>OGMW01000479.1_pt1 | contig 42798 bp, 36 predicted proteins | sample 1573281 | NCBI WGS metagenome assembly OGMW01 (sample SAMEA2581907, study PRJEB24529) | metagenome | biome: Human gut stool | place: China | collected 2011 | reverse complement strand
TACTCCGAAGTTGGAGGCAGTCCGTGTGGGTTTTGTTGGTTTGGGGATGCGTGGCACATCGGCGCAATGGGCAAGGTAGGGCACTTTAATTATAAACTCAGCGAAACAGGCCGTCAAGGAGACATCCTTGGGGGAGGCCTCACAGGAGGCTACCAGCTGCATCTGAACGATGCTCTCAGCATGGACTTTAGCCTCAGCCTCGGCTATCTCCGTGCCGACTATGAGAAATATGTGGTGATAGATGCCGTTCGCGTGCGTGACGGCTCCGGCAGTAAAGACTGGTGGGGACCGATTAACGCGGGCGTAACCCTTGTATGGAAGTTATTCTAAAGAAAGGAGGTGAATATGAAAGCGACACAGATATACATTATTATAATGAGTATGACGGCACTCGCCTTCACCAGTTGCGTGAAGGACGAATTGCATGACACGCCGCACCCCGAGACGGGTAAGATTGCCGTTACCGCCGACTGGGCGGCACGTGGGGCGGGCATCGACATCCCCGCTTCATGGAGTGTGGCGCTGGGTGACTATGCCGGTACGGAAACGGGCGAGACCCACACGCCCGATTATTTGTTTGAGCCTGGTGGTTACACGCTCATCGCTTATAACCCAGCCGCTGACATCACCGTGAATGGTACTACGGCGACGGTCGCCACTACCGCCGATGGCTTGCTCAGCCCCAACCCCGGCTGGCTGTTTACTTCCGTGCAAGAGGTAAGCATCGAAGCTGACAAAGACCACACCTTCACCGCCGCAATGCAGCAGCAGGTGCGCCAGCTCACTCTCACCATCCGTCCCCAGGGCGACTCGGCCCCCCGCATCACAGGCCTTGAGTGTACGCTCACAGGCGTAGCAGGCTCGATGAATTTTGCCACCGACACCTACGGTAATGAGAGCCTCGTGCCGCTGCACTTCACAAAGATTACCGAGGGCGAGAACGCCGGCGCATGGACAGCCACCGTCTACCTTCTCGGCATCGTGGGCGAGCGTCAGTACCTCTCGGGCTACGTCACATTCGAAGACGGCAACCCCCAGCCCATGTTCATCGAGAGCGACATGACGGAAGTATTCAATGACCCCGACGCCCCCTTCAACGGCGACAAGGCCGACCCGAAGATACTCAGCACCTCGACCGAAGTCCCCGCCCAGGCTGGCGTGACAGCCACTATCAATGACTGGACGGTCGTCACAAGCGATCCTGTGGAGGCAATGTAGAGACAGCAATATAAACAATAATTAGTATTAACAAATTTAATTCGATCATTATGGTTACAAAGATTTTACCCGTCGCACTTGCGGCTATGACGCTCGCCCTCGCGGGATGTACGCAGGACGAACTGAATGACAATCTGCTGGCCAACGGACCGGTCGCCGCACAGGTCACTGCCGGCATCGGCAATGCGTCAACACGCGCCACAACCACCGACTCAGGTTCCAGCTTCGAATCTGGCGATGTTATCTATGTCGTAGCTGCCAACGATACGCGCTACTACACCTACACGTTGCAGAACTCTGTATGGGGAGCAGGTTCCGACCCCTTTTACTTCCAGAACGGTGACGATGTAGATTTCAAGGCGTGGCATATTGCAGCAGGATTCACCGAAAATGGCAATACCGTCACTATCGACACACAGACGCAGACCACTGACGACGGAGGCTGGAATAAGAACGACGTGTTGGTGACTCCCACGGTGAAGGCCGGGGTAAGAAATACTGGTGCTGCCATTAATTTCACAGGCGACAACGCGTTTGCACACATCATGAGCCAGTTGGTGTTCACCTTTAAGGCAGGGGACGGCATCAGCGACTTATCCTTATTGGAAGGCTACACGGTAAAGAGCATTACCACCGATGCCACCTTCAATACACTGACCTGCGCGCTGACTGCCGGGAGCACAACGGGCGACATTGTCGTGTCAGGAATTTCAGCGGGTACGGCTACTTCTTACGAGGCAGCCCCTATTATCCTTGTACCCCAGGCTTTCGCCAATAACCAGTTCGAGCTTGAAGTAAGTTACAACGGCCAGACCTACAAGGCCAACCTCACCACCCCCGGCGAGGGCTTTGTGGCTGGTACGAGTTATGCCTATACCGTGACTATCAGCAATACAGCCCTGAGAGTAGGAAATGCTACCATAACTGACTGGATATCAGACCAATGGACCACTATAACAGGCGATGCGACATTGATGTAAATAATAAATACTAATAACAATGAAAAAGTACATTCTACTCGCAACTGCGGCTCTTACGCTTGCCGCCTGCAACAACGACGAAGTGACGACCGTTCCAACTGGCGACGTGGCGCTCCAGGTGAACGCATCTATAAGCAAGACGGCCACCCGCGCCGCCGGTACGGCGTGGGCCGAGAACGATGTGATAGGTATCTCCACCACATCGACCGGGGCCACACACTACACCAATGTGTGCTACCAGTATGCGGGCGGCACCTTCACGGCACAGCCTGCCGACGATGCTATCTACTTCCAAGACCTCGACGAGGTGACCTTCAGCGCCTATTATCCTTATGCTGGTGCCCAGGGCGCATCGGCTGGCACTGTCACCAAGACCATCACCGCCGCAGACCAGACTGCCGATGCTCAGCCTCAGATAGACTATCTCTTTGCCAGCGGTGCCACCGCCAGCAAGAACAGCCCCACGGTCAACTTCACGGGCGACAACGCCTTCAGCCACTGCATGACGCAAATATCCGTCCGCTTCACCGAGGGTGACGACGTGGACATCACAGGACTGATGACCGGCTACACCCTCGCCGGACTCTATATGACGGGAACATTCAATACCGAGACGGGCGAGGCTACAGGTAATGCCGATGAAGAGGACCTGACCATCACGCTCGACAATGTGACCGCTACAGGAGGCGTTTACACTACAAACCCCGTCATCGTATTCCCGCAGAGTGCTACAAGCATAGATATGACCGTGGATATCAAGAATACCGCAGGCGATATGCAGGCACAGACCTATCGTGCCACTCTCACCGTGCCCGCTGCAGGCAATGGCACAGGGCTGCAACCCGGCTATCACTATGTGTTCCCCGTCACCGTATCGAAGACAGGCCTCATTGTAGGCACTGCCGAGATAAAGGACTGGGAGGAAGTGGCCGCAGGCGGTGCAACTGCCCAGATGTAAAACAGCCTTGGATGGCAAAAGAATGACACAAGAAAAGATGAATATTATGAATGGCAAAAGAATGACACAAGAAAAGATGAATATTATGAATGGACTGAAATATATACTATCAATATTATGCGTGGCGGGCTTGATCACTTCCTGCACGCAGGACGATTTGGACTCCGCAATGCCGACAGAGAGCATTCCACTGACGCTGACAGCCAACCTGTATGAAGCAGTAGCGACTCCCGCAAGTGCATCCACCCGCAGCACCTTAGACGGTGAGTGGGATGCAGATGCCAAGGTAGCCGTAAGGGTCAACAAAAATTTGGTGAAAAAATACACTGCCACGCCCAACACTACTGCGGGCAGCGCCACTCTTGCCTGTCCGGAACTGACCGGAGAAGATACCGACTTCTTGTGGTCGGGAAACGATGAGACAAAGGCTGTGGATGCTTGGTATCCCTATAGTGAGACAGTGCCCGCAGACTGGACCATTTCACTTGTTCAGACACCGGAGACTATGGCGGCAGAAGACCTGATGTATGCCAAAAGCAAGAACTTCACGCTTGCCAATCAAGCGACTCAAGCGTTGGAGTTTAAACATAAGCTCGGCAAGGTGATAATAAACCTCAAGTCTTCATCTTACCTGACAGAAGCGAAAGAAGTAAAGGTTTCCTTGACTGGGCAGTATAAGACCGGATCATTCGATGGTGACATCGAAACAACTATGTGTGGAGAAGGCACTTGGGATCACACCATAACTCCCTATAAATTACCATCGGCCGGTGATGGAAATTATGCATCTTATCAGGCACTTCTCATACCATTGGATGCTTGGCCAACTAAATCTGCATATATCCAGATTGAAGTGGACGGAACAGTATACGGCCACTGTTTATTTAATAACTGGAACATGGCTTTTCCCCCAGGCTACGAATCCATTTACAATATCACCGTCAAGAAAGGAGAACTTGAAGTTTATGCAGACGTAAGCATCAAAGAATGGGAAACAGGAGCAAGTGGAACCGGCGAAATCATCTTTTAATATAACGCAAAAAGAATATTGATTCGCAAGATACTGACATATAAAAGGAGAGCGACATGAAGAATGTACTTTTAGACACTATATTAGGCACAGTACTGTTGCTTGCGCTCTCGGCCTGCTCGCAAGACGAACTGGCCGAGCAGGGCTGCACTCTGCCCGACGGCGAATACCCCTTGCAGATAGGCAGCGTCACCCTCGATGTGGAAAGCAGCGCAGAGCCGTGTAGCGAAGAGAGACCGCAGACCCGTGTGGCGGAAAACGATAACGGTACGGGCAGTGTATGGCAATGGGACGGCTCGGAAATGATAGGAGTGCGGCTGGGCGATGAAACCACCACTTATACGCTGAATGCCGATAAGACATTGACCACTGATCAACAACTCTACTGGACAAGCGCCGCCCCTGCCACTGTCACCGCCTGGTATCCAACGGATGAGTCGGTTGACCTCAGCGACCAGTCCGAAGGTCTTGCATACATGCTGAAAGCCGAAGTGCCGGGTGCCACCTACAACAATGAAATCGCCCTTGACTTCAAGCACCAGCTTGCCAAGGTGCGTGTGGTGTTAAACGGCACGCAGGCCTCTCTGGCGCAGAGCGTGGAAGTCTACGGCTGCACCACCTGCACGAACAATGAAGGCGCTCCCGTTGCCGGCGACACGCAAGGCTGGCTCAAGATGAAGCACACCACCTACACCGACGGCACCGAGTGCTGGGAGGCCAACGTAGTGCCGGCCACGATAACCCTTGATAACTTTGTCCGGATAAACGGCCAAACTGCCACGGTAAATGACGGCTTCCCCACTACGTTGGATGCCTCCACGATGTACACCCTCAACCTCACCGTGGGCCAGCCCATCACGGAGATAACCCCCGGCAACGTCCCAACCATCAGCGACGACGGTCATTACCGCATCAGCTGCACCCTGGAGGAGGCCGTCACCATCACCGGAGGCAAGCCGACCATCTATCTGGAAGATGCACAGATAAGCGTGGCGAGCGGCAATGCCATCGACATACAAGGCGGCAACCCCACTATCCATGTAAAAGGAAATGATAACGAAGTGTCTTCCAACAATGGTGCGGGCATCTATGTGGCAGGAAGTAGCACAGTGACCATCACGGGTAACAGCCGCGATGATGCGTTGACAACACGAGGCGGAAACGGAGGCAGCGGTATTGGTGGCAATCGTGCAACTTGTGGGAACATAGAAATCAGCAACATGACAGTCCATGCACATGGTAGTGACGAATACGGAGACTTTCTGTCTGCCGGGATAGGTGGCTCAGGAGACAACGGATGCGGAACCATTACCATTGATAATGCCACTATATCCGCCTACGGAGCGAGTGATGGAGCGGCAGGTCACATGTCTTCACCGGGCATTGGAGGGGGATTATATGGAGACGATAAAGGTACCTATTCCACCATTACCATTAAAAACAATTCACAAGTTTCCGTGCAAAGAGGATCAAACCGTAGTGATTACATAGGGAGTGGCGGTTCTACGATGAATCCCGCAAATTCGCCAAACGGGATTGATGCAACGGTGGACGAAACCAGTACTATAACACCATTGAATTAGTATTCGTGGCCTCTGTTTAAGGGTATCAGATACCCTTTGCCAACAGTATCAGATACCCATGACGAAGAGTATCAGATACCCTTGTCAGGGCAGACGAAACAACATAATGTATAACCTCAAAACAGTAACGACTATGCTGGAACATGAAATTAAGAATAAAGTGCTTACCATTGGTAACCGTAAGGGACAGACGGTATATTACGCCTATCCCAAGTCACAACAGAAACTGACCAACGACATGGTTGTGGAGCGCATTGTGCGCGAAACCTCGCTGTCGGAAGGTGACGTGAAGAACGCCCTCGTCAGCCTCTCCAACGTAGTATGCGATGCCCTGCAGCTGGGCATGAGCGTGGACTTGGCAGAACTCGGTTCGTTCCGCCTGGTAGTACCCTCCAAGATGATGGACACGCCTGCGGAAGTCACGGTAAAGGACGCGCTGAAGAACCCGAAAATCGTCTTCACCCCCAAGCAGAAGATGCGTGACGCCGCCAACCAGGTGGAATTGAGTATCGACCGCGGCACGGTAACTACGTCATCCTCCGGCAGCACGTCCGGCGGCAGCGGCGAAGGCAATGATGGTTCTTTCGGCTAAGCCGCTCTACCACTGAGCCGGACGAAGGTCAGACGGAAAATCCGCTGGGGTAATTTTTCAGCGAAAGGAGCAATGAGTTCAGACAGAGGATGAGATTACAGACGAAAATCCTTGCCGGGTATCTGGTCTTGGTGGCGGTCATCTGTAGCATGACCGCCATTTTGGTGCATGAACGTGGACGGATGCGTGAGATAGAAGCCGAAACGGGCGAGATACAGGAGATAAGGCGTGACATCACCGTCGCCCAGCGCAGCATCACCACCCTCGCCACACTGGGCGAAGGCATCATCGGCTGGGAAGAGGCGGACTGCCGACACTACTGCACCCGGCGGCTGCGGACGGACAGCCTGCTGCAAGCCATGAAGCCCCGCTGCAAGGATTTCGTGCGTCCGGCGCAGATAGACACGCTCCGCGCCCTCTTGGTGGAAAAAGAAGCCCACCTGCTGCACCTTATGGAAACTTTCGCCCGTCAGGACGAGGCAGACAGCCTACTGGTGAACCATCTGCCCGAAGTGGCGAAACGTGCCACGCGCGTCCGCACCGTGACGCAGAAAAAGAAAGGCATCGCCGGGGCTTTTGGCGGCAAGAAGACCGTGCAGATACTCCCCTCCGCCAAGGAACTGCACCAGTTCAGCGACAGCCTGATAGCCATGCAGCAGGAACGGACGACGGAAATGGAGGCATACACCGACAGCCTGCGCACACTGGGCAGGAGGCTGAACGCCGAGCTGAACCGGCTGATAACCGAACTTGACGGGCAGGCGCAGGAGGCTTTCGTGCAGAAGGAGCGGAAGATAGCCGAGGCACAGGCGTTATCCGTCAGGCTGTTCACGGCGACCATCTCTGCTGCCATCGTCCTGCTGTTCCTTTCTTACCTCGCCATCCATAGAGAGCTGAAACACAGCGCGAACGAAAAGAAAAAGCGAGAAAAGCTCATCGGCGAATTGCAGGAGAGCAACGATGCGAATGAAAAACTAATCAGGCTTCGGCGCAACCTTATCCAGAACGTCACCCACGAGCTGCGCACTCCCCTAACCGTCATCGGCGGCAACGCCGAACTGCTGCTGAACGACACGGAGGCAGACAACCGTATGCGCCACGCACAGACCATCGGGGATGCCGCCGGACGCATGGCGGGGATGATAAACAACCTCTTGGTGTATTTCCGGCTGGACAGCGGCAAGGAAACGCCAAGCGTCAAGCCTTTCAAACTGCGCTCCATCGCCGAAACATTGGAAACGGAGTTTGCTACATTGGCGAAGAATAAAGGACTCAACTTCAAGACAGGAAGTGAAACGGACGAGATTGTAAGCGGCGACAGGAACCGGATTATAAGCATTGGCGGCAACCTGCTCTCCAACGCCATCAAGTTCACCCGAAGCGGTACAGTCACATTAAGCACCGGCTACAAGAACGGCATATTTACCTTGACGGTGGAAGACACCGGCACGGGCATGACCGGAGAACAACAGGCGCGGATATTCATCCCGTTTGAGCGGTTGGGCAACGCCGTGACGGAGGACGGCTTCGGGCTGGGGCTCGCCATCGTAGCCGACACGGTAAAGCTGTTGAAAGGAAATATCACGGTAGAAAGCGAGCCGGGCAAGGGAAGCCGCTTCACCGTCAGCCTGCCGTTGGCAAAGGCGGAAGAAATGGCGGCTGCCGAAAAGACAAACGCCGGACATTCCACGCTGTCCGGCTGCTCCGTGCTGGCGATAGACAACAACGGGATGCTGCTGGACATGATGAAAGAGATGTACAGGCAAAACGGTGTGGAGTGCGACACCTGCCAGACAGTAGGAGAACTGACAGACCTGATGCGCACGAAAGATTATGACCTGTTGATAACCGACCTGAAAATGCCGGAGGTGAACGGCTACGAGGTGCTGGAACTGCTGCGCACGTCGGAAATCGGCAATTCGCAGACCATTCCCGTCGTGGCTGCCACCGCCGCAGGCTATGTGGAGAAAGAAGAACTGACGGGCAAAGGCTTTGCCGCCGTGCTGTACAAGCCATACTCCATAGACGAACTGATGGCAGTCACGGAAAATAGCATCAAACGGAACAAAGCAAACAGCATAGACCTGTCATCCCTGCTCGCCTTCGGTGACAAACGGCGCACGCTGGAAAAGCTGGCAGCCACGACACTATCCGACATGGACGAAGTGCGCAAGGCGGCGGAAGCGGGGGACATGGAAGCATTGGATAACTGGGTGCATCACCTGAGAAGCTCGTGGATGCTGATAAAGGCGGAGCAACCGTTGGCGGCATTGTATGAGGCAATCCACAAGGAGGACATACCGGATGAAAAGGTGCAATCCGCCGTAAATGCGGTACTGGCACAGGGCGGACTGATTGTTGATTCGGCAAGAAAGGAGGCGGAACGATGGGACGGGTAATCGTAATTGAGGACAACATCATCTATTCCGACTTTGTATGCCGCCTGCTGGAAAGCAAGGGATACCCAAGCGTCAGCACCTCCACCTGCAATGGCGCACGGAAACTGTTTGCCAAGATGCGGGAGGATGACATCATTCTGGCCGACCTGCGCTTGAATGACGGTGACGGCATCGCCCTGCTGGAAGAACTGCGGAAACAGGGCGGGAACAACCCCTACATCGTCATGACCGACTATGACGAGGTGCCCACCGCCGTCCGGTCGATGAAGCAGGGCGCGGAGGACTACATCCCGAAGAAGCTGATTGAAGCCAACCTCTTCCCGCTCCTGAAAACCTTGCAGAAAAGGATGGAGCGGCACGATACGCCCATCCATGAGCGGCAGAGCGCGGCTTTCCGGGAAATAAACCGCAAGATAAGGCTGGTCGCCCCGACCAACATGAGCGTATTGATACTGGGCGAAAGCGGATTAGCCAGTATTGGACTGATAATTCCACCTTGAGGCGTACCCGAATAAGTTCTATTGAAGTGCCATTCTTCCAAATATCCAGCGTTGAGAAATTTACGTATTAACCGAAGGAAACGCTCGTCAGATATGCGTTCCCTCAGAATTTCTATCATCACGCCATGGTTGATATTGTCAAAGAAACCTTTTATGTCTCCCTCAATGAACCACTTTGTTCCGTTGAAATTATTCTGTAGACTCTTAAGTGCCGTGTGGCAGCTTTTGTGTGGTCTGAAACCATGTGAAGTCCGTTCAAAATATCCTTCGTATATGGCTTCGAGAACCATTCTCACTACCTCTTGCACTAATTTATCTGCAAACGTAGGGATACCGAGCGGACGTAACTTTCCGCTCTTCTTCGGTATGTAAACCCTCTTTGCCGGTTTAGGCCTATAGACTTCGCTTTTGAGACTGTCTATTAATGCGTGTATCTTGTCAATGCTCATGCCGTCCTCCGTCTGTCCATCAGTACCGGGTGTCATATTGCCTGGTTTTGCATGAATGCGCTGATATGCGACTAAGAACATCTGCTCATTGAACAGAATACGATAGAGTCGTTCGTATTTGTAACCTGACTCGTTGCTGTGTTCAGCTAAAATGTTTAATACTTGCTCGGGATTTCTCATACGTCTCTCACGTTTTCCTTTGTTTGTACTAAAGTTATGGACTGTTCCCCTTCGCCATGTACAAGCCGTTAACTTGCTCGGACTACTATGGGAACTCCGTTGCCATATCAGATATTCAGAGACCAGCTCTCATAGCCTTTGAGGTGTTCTGACTTAGGCAATCCCCAGTTAGTTTCACTTGATAACTATTAGCGTGACATATTGTCGGATGCGACTTTCGTTCTTGTCCGCTTATTGCGGCTGTGTCATAGTCGGTTCTTAATGCTCTGCACTAACGCACAAAATAGCCAGAGTACTATGAAATAGCGTATATAAAAGCCTTCCGCTATTGCAAGATGTGGTACCACCGAACTATCGTTCAACCAATCAAGGCTTCATCCTTATATATGTCGTTTCGTCTTGCCCTTCAGTCGCTACTTGGCTATTAGTAGACTCAGGGCTTTAATCAGCATGCTACACTCCCCGTTAGGTTTCCCCTTCGGATAAGCTGATTGACGATAGGATTATATTGAACCCAATCCTAACTTCTTGCTACAGAAGTATTTATCAAGCGATCAATCTGGGCGCACTGGCGTACACTTGCGTGGTCTTGATGTCTTTGTGACCAAGCATGGAACTTACTGTTTCTATTGGTACACCATTGGAGAGGCAAACCGAGGTTGCGAACGAGTGCCTTGAGACATGCCAGGAAAGTGGCTTGGTGATACCGCATTTCTTTCCCAATCTTTTGAGCGAACGCAGACAACTTCTATAAGGTGGTACAGGAAAGACTCTGCCATCCTTGCACAATCCACGATATTTCTCCATTATCTGCTTGGGATAGTCAAGCAACTTGATGTCGGCTTTCGTTCCTGTCTTCTGTCGGTGGATAACAATCCACTCGCCATCGTCAAAAAATGTCTTGATGTTCTCTTCCTTCAAGTTGTACAGGTCAATGAATGCGAGACCTGTGAAACAGCAGAATAGATACAAGTCACGCACCAACCCCATATGCTTTCTGGTGATAGGAGTTTCCATCAACAGGTGAATTTCTTCTTTTGTCAGAATCTCCCTTGTTGTTTCCTCGTTCTTGTACTCGTATCGTCTGAAAGGGTCTTTGACGAGCCACTCGTTATCAATCGCCCGAAAAATCATGGCACGGAGATTACGGACAAACACCATTGCGGAATTTATCTTCAGTTGCTTGTCTATTCTAAGGAATGTCTCATAGTTCGTAATAAACGGCAGGGACAATTCTTTCAAGGCAATGTCCTTTACACGATAATGCGACTGCAAAAACTCGCCCACGTAAGCACAACCGATTCTATATTTTGTGAATGTGCTCAAAGATTTCATGCCAGCCTTGTATTGTTTTTCCATTTCATCCCTGCTTTGCTCATAGACTTTCATCAAGGTATGGCAGCGATACTCCAATCCAAGAAAAGCGTTCTTAACCTTGTCGGCAGAGACAAAGTTGTCTCGATCTATTATCTCCTGATAATGCTTGCTGATACTCACACGCATTTTGTCCAGTTTGCGGTTCACCTCCAAGGCTTGCATACTTTTTCCAGTCATGCGTCCGCCCTTGGTGTCCCACAAATTGGGATTCACAGTCATCTTGCAACTGAACTGTGCCTGTGTTCCGTCCACTGTGATACGTCCCATAACTGGAACAGTACCGTCTTTCTTTACTACCTGTCTTTTGAGGTAGAAGATAATTGAAAATGTACTCTTCATAACGTCATTCTTTTTTGCGTTCAAAATTAATACATGAAGAGTCTTTTCTTGCTACGCATTTCACGGCAGAACACGGCAAATTTGGTTCGTAACCAAAAATCTTACGTTGCTCATTAGTAACTCACTATAAATCAGAGCATTCAAATTCAATTCGTAACCTTCTTTATTCTTCCGAACCTCAACATTCCCCATTTGGGGTATAGGTTACGGATAGGTAACGTTCCTCTGTCTCATCTTGTCGTATTCCTGTCTTCGTCTGTCCTCGCCACTTTTAACCAAAATGAGGAAAGTAACTGATAACCAGTAAACTTTCCTCATTCTTCTCTCAAACACTTTTTATATGTACTTTCCAAAAAGGAAAAAGTACCTTATCCGATTGAAAAAGAACTGTCCAAGTGGCAGCAAATCCGTCTGGAAATAGGCGGATTTGCAATAATCATATTAATAATAATGGCAATTGCACTTATTTCCTATATCATATATAAAGTCATAAATATCTGTAAATAAGTAATTTTATCTTTTTTTATCAGTCAGTACGATTTTTCGTACTAAATATTTGCATAGTACGAAAATTCGTACTATCTTTGTAGTGTTCAAATAAATCAGATGATATGAAAGTAATTCTAACTCAAAAGGAAGCTGATCTGATAGAAATGATCAGAAACTTCAAAAAGTCCTATCCTAACGGAGAACCTGAGATGAGATGGTACATCGAAAAGTTGTTCAATGAGTTAATGGACGAAGAAATTTAACAAGCCCCCTTCGGGGGCATTTAAAACAAATTATTATGGCAGTTGAAATCGTAAAAGAGACAGTTACTATGAAATCTAAGATGTCAGACATCTTAGTATCTATATCATGGTCAGATTTATCACGAAAGTATTTTGGTAAATCAAATTCGTGGTTATACCATAAGATGGATGGACGTGATGGTAACGGTAAACCGACTTCGTTTAGTCCTGAAGAAGCAGAACAGTTAAAAGGCGCTTTATGTGATCTGGCTGACCGTATCCGTAAAGCTGCTGATATGATTTAATTACATTTTCATCTGATGTTTGAACATATTACATATTAATGTAATATTTTGAGGTGTGTCCTGAATGGACGCACCTCTTTTTATTTTAAATTTTCCAGTTTGGATATTATTGATCTTTATCCGATAATATAATCTATAAGCTGAAAATTTGCTTCGTTGACTTGTGTGTAGTCTTTCTTGATGTAGAGGTCTGTGATTTTCATTGACTGGTCGACGTGGCATAACATGTCGTTGACGATGTATTTGTTTATGCGAAGGTCGTTTATGGCTATTGTGGCCATGGAGTGTCGTGCGGAATAGAACTGTAGGTTTGGTATGCCTATGGCTGCTCCTATTTCCTTTAGGCCGATATTGATTGAGCGGTTGAGGTCGGCCATGTTGGAGAAGCGTTCGGAGAAGTTGAAAACGTAGTCTTTTCCGCGGTATTTCTCGACGAGGTGTTTAATTGCGGGATGGATGCGTACTTCCCCATACGGGCGTTGTCGTTTCGACGGTCTTTTGTTTTGGTCCGGTTGTATGTGATATATTCTCCTTTTATTTCCGTTGCGTTATACAGGTCGGCTGAGTTCATTCCCATTAGGCAGAATGAGAGGATGAAGCAGTCGCGTGCCAGGTCGCGACGGCATTGGTATCCGCGTACTGTAAGTCCGGAATATGGCATGTGGAATATGGCGCGTATCTGCTGTGCTGTGAGTGCGCGTTTGGTTGCTACGTTCTGTTGTCTTGGTTTGTATTTGGTTATGCTTTGCTTTATTCTGATTATGTCGTTGTCTTCGTCGTTATAATATTCTTTTGCTTCTGTGAAGAGGCGGATGATGGATGTGGGGTATAGTGACTGTGCGCGGCGTTTGTCAGACAGGTATTCTTCGAATTCTCTGAGCATCTTGACTGTGATCTCGCTGCAGAGTATGTGTTCGCGCCCGAAGAACTGGCATAATGAGTTGATGGCTGTGATGTAGTTTTTGATTCCTTTGATTTCGGGATGTGATGCGCACCATTTCCTTGCGAATGCGATGAAGTCTATTCCGGCTTTTTCTTCTTTTGTTTTGAGGTAATCTATGACTGTGTCGATGTCGATGTCGTTGATTTCGAGGTTTAGCCTGTTGACTTTATCGCGGTATATGCGTATGATGTCATCGCATCTGTCGATGATTTTCTGGTTTTTGATTTTGTAACTTGATGTAAGGTCTTTCTTTGTTACGTACATGGTCGTTGATATGTACCTTACTTTTCGGTTGTGGGTGAAGCGGATCATTATGTTCCATGTGTTGTCTTCACGCTTTCTTTCTTTGAAGATTGTTGCTTTAAACGTTGCCATAATTTCTTGCTAAAACATTGCTAAAACATTTTTGAGTTACTTTTAGCCTAAAAACCTTACTTGTAAAATGGTTCATTATGACATATCATTTAATGATTAACACGTAATCTGCTGATTGATAACAAAAAAAGAGGAAAATCTTTGTTAAGATCTCCTCCTTTTGTTGGGTGACTAGTGGGACTCGAACCCACGACATTCAGAACCACAATCTGACGCTCTAACCAACTGAACTATAGTCACCATGACTACTTGCTTTGGGTTTTTATCAGTGTTTCTTCCCGAAAGCGATGCAAAGGTACGCATTTTATTTTAATCTGCAAATTTTTATGGTGTTTTTTTGCGATTTTTTTGTGTAAAATTGATCTGTATTTATTAATTAATTGGTTATTAGTATGTTGTGATTTTGGCGGGTAAAAAGGATTTTTATGTCAGTGACGAAATAAATATAGTATATCGTAATATGGTAATCTGAAAACTGTATTAGGTGTGTGGCAGGAGAGTCGTTATGTTGAATGATGATGGGGATAATAATAAAAAAACGGGCAGTAATCTGGTTACGCCCGTTTTTATCCTGTTGAGTCAATTTCTTGTTTATTCGAAGAATTCTTTTTTGCCGGCTGAAAGTGTGTTCTTCATCAGCATGCAGATGGTCATTGGGCCGACACCGCCCGGCACGGGAGTGATGTAAGCGCATTTGGGGGCTACTTCATCGAATTTGACGTCACCATTCAGGCGGAAACCGCTTTTCTTTGTGGCGTCAGGTACGCGTGTTGTACCTACATCGATTACGGTGGCACCTTCTTTTACCATATCAGCAGTCACGAAGTTTGGCTGGCCGATTGCGGCGATGATGATATCAGCCTCACGACATTCCTTCTTCAGGTCGTGGCTGTGGCTATGGCATACGGTGACGGTTGCGTCGCCATATTGTTTTTGCATCATCAGTTGTGCCATCGGTTTTCCTACGATATTGCTGCGTCCCAAAATGACGCACTTCTTTCCGCTTGTTTCTATATGGTAACGGCGAAGCAGTTCCAGAATACCTTTCGGGGTAGCTGAAATATAGCAGGGAAGTCCGATTGCCATGCGTCCGACATTAATGGGATGAAAACCATCCACGTCCTTACGATAATCGATTGCTTCAATGACTTTCTGTTCGGAGATATGCTTGGGAAGTGGTAGCTGTACGATAAAGCCGTCTACATCCTCGTCTTTATTGAGTTTGTCTACTTCTGCCAACAGTTCGCTTTCGCTGATAGTGTCTTCAAATCTCAAGAGGGTGGATTTGAATCCGCAGGCTTCACATGCCAGAACTTTGTTGCGTACGTAGGTTTCGCTGCCTCCGTCGTGGCCTACCAGTATGGCGGCCAGGTGAGGACGTTTGCCGCCGGCAGATACGATCTGCTGTACTTCTTCAGCGATTTCCGCTTTGATTTGTGCGGCTGTTGCTTTTCCGTCAATCAATTCCATGGATTCTGATGTTTAAAGGTTCTTATTTTAATTTGGGCATTTTCGGCATACCGGGCATGTTGGGCATCTTTGGCATATTGGCCATCATCTTGCCCATTTTGCTGCCGGTGACCATCTTCATCATCTTGCGTGTCTGGTCGAACTGTTTGATCAGGCGGTTGACTTCCTGAATGCTGACGCCTGATCCTTTGGCGATGCGCTGACGGCGGCTGGAATTAAGGATTTCGGGATTGGTACGTTCGCGCGGCGTCATACTCTGTATGATGGCTTCAATGCCTTTGAATGCGTTGTCGTCAATGTCGATGTCCTTGATGGCTTTACCTACGCCGGGGATCATGCTGGCCAGATCTTTCAGGTTGCCCATTTTCTTGATCTGCTGGATCTGCGCCATGAAGTCGTTGAAGTCGAACTGGTTCTTGGCGATCTTCTTCTGCAGGCGGCGCGCTTCTTCTTCGTCATATTGTTCCTGTGCCTTTTCTACCAATGACACGATATCACCCATACCCAGGATACGGTCGGCCATACGTGAAGGGTGGAATACGTCGATGGCTTCCATCTTTTCACCTGTTCCGATAAATTTGATGGGCTTGTTCACTACGGTGCGGATGGAGAGCGCGGCACCACCACGGGTATCACCGTCGAGCTTGGTCAGTATGACACCGTCGAAATCCAGTCTGTCATTGAATTCCTTGGCTGTATTGACAGCGTCCTGTCCGGTCATGGCGTCTACAACGAACAAAGTTTCGTCCGGATTGATGGCATTTTTGATGGCTGCGATTTCCTGCATCATTTCTTCATCCACAGCCAGACGTCCGGCTGTATCGACTACCACTACATCATAACCTTTGGCTTTGGCCTCATGTATGGCATTGAGCGCGATCTGTACAGGATCTTTGCTTTCCGGTTCGCTGTAAACAGGAATCTGCATTTGTTCACCCAGAACCTTCAACTGTTCGATGGCGGCAGGACGGTAAACGTCACAGGCAGCCATTAACGGCTTCTTGCTCTTTTTGTTTTTCAGCATCAGGGCCAGCTTGCCTGAGAAAGTGGTTTTACCGGCACCGTTCAGACCGGCCATAAGGATGATGGCAGGATGACCTTTCAGATTGAGTTCTGTTGCTTCGCCACCCATCAGTTTGGCCAGCTCGTCATGGACGATCTTTACCATCAACTGGCTCGGCTTGACTGCTGTCAGCACATTTTGTCCGAGGGCTTTTTCCTTGACGGTGTCAGTGAAGCTTTTGGCCACTTTGTAGTTTACATCGGCGTCGAGCAAGGCGCGACGTACGTCTTTTAAGGTTTCAGCAACGTTAATTTCGGTGATCTTACCTTCACCTTTAAGTATCTTGAACGACCGTTCAAGTCTTTCGCTTAAATTATCAAACATATAAGGATTTCTTTAATTTTGAATTTTCTGAGGTGCAAAGATACAATATTTAAATGAGAAAGCGGACAAAACAGTAAAAGAAAGTCAAACGATATGCTCTGATTGGTGTAATTAGGGGAATGGCGGTATTTAATACATGACCGGGAATGCAGAATGGTCGGGGCGGAAAGTGAGATTTTATAATAGCATCGGATAAGTTCCCCATATTTGTACTTGTGGGGTATATTTATATAATAGTTGGTTTTAGAATAATTTTATTTGAAATAAAATGAATTAAAATTTGTAAAATAATTAAATAATGATTAACTTTGCGGTCGATTTTATAAGAGAAATAGGCGTTTTATGAATAAGAAAGCATTATTTTTAGCTTTTGGGCTAATTGTTTCAGATTTAACTTTTGCAGGTGGTTTGCTGACTAATACCAATCAGAATATAGCCTTTCTGCGTAATCCGGCTCGTGATGGAGCAATAGGTATTGACGGTGTGTACAGCAATCCGGCAGGTGTGGCTTTTTTGAATCAGGGTTTCCATCTTTCCTTGAATTTCCAGAGCGCGTACCAAACCCGTGAGGTGACTTCTGTGTTTGGCCCGTTCAAATACGGTGCCCGTAACAACGGTCAGTCAAAGAAACTTTTTAAAGGTGAGGCATCAGCTCCTGTTGTGCCTTCATTGCAGGCTGCCTATAATACCGGAAGATGGTCGTTTTCCTTCAATTTCGCTATTGGCGGTGGTGGCGGTAAATGTGCTTTCGATGACGGTTTGGGATCATTCGAGAGTCAGGCTGCACTGTTGCCGTTGTTGGGCCAGAGTCTGGGTGTTACTTCTTATGATCTCGAAAGCTATATGCGTGGCCGTCAGTATTATTACGGTTTCCAGCTGGGAGCGGGGTATAAGATAACAGACAATCTGTCTGCTTTTGTGGGAGGTCGTGTCATTTATGCTACATGTAATTATTATGGTTATGTCCGCAATATCTCTGTCAATATGCCCGGTACGGAGAATATGACCAGTGCGCCTGCTTTGTTTTCCGGTCAGATGGCACAGTATCTTGAGGCAGCCGGACAGCTGACGGTAGCAGCTGAACAGGCTTCAGCGGCCGGAAATCTTGCTTTGGCTCAGGAGTATGCGGCAAAAGCCCAGGCAGCGTCAGATGCAGCCCGTCAGATGGGTACGTTGGCAGTTGCAACTCAGGATGTGACACTGAATTGCGACCAGACGGGGTGGGGCTTTACACCGATTCTCGGATTGGATTATAAAATAGGTAAATTCAATTTTGGTGCCAAATATGAATTTAAGACCAAGATCCGTCTGGAAAACAGATCAGCCAACAGTGAATCGGCAGAACGTCTGACCATGTTGGATAAATACCGTGACGGCCGTACGGTGAAAGAAGATATACCGGCGTTGCTGACTTTAGGTGCCCAGTATGAGATTTTGCCGAGTTTGCGTGTGATGGTCGGTTATCATCATTTCTTCGACAAACAGGCTACTCAGGAAGGTGAGACTAATAAATTGCTCGACAAGGGAACCAATGAATACCTGGCAGGTGTGGAATATGACATCAATAACCGCTGGCAGGTTAGTGCAGGTATGCAAAGTACCAATTATGGCTTGACTGACGCTTATATGAAAGATATGAGTTTTAATGTCAGTTCAACTTCACTTGGTGTAGGACTCGGGGTCAAACTGACAGAACGGATGAAGCTGAATGTGGCATATTTCCATACATTCTATAAGGATTATGATAAGGTGACGAACGATTATAACGGAGTCAGTTCTACTGTAGCCCAGGCTGTAGGTCAGCCCACTGCCGATGCCTTGTTGAATGCAGGCGCTCTGAAAGGCAGTGATTCGTTTACCCGAACCAATAAGGTGTTTGGTCTGGGACTGGATATTACCTTGTAGGCTTTAAGGCACATTTTTTATAACTCAAGACAGAACGGACAACCCATCTGAAAGGTTAGGGTATCCGTTCTGTTTTTTGTCTGATTCAGTCAGGAGAAAGAAAAAAGTGAATTTGCATTTTATTTTTCCGGATAATATACGTATCTTTGCGGCCTGAAACCACAAAGGTGGATGTAAGAGTGCTTGGTAACCTCGTAAAAAACAAGAAATATGAAAGGAAAAACTGTAAGTGTATCCTATATGTTGCTAGGGATACTGTTCTGTGTTTGCCTGATTTCGGCAAACCTGTTGGCAACAAAACAAATTATGTGGGGACCGTTTAATATTACGGCCGGTGTTATTGTATTTCCCATTTCTTATATTGTCAATGACTGTATAGCAGAAGTGTGGGGATTCAATAAGGCGAAACTGATTATCTGGGTAGGATTCTTTATGAATTTCCTTTTTGCCCTTTTCGGTTTTGTGGCCGATCTGATTCCCGGAGCGCCTTATTGGAATAATCAGGAGGGCTTTCATAATCTATTCGGACTGGCTCCTCGGGTCGTATCCGCTTCTTTTCTGGCTTTCCTTGTAGGATCATTTCTCAATGCCTATATCATGAGCGTAATGAAGGTTGCTTCAAACGGCAAACGGTTTTCATTAAGAGCCATTTTGTCGACGATAGTAGGAGAAACGGCGGATTCGTTGATTTTCTTTCCGATCGCTTTAGGCGGTATCGTCCCGTTCGAAAATCTGCTGTTGATGATGTGCTGGCAGATTCTGTTGAAAACGGCGTATGAAATTATTATTCTTCCTGTGACCATCAAGGTCGTGAATTATGTTAAACGCGTGGAAGGAGTTGATGTTTACGACAAGAATATTTCGTATAATGTCTTAAAGGTTTCTGAAGTATGACAATGAATAAGGAAACAGCACTGGTCGTGTTCAGTGGAGGCCAGGATTCTACTACCTGTCTGTTTTGGGCTAAAAAGCATTTCAAGGAAGTGGTGGCACTCAGCTTTATTTACGGACAGAAACACGTCAAGGAGGTGGAATTGGCCAGAAGTATAGCAGAGAAGGCCAATGTGAAATGGGATTGCATGGATGTGTCTTTTATCGGTTCACTTGGTCGTAATTCGTTGACTGACACTTCAATCGAGATGGATGAGGAAAAACCGGAAGGTCACTGCCCCAATACATTTGTGCCGGGCCGGAATCTGTTTTTCCTGAGCATAGCGGCTGTCTATGCAAGGGAACGTGGAATCAACCATCTGGTGACAGGTGTGTCACAGACCGATTTTAGCGGTTATCCCGATTGCCGGGATGCATTCATCAAAAGTTTGAATGTGACGCTCAATCTCGCGATGGAGGAGCAGTTTGTGATACATACCCCGCTGATGTGGATAGACAAATGCCAGACTTGGGCTTTGGCTGACGAACTCGGCGTATTGGATCTGATACGCAATGAGACAATGACTTGTTATAATGGCATTCAGGGTGACGGATGCGGACATTGTCCGGCATGCACACTCCGGAGAGAAGGACTTGAAAAGTATCTGGCCATGAAACAGGGACAAGATAATCATATTGACGAAAAAATTTATGAATAAAGAAAGAGAACAAGAAGGATTGCAGGCCTTGGGACGTAAGACTGAGTATCGTCAGGATTATGCACCGGAAGTATTGGAGGCTTTTGAGAACAAGCACCCCGAGAATGATTATTGGGTACGGTTTAATTGTCCGGAATTCACAAGCTTGTGTCCGATTACAGGTCAGCCGGATTTTGCTGAGATCCGTATCAGCTACATACCTGATCGTAAGATGGTGGAAAGCAAGAGTCTGAAACTTTATCTGTTCAGTTTCCGCAATCACGGTGATTTTCATGAAGACTGTGTAAACAAGATCATGAAGGACCTTATACGTCTGATGGATCCTAAGTATATTGAGGTGACCGGATTGTTCACCCCCCGTGGCGGTATTTCCATTTATCCTTATGCCAATTACGGACGAAAAGGAACACAGTTTGAGAAAATGGCGGAATACCGTATGATGAACCATGATTTGAAATAAGGATTGCAGCTTATAAAGAAACATGATCCGCAACTGATTAAGTGTGAAGATTGAATTCAGACTTGACAGTTGCGGATCAATTTTTTTATGTCAGTTCCAGACCAAATGTTTCCTTGAGTTTGAGCAAGGCCGGGTTCTTTTTGCTCATGGCCTGGAATTGTTCTGGCTTGCTGTATATCCGATGTGTTTCATTGGGTGCGGCGATACGCACGGACATCTGGATTTTCCGGTTATGAAGTTGCTTTTGCATGTGCGCCACGATACGCGGTGCAATCTGCATCATATAGACTTTGACCTGTTCATTGTCGACCACCACTTCGAAATGTTCATCCTTGATCACTTTGGGCTGCATGATTTTCATCCGTTGAGCCATGGCGGTTTCCTCCTTGGGCAGCAGATTGGCAAATTCGTGCCAATAAAAGCTGATGTCTTTTTCCGTAACAAGATAGTCTTCTTCTATTGGTTCGGACAGGCGGTCTGTAGAAGGTGTACCCGAAGTCGGTACGTTGTTGGCCGATGCGGTTTCCGTATTGTTGTTTAACCGACGTATGGATGGACCGAATGTGCTGACCTTCAGTTTGGGAATGGTCTTTTCCTGCGTGTTCTGTGGCAATGGGGAATGATGAGCCTTGACTGGCTGATTGTCAGTAGTAGCCTGCCCGCTAACAGCGGATGGAGCCGACGGTTGTGTGCCGGTCTGGTTTTCAGATCCGGCAGTCTGATTGAATAACGGTTTAAGAACTTTGGCGGGCCGAAGCCCCGAGCTTTCTCCATCATCCTCCAAAGTCAGTTGTGCCAGCTGGATCAGTGTCAGTTCAATGCAGAGCCTTTTGTTTTGGCTGGCCTGAAAGTTCAAGTCGCAGTCGCTGCACAGTTTGATGGCCTGATAAAGGAACCTTGGACTGCAGCGTTGGGCCTGTTCCTGGTAGCGGGCTCTGATACCATCGCTGACTTCCAGTAAAGGCAGTGTGACGGCGTCTTTGCTGACCAGCAGATTACGCAGGTGTGAAGCCAGTCCGGAAATGAATGGTCTGGCTGCGAATCCCTTTTCTGTGATTTCATTAAAGATAAGCAGGCATTGCGGCACTTCGTTCTTCAGAAAATGATCCGTCAGTTTGAAATAGTATTCATAATCCAGTACGTTCAGGTTTTCTATGATTTTCTGATAAGTCAGATTGCCGTCTGCGTAATTGGCTGCCTGGTCGAAGATGGAAAGAGCGTCGCGCATTCCGCCGTCGGCTTTCTGTGCAATGATGTTCAGTGCTTCGGGTTCGTAGGTGTAACCTTCTTTCTCAGCTACATATTGCAGGTGGTTGACAATGGTCTGCACGCTCATCCGGTTGAAGTCGTATACCTGGCAGCGGCTCAGAATTGTAGGAAGAATCTTGTTCTTCTCTGTTGTGGCCAGAATGAAGATGACGTATGAAGGCGGTTCCTCAAGTGTTTTGAGGAATGCGTTGAATGCGGCTGATGACAGCATGTGTACCTCATCAATGATGAAGACCTTGTACTTGCCGATTTGCGGTGGTATGCGCACCTTTTCTATGAGAGCACGTATTTCTTCTATCGAATTGTTTGAGGCCGCATCCAGTTCATGGATGTTCATGGAACGTTGTTCGTTGAAGGCCTTGCACGATTCGCATTCGTTGCAGGCTTCACCATTGTCTAGAGGATGAAGGCAATTGATGGTTTTGGCAAAGATACGTGCACACGTGGTTTTTCCTACTCCGCGCGGACCGCAGAACAGGTAGGCATGAGCAAGCTTGCCGGTTGCAATGGCTTTTTTCAATGTAGTTGTAAGCGCTTCCTGCCCTACAACGGCATCAAAGGCTGATGGCCGGTATTTTCGTGCTGAAACAATATATTGCTCCATATTGAGAGATGAGATTTAATATTCCTGAAATGCAAATTTAGTAAAAAATATGCTGTCATTCTCTTTTTTAGTATAATTTGTCGTATCTTTGCCGGAAGAAACACACGAAATCATGGGTAAACTTTCAACCGTTTGGAACTATATCCGTAAGCATAAATATGGAATAGTGATTATCTTTTTTGTTTTGCTGATGGGTTTTCTGGATGAGAACAGTCTGTGGGAGCGTTATCAGCATAGAGTGGAATTAAACAGTCTCAGGGCCAGCATCAGGAAATACAAGGAAATGTATGAACATGATACCAAATATCTGGAAGAGATGCATACAAATCCGAAGATCATGACGAAGATAGCGCGCGAGCGTTATTATATGAAGACTGATGATGAAGATATTTTTATATTTGAAGAAGGAAACAATGAAGAAGAAGCAGAATAGTTCATTGAATAACTGGATCCTGATGACAGGAGCCGTATTGTTGCTTTTGGGTGCCGTTATGTTTCCTTTAAAGCCTGAGCCCGGCTTTTACGTCTATACTGTGGGGGCTTGTGCATTTTCGTTTATGCAGTTTGCCGACCAGTATGAAGGCCATAACCTGATTGTCCGCAGATTGCGTGTACAGCAGGTTATCGGAGGATTATGTCTTCTGGTGACAGCTGCGCTGATGGCCATGCAGACTTTTCAGTTCGGGTTTGCACGGCGTAACGAATGGCTGGTTGCTCTGACCATAGCCTGTGTGTTGGAATTGTATACCGCGTTCCGGATTCCGTCAGAATTGGATAAGGAAAAGAACAAGTCCGGTCATAGTTTAAAAAGCTAGAATTCTGACTTAAATAGTGATAAATCATTTTACCTGATAAAGAGAAGTTCCTATCTTTGCATTACGAAACCAGTAAGTAAGAACTAAATGAGAAAATTGTGTTACGCCCTGTTGTCCTTTTTGATCTTAGTATCATGCAGCACCCAGTATTATGTGGAAGGAAAATCAACTGTACAGAGTATGGACGGCAAGAAACTTTATCTTAAAGTATATGCAGATGGCGATCTGAAGGATATTGATTCATGTGAAGTGATTCATGGCATGTTCCAGTTTACCGGTCAGTTGGATTCAGCTGTAATGGTCAATCTGTTTATGGATGATGAAGGACTGATGCCTTTGGTGCTTGAGGAAAATGAGATTCAAGTCCATATAGACAAGGCCCAGCAGTACGTAACAGGAAGTCCGTTGAACGATACGTTGTATAACTTCATACGTGAAAAAAGCCGGCTTGACAATCTGATGGCAGAACTACCGCATAAGGAAAGCCGGATGATCATGGATGGTGTTTCGGAAGATGTCATTATATTGCGTCTGAATGATGAAGCGCAAAGACTGGCAGCAGAGCAGGACCGGTTGATAACCCGGTTTATTACTTCTAATTTTGACAATGTGTTGGGAAGCGGGGTTTTCATGATTCTTACGAGTGGTTATCCGTATCCGATACTGACGCCTCAGATTGAAGAGATTATGTCGAAAGCAACGCCTTATTTCAAGAATAACGCTTACGTACAGCGCTATATGCAGGCTGCGCATGAGAATATGCAGCAGATGGGGTTTGGGACGGATTCTCTTCAGGCAGACAGTGTCTTGAAATAAATTATAAACTAAACGGAAAAACAAATGGCAAAGATATATACACAACTGACTGATCTGATCGGTCATACTCCGATGTTGGAACTTACACATCTGGAGAATGAATATAACCTGAAAGCCAGGCTGGTAGCCAAACTGGAATTCTTTAATCCGGGAGGCAGTGTAAAGGACCGGGCAGCCTTGTCGATGATAGAAGATGCGGAGAAACGGGGCGTTTTGAAAGAAGGCGCGGTCATTATCGAACCGACCAGCGGAAATACGGGAGTTGGTCTGGCTTGGGTAGGGAAGATCAAAGGATACCGCACGATTCTGACGATGCCCGAAACCATGAGCAAGGAAAGGCAGATGTTGCTGAAAGCGTTGGGAGCGGAGCTAGTATTGACTCCTGGAACGGAAGGTATGTCCGGAGCTATCAGAAAAGCTGAAAGTCTGCGAGATGAAATCCCGGGAGCTGTTATTCTTCAGCAATTTGAGAATCCGGCAAATCCTCAGGCGCATGTGGAGACTACGGCAGAAGAGATTTGGGAAGATTCGGAAGGTCAGGTTGATGTGTTTGTGGCCGGAGTGGGAACCGGAGGCACGGTGTCCGGTACAGGCAAAGGCCTGAAAGGGCATAAGCCGGAAATAGAAATCGTAGGTGTTGAGCCTGCTTCTTCGGCCGTTTTGTCAGGTCAAAAGGCTGGAATGCATAAAATACAAGGTATCGGAGCCGGATTCGTTCCCGGTAATTATGATGCGGGAGTAGTAGACCGGATTATTCCGGTGGCAGATGATGACGCCTTGCGTATGGGACGGATGCTGTCGCAAAAAGAAGGTTTACTGGTCGGTATCTCTTCCGGAGCAGCTGCTTATGCCGCATTTGAACTGGCCAGGCAGGATGAATATGCAGGAAAGACCATTGTCGTGTTGTTGCCTGATACGGGAGAACGTTATCTTTCAACACTTCTGTATGCGTTTGATGATTATCCGCTTTGAAAACCGGCTTACTGAAAGATGGTCATATTCAGACGTTGATAATATGAAAGCCATTAAGGGATTTCTCTCATCGGGGAATCCCTTAATTATTTGCGGTAAAATTCCGGTTCTTATTTTTCCTTTTTGAAAAAAAGCTTGTAATAATACATTCCTCTTTTCTCGTCATATCCTCTTTCTATGAATTCCTCTCCGCCATGTATGGCGATGTCGAAATGCCGGTCCAGCTTGATGGTCGTCATTTTTCCCGTTCCTTTATGGCGTAAGGCAAGAGGGTCTGTATGGAAAGTGTCATCTATGCTGATGTCTTTGGTTTCTTCATAATTCTTTTTATAACGTTTGAACTTGTCTACGAGTTCGGGAGTCTTGAATACGTCTTCTGCAAATTGTTCTACGGAAACTGAATCTTCCTGAAGTGCTTTCATGCTCTTGTTGATCATGATGGCTTTATCCAGTTTGTCGTGTTCTTGTGGAAGTTCCGTAATGAAATCCTTGCACATGGAGAACAGATCGTGTGTCTGGCTGAATTCGTTCTTATGTGGGCGGATCTTCAGGAAATCGTCCGTCCAGTATTTGGCGTCAGCTCCTTTGTTGGTATTGTCGACAACTGCTACCAGGTATCCTTCTTCATATTCGGTATTGAATATCAGACAGCCTTTGTCGAGTTTGTTGGTATTGATGCCTTGTTCGCTTTCTATTTCCAGACTTTCTCCTTTCCGGTACACTTTAAGATATGTTTCTTTGTTTTCAGATTTGAACAGCCCTACCGCATCATAGCTTTTTCCGTTGACGATACAGTCCCTGAAATAAACCACATAGAATTCGCCGTTTTTTATTTTAGGATGTGTACTTTGAGCATAGAGGTGTTTGGCTATATTGACAGATTGTTCGTAGAAATGTTCCGGATTCCTGAAAATATCCGAAACGTAATTGTATACCTCATTGAATGTAAGTTCATTGGTATGGGTAAAGCGGTAGAAGCCCTCGTTTTTGTTAAATGGGGGAATGAAATATTTGATCAGCAGGTCTGATAACTGTTCGTGGATATGAAGTTCGGATTTCGAGAGATACAGTTTTTCGTTATAGAATTTGTTTCCGACCTGATGTGTGATGATTTTGACTATGGAATCTTTGCCCGTATGGATCATGGTGCAGATATATGGATTGATTTTATTCTTGCTTATAGGTTTCCCAATGCAAAGTTACGTATTTTTTTCCGACAAGTGACCTTGCACTGTCTGATTCGGATAATGAAAAAAGGTATTTTCGATGGACTTTTCTGAATGTGCCGGTAATGCTGACACTTATGGCGGAAGGAAGATTTAATGTGGTTATTCAGAATACTGATCGCAATTTTTATGTTATCTTTGCATGGATTATCGTATTAAGTGTTTTTTATGTATAGAATTAATTGTTTGAGGAAGGTTCTGCTGGGGTGCCTGATGATGGCAGGATTGGCTGTGCGGGCAGCTTCATCTGAAGAGAAAATGTGTGCGGATACCTTGAAGTTCCATTATGCTACACGTACTGAAGCCCAGGCTCTATGGGGAGTGGAAGACGCGTATATGCGTCATCTCAGTCCTTTTGATATTGAGGTAAGAACCGGAAAGGCTGATGCCGGAAAAGCTGCATTGAAGCAGATCGCCCTTGAGGGATTCCGTGACTGGACCGTGGCTGAAAAACAGCGTATGGACAGGCTGATGATGAAACTGAATGCCAGAATACGCGAAGAAAACTACATTTTGCCGTTGCCGGATTCCGTTGTTATTGTGAAGTCGGACATGAAAGAAGAAGGTGGGGCTGGCGGCTATACGCGTAGCAAATGGATAGCCCTGCATACCGGTATGCCGTCTCAGGCTTCGGATGAGAAACTGATGGCGGTAATGTTGCATGAGCTTTTTCATGTGTTGACCCGCAATAATCTGGATTTTAAAAGGAATGTGTATGCAACGATCGGGTTTACGGTTGAGAACGAGGAACTGGATTTTCCGGAGGATCTGAGACCAGTGCATGTGACCAACCCAGATGTAGACCGTTTTGACAGTTATGCTACGTTTAAGGTTGATGGCAAGGATCAGCGTTGCGCCATGGTGATTTATGCTGCGCGTCCTTATGCGGGTGGTTCGCTTTTTGATTATCTGAAGATAGGTTTTGTGGCATTGGATGGAGACCTGAAACCCATGTCAGAGGACGGACGTACGGTGATATATCCAATGGAGCGCATTGAAAATTTTCAGGAGAAGGTCGGTGAAAACACGGATTATGTGATTAATCCTGAAGAAATCCTTGCTGAAAATTTTGTTTTTGCCTTTTTGAACCAAACTGATCTGAAGACACCGGACTTGCGTGAGCGGATCAGAAATGTCATAAAATCAAAGAAAAACTGATTATTATGAAATTAAACAAAGTACATCATATTGCCATAATCTGTTCTGATTATAATCGTTCGTTGTCTTTTTACCGTAGTCTGGGATTTGAAGTCCTTCACGAATATTACAGGGCAGAACGACAATCTTATAAAACAGACCTGGCGCTAAACGGAGACTATCTGATCGAGTTGTTCTCTTTTCCTGATCCACCGGAACGTTTGTCATATCCCGAGGCCAGGGGACTCCGTCATCTGGCTTTTGAGACAGATGATCTTGATGAAGCGGTGGCAGAGCTGGACGGGCTGGGATATTCTCATGAAAATGTGCGGAAAGATGAATATACCGGTAAACGTTTTGTCTTCTTTAATGATCCGGACGGATTGCCTATTGAACTTTATGAACGCTAATGTCAGTAAGATGCCAGTGCATTTTCTGATATGAAAAATAGACGGAAAAACAAGTCCCGGTTCCTTGATTGAGGTTCCGGGACTTGAAGGAAATAAGTCATTACCGACTTATATCTGGAAATTTAGATTGTGGTACTGGTAAATAATCAGTCCAAATGAAAGACTTCTTTCAAAGGAACGGTTACCGGTGAATTGTCAGGATTGACTTCCATAATGTCAGCCATATAATCCCACCACTTTTTGGTTATTTCATCCGCTCCCATATCCTGTGATGAAGTTTCCCCTTCTATTTTCTGTATGCCGAAGAGGATGTTGGTATCTTTGTCCCAATAGATAGAATAGTCCGAAACTCCGGCTTCGGAAATTTGTTTTTTCAGTTCAGGCCAAAGCGCTGCATGCCGGCGTTCATATTCCTCTTCATATCCTGGCTTGAGATACATTTTAAATGCAAATCTTTTCATGTCTTTTCTGTATTAGGGTTTGTTGTTATTTAGGCAGGTTGAATGCTACGGACATTTCCTTCATTTGTTCCTGGCTCATGCCGTCAGGTTCAAAGCCCATATTTTTGGCTGCGATATAGATTTGTGCCGACTTGTTGAGTACATCCACCTGGTCGAAAGCAGCCATGATGTCGGTGTCAACTGCGAAAACACCATGTTTCTCCCACATGACAACGTCGTAGTCATCCAATTCATGTATGGTGGCTTCAGCCAATTCTACGGAACTGGGCAATTTGTATGGGATGATACCCAGACCGCGCGGGCAGAATGCTTTTGTTTCCGGTATCATGCTCCAGAGCAGATTGGAAGCCACATCCTTTTCCAGATATTTTTTGTGGTGGCTCATGGCAACCAGTTCTATTGGATGGGTATGGAGTGAGGCCTTATAGTCCGATCCCTTTTCAATGAGATAATTGTGTACACTCAGATGAGAGGGGAGTTCGGATGTAGGCATGACAGGCTCGTCCGCAATGATCACATAACTGGCACAGTCTTCACAAATACGGATGACAGAACCGTTAGCCATGGGGTGGCGTGCCAGGTCGCGCATTCTTTTCTGGGTGCCTTTACAATAGAAATAACATCCCTTGAGTTGGGGAAGTTCTACACCGATAGGTTTTACTTCGCTGATGGCCGGCATCTTCCGGATTTCGTCGTCTACCCACTCGGTGATATTTACAGTGATGTTACCGCCGTTGCGTTCTGCCCATCCTTTCTGCCAGAGATAACCGGCTACTTCTGCCACTTTATTGATTTCCGCTTCAAGATGAGGCCGATTTTCCAAAATTGATTTCATTTGATATCTTGTTTTTAAAAATGACCAATTGAATATTGTTATTGTTGCACGGATGCAACCAGTATGATGCTTCCTGTCAATATGACGAGACCGCTTACCAATACACCGATGGTTTTTCCGTTGCAGCCTTTCCATTCTTTAAGGACGATGCCCCATACATTGCTGAATGTGACATTAAGCGCCATCAGAATACTCCATGAAAAAGCCAGAAGGGTAGGATTGCTTTTCAGAAAACTCTTTCCGACTTCCAGCCCAAAGAATTGTGAATACCACAGAATACCGGCCAATGCACAGAAAAACAGGTTGTTTGTCCATACGTTCCTGACTGCGTAGTCACTGAATGTGTGATTCTTGCAGTTCTGTTGCAGGCAGTATGCTGCATTGGTGAGGAATCCGCCGGATGTGACCAGTAGAATGACCGGAAGACCGGCAAACAGACTGTTGACGCCTGAATTCAACGATGCCATTTTAATGTCATTTCCAGCTTCAAGTCCGAGAGCAAAGCAGGCGCTCATGACTCCGCACAATAAGGCTACGATAAGTCCTTTGGTCAGGGCAAAGTCTTTGACAGCTGCCTTTCGTTCGGCTTCACTCATCTGCTGGGCTCTAAGGCTGCCGGCATATCCGATCACCGCGATTCCTGCCAGGGTCACAGCAACCCCGATGAGCAGTAGCAGACCGTCACCGTGCCACAGGTCAGTACCTGCCATCAGGGCAGGAAGCAGTGTACCGAAACCGGAACAGGTACCAAGTGCGATACTTTGTCCAAGCGCTACACCGAGATAACGCATGCTCAGGCCGAATGTCAGGCCTCCAAGTCCCCACAGAATGCCATATCCCATGATAAGAGCTATGTTTCCTTTCGACAGCAGTTCGCAGAGACTCATTCCCTCCGGTAATCCTAGCAAGGCACCCAGAAAGGGAAATACCAGCCAGGCAAATACCCCCTGGATCAGCCAGAAACTTTCCCAGCTCCATTGTTTGACCTTATTGATGGGAACGTAAGAGCTGGACTGTCCGAAACTGCCGATGGCGATAATGATCAAGGCTATGATGATTTCCATAATCAGGATCTTTTGGACAGTACGTCTTTTTCGTATTCAAGAATTGCAGGAATGAATTCTTCACCTACCGGTACATTGTTCTTCATGCAGAACATATCCCATACGGCTCCCCATGGCAATGATTTGGCCTCTTCAAGCAGTGCCAGACGTTCGAATCCACGTTCATTGGCTTCATAGCGGCGTAGCGTGTCGATGGGTTCGAGCAGAGCCTGGAGCAGACATTTCTGTGTGGCGCGGCTGCCAATGACATAAGCACCGATACGGTTGATGGAGGCATCGAAGTAATCCAAACCGATATGTACGCGGTCGATTGCGTTGCAACGTACGATTTCCTTGCAGAGATCGAGGGTTTCGTCATTCATGATGGTCACATGGTCGGAATCCCAGCGTACGGGGCGGCTGACATGGAGCATGAGTTCCGGAACATATAGCAGAAGTGAGGATACCTTGTCTGCTACGCTTTCGGTAGGATGGAAGTGTCCGGTGTCGAGTGTGATGATTTTCTGGTTCTGTACGCCATACCCGATATAGAAGTCATTTGAGCCTACGGTATAGCTTTCCAGTCCGATTCCGAATACTTTTGATTCGATGCAGTCTTTCATGTGCGTATAGCGGGTGGCGAAGATCTGGTCGAGTGAATCCTTCAGCAGGGCACGGTAAGCCATCCGGTTGACGGTAATATCCTTACTGCCGTCATGCACCCATATATTCATAATACAAGGGTCGCCCTGGCGTTTTCCCATTTCTTCCGCAATAGCCCGGCAGCGGCGTGTATGTTCAATCCAGAATTGACGGATTTGCTCATCAGGATTGGACAAGGAAAGGTTGCCTGATTTGGGATGGGAGAATGAAGTGGAATTGAAATCCAGTTTCATGCCGTTTTCTTCAGCCCATTGCATCCATCCTTCAAAATGCGAAATTTCCACTTGGTCTCTGTCTACAAACTGTCCGCCAAACTCACCGTATATTTCGTGCAGGTTTAACCGGTGTTTGCCAGGTATGTATGATGCTGCTTTCAGAATATCAGCCCGTAATTCATCTATGTTGCGTGCTTTTCCGGGATAATTGCCGGTAGCCTGTATACCGCCGCTTAATTGTCCGTCAGGAGTTTCAAATCCGGTCACATCATCAGCTTGCCAGCAATGTAGTGACAGTGAAATGTGTTGCAGGGTTTCAAGAACCTGGTCTGTATCGATACCGATAGCGGCATAACGTTCGCGTGCGATGGCATATGCCTGTTGAATTAATGCGTCTTTCATGAATGGTTAATTTTAAATGAGGTTAATATGTTTTTCCTTTTCTTGTATTTCGATGAATTGATTGTAAGCCTTTTCCCATGTCTCCATGTCTTGAGGACTGTATGTCTTTAAGGTTACGGAGTTGGCTGAGATTTGTCGCATGTCGTTCAATGAACGGACTTGTCCGCATGCTTTGATCTGGACAAGCAGGTTACCGATAGCAGTGCCTTCTACCGGACCGCAGATAACCGGAAGACCGGTCGCATTGGCGGTATACTGCATCAGGTAACGGTTTTGTGAACCGCCTCCAATGACATGCAGGCGTTCTATACTGAAAGGAGCCATTTCGATGAGCAGATTTAAAACCTGCCGATATCGGAGAGCCAGGCTTCTGAATATGCAACGGCAAAATTCAGCCGGAGTCTGAGGCTCGTCTTGTCCTGTCTGACGGCAATAAAGGCGGATACTTCCGGTCATGCTTTCGGGATGGGCGAAACAGGGCGCATCAGGGTTAATGAGGCTGTCGAATGCTGTCGTTTCACATAGTGCGGTCAGTTCCGCTATGTCTTGAGGAGCATCCTTGAATTCTTCACGGCAACGTTCCAACAACCATAAACCACAGATATTCTTCAGGAATCTGGTCGTACCGTCCAGTCCGCCTTCATTGGTGAAATTATGAAGGAAACTGTCTTCGGTAATGATCGGGTGGGGTGTTTCTATGCCAAGGAGTGACCAGGTACCACAACTCAGATAAGCAAAATTTTTATCTTTTGCCGGTACGGCAGCTACGGCTGATGCCGTATCGTGGCCGGCTACGGCTATTACGGGTATCTCAGGCAGTCCGGAAAACTGGCGGGCTTGTTTGTTTAGTGTGCCTACAGTTTCGCCCGGATAGACAATCCGGCCAAACTGGTCAGACGTAAGACCGATAGCCTCCAATAACTTGGTTTCCAGCAGACCGGTGGAGGGATTGATCAATTGTGAAGTTGAGGCTATGGTGTATTCCGTGACGGCATGTCCTGTCAGCATGTATGTCAGTGCGTCAGGAATAAACAGAATCTGTCGGGCATTCTGAAGAGCCTGGCAATGTTGGCGTTTGAGTGTATCAAGCTGGAAGATGGAGTTGAAAGGCATGAATTGAATGCCTGTGAGCTGATAAACTTCTTTGGCCGGAATGCGTTTGAACAGCTCGCCCATTGCATTTTCAGTATGACTGTCACGATAGCAGTAGGGCAGGCCAGACAGCATACCGTCTTTATCAAAAAGTGCAAAATCGCATCCCCAGGTGTCAATGCCGATGGCTGTCAAGGTGATACCTTCTTCAGCTACTTTCCGTAAACTGAGTAATATTTCATAATATAAGGATGGCAGATTCCAAAACAGGTGGTTGTTCATGGGGATAATCGGATTCTTGAAACGGGTCAGTTCCCGCATGAGCAGTCGGTTGCCATCGAATGAACCGAGAACCGTACGTCCGCTGGTCGCACCGAGATCGACAGCGAGGTAATAGGTGTTTTTCTCAGAATTGGACATAATTATCTGGTTTTCAAAAGTGTGTAGCAAAGATATATGATCATGTTGAAGGGCTGCTTATGTTTTTTGGCAAAAAAACTATATTATCTGTCTTTTACGCATGAATAATTCAAAAAATATCTGTAAACTTGTAATATGAAACCGATACAATATATTACAGAAACTCGTCGTGACGCACAATGGGGACTTTCAGTCTGCTCTGTAGGTTATCAGAAAATCCAGTCTGGGGAACTTTATCCGCCCACAGTGCATCATAGGGAGTATTTATTTAATCCCAATAAAGGAAGGATACTGCAGGAATACCAGCTTCTTTATATCATTAGCGGAAAGGGACATTTACGTACAGATCATGGCGGAATACATGAGATAGGTGCGGGTGATATGTTTTTACTCTTTCCGGGAGAATGGCATACTTATTATCCGGAAAAGACAATAGGATGGGAAGAATATTGGATCGGTTTTAAAGGAACAAACATAGACCAACGAGTACGTGCCGGCTTTTTTTCAGTGGAAAATCCGGTTTATCATATCGGAGTTAACAGAGATGTGACCAGGCTTTATGATGAGGCCATACAGATTGCGTCCCGTCAGGAAGCCTTCTTTCAGCAATTACTGGCAGGTCTGGTTAATCATCTTTTGGGACTGATGTTTATGACAAACCAGACTCTGACGCTGAATGTCGCCCCTGAATTGCCGGGTGTCATTGCGAACGCCAGGGATTACATGCAACAAATGGTGGAAGAGAATATCAGTATGCCTGATGTGGCCTCTTATGTGGGGATGAGTTATGCCAATTTCCGCCATACTTTCAAACGGTATACCGGATTGTCCCCGGTACAGTATTTTATCAATCTTCGTCTTCATCGTGCCAAAGAACTTCTCAGAGGAACCGACTTGTCCATTAAGGAGATTTCGTATAATCTTCATTTTGTCAATCCGGAGTATTTTTCCACCTTGTTTAAGAAACGTACGGGACTTAAACCTTCGGATTTTCGGGGACAGAGATAACGAAGGGGTGTTTTGATGATTTCAGGACTGTTTGTGGTAATACTATAGTATATTTTTAGGATTGTGAAAATGTATATATGAGACATTATAAATGTATTACCAGATGATATTTTGTCGTAGGAATATATTTTTGGAAATTCAATGCTTAAAAAATATCAATTTAAAGGTATAATACTGTATTAGAATAATTAATATTATATATTTAAGTGTTTTTTTATTAAAAGTTGAACAAAAAATATTGGATTTATGAGAAAAATTTTATCTTTTTTGTGCGCATTATTTGTTATGCAAATAATGGCTCAGGAGGATGTGAAGGTTCTTCCTACCGAGATCAAGGTAATTCCTTCATCTTCTTCACGTTTTGATGTCAGCCAACTTCAGTTGATGTGGAATGGAGTAGGCATGTCGGAAAATGGATTCGTGTGGGATAGCGAAACGAGCAGTTTTAAGGGTAATGTGTCTTACTATTCTTACCAGAGCTTTATATCACTGGGTATGCCGGACGGTTCTATTAGTTATGAGGGGCCGGTATTCATATCTCCTGAAGCGGATAAAGTGGAAGTAACTGCAGACTTTTCACCTTATCATTTTGTTAATGTGGTTTCAGCAAGTCCGAGTGAGTATACGGTAGAGCTGAAATACATGTATAATGCGGATAATGATGATGAGGTAAGTGAGTCTCCTGGGGTAAGAACGAATACAATGCCTGATGGAATGTATAAGAGAAACGGTACTTATCGTTATGATTTGAACATTGTCACATCCGATGGTATTCCTGTTGTGTTGAGTAATGACCCTATTGAGGTTAAGGATAAAGACCTTCTCGTAGAGGTAGGAGAAAAACTGGATAATATGACATTGGTTACATTCCAGGTAGAAGATGCAGATGGTAATCCGGCTGTGGATTCAGATGTAAATATCTATCCGGCAGATGCAGAAACCACAGTGTTGGTGGGAGCAGATGGTAAGGCTAAGGTTTATGTGAGACCGGGTGATTATTTCTTTTATATCTCCAGAGAAAACTATATGGATATGATTGACAAAACCAATTATATGTTTACGGCTTCAGGCAAGGCCGTGACTGTACCATATTCATATAAAGATGCCGGCTGGAAGAAAATCGTATTTACGGCTCCTGATTTCGATCAATATTCTTCATCATCCTTGTTTATATTCCCGGTAGGAACTGAGTATACGGAATTTGACGCAGAATCCGATGAGGCGTATTTTGAGATTTACATGCCGGAAGGAGAATATCATTATTCATTCAGGACCAACAGCGGTGAGCAGTCCAATTCCATTAAAGGATTGTTCAATACAGCCGAAACTCAATTGATAAATATCAATAGTGAAGATGTATATGGTGTAAAATGGGATTTGGTGAATGTTCCTGAAGATCAAGTCGGATTTGAGTTATACGTATATCGGGATGGAGAGATCATTAATAATACATTCTTCTCCTCGGAATCCAATCCGAATGTGCGGGGAGCATTGGATTGTCAGATGAATCTGACTCCGGGAGAATATACATACGTGGTTAAGAATAATAGCGATATTCATTCCAATACTACAATATGGGCTGCAGCTCAGATTCAGGTGAATGGTAATATGACCGAAACAATAGATCTTAGCAAAATCAATCTGGTTGAAGTCAATAACGGAATAAAAAACAGACCGTCAATATTGGATGGGGCGACGCTTTATTGCAGCATCGAAACTAATGACGGGGCAGAACTGATAGAAAATTATTTTTATTCTTCAGAATCCCAAACTGTTGCTATTGCAGAAGGTGAATACAACGTAAGATGGAAATATAACATGTACGACGGAGCTGCCGTTATGAACTGTGTGGACAAAGTGAAGCTGACCGGCAGTCGTTCCGATCTTATTATGGATGTCAATCAGATGGGTATGGCTCATATTAAGTCAGTTGTACCGGAACGTATGTCATTGGATTATCTGGTAGTCATGCAGGGTGACAAACAGATGCTTGGAGGAGAAGTGGATGTAGATGAAGAATGTTACTTCATAGGTTACCCGGGTGAATACAGTATTCGGGGATTTGCCACAGATTACAATGAAATGAATGCTCATATTTCTGCAGATCAGACAGTCAATCTTCAGTCAGGCAAGGTTGTTGATGTGGATCTTAATATTGATCAGAAGCATGAAGGCACAATGCTGTCTTTGGAAATAGAAAATGTTAAAGGAGGTGTGCTGGCCGGTGCCGTTGTTACCATTAACGGAAAAGTCTATAAGGCAGACGACAGAGGTGAGCTTATTGTGTTTGAACTTCCTGGTAATGAATACAATCTGAAGATTGAGGCAGCCGGATATAAAACTTATGAGAAGACCCTGTCAATAAGTGGTATTATGCAATATGTCGGAGGCACTTATGTCACAGTTGTGCTTGAAGAGGATAATGGTGGAAGTGATATCAGTGCGGTGAATACCGGTGACCTCAGAATCCTTAACAAAATCGTTGATGGTTCATTGGAAATGGATAACAATACTGATACCGACTGGAATGTCCGACTGGTAGCTATAGATGGAACCAATGTGGCCAATTATCGTATCGGAAAGGGTGCTGCGACGATTTCCGTTGACGGATTAAGCAAGGGAATATATATCCTGGTAATGGATAATGGCTCCGTTCAAAAGTCAGTCAAGATAATCAAAAAGTAATAGGCATTTGAAATATTAAAGATCCGGACTTTCACAAGCCCGGATCTTTTTTGCATTAATCCTTAAGTATTAGGGCAAAATCATCTTCGCCCGTTTCGGTTTATAATGTTGTTGTTATGAGTTCTTTCTTTGTACGGAACTGTATCTTACTTTTGGAGTATAAACTTGTAGGTTTTTACAGAGCCGTCACTCATTTCATCCTTGCGAATGTAGATACCCCGTTTGGTCGGTTGTGTAATCTGTGTTCCGTCGATGGTGAAATAAGTCGTACGTACAATGCTGCAAGTCTCTCCGGTCGTATTCTGTATACCGTCAGGACGGTTTTCTTCTCCCTTACCGTAGTAATATAACGTGAGTTCGATATAAGAATAAATATAATATATTGAAGAATAGGAACATAGCAGTAAAAGTATTAAATTTATAGTGTCCAATTATAACATTTAAACGATTACCACTATGTTCACAGAGTCTAAAATTACAGAGATTTATTGTATGGCTGATGATTTTTGCAAGGAATTTGCGTTACAACAGGAAAAATATATGATTGAAGATAAGAATACCAAGCATCGAAACAAACCAAACCGCATGAGCGATGCTGAAGTTATAGTGATTCTTATCCTGTTTCATTCCGGTGGTTTTCGTTGCTTCAAGCATTATTACAAGGAGTATATCTGCAAACATCTGAAACACCTGTTTCCGCGTCAGGTGTCCTACAACCGTTTTGTTGAACTGGAAAAGGAAATACTGCTTCCCCTGACCATTTTCATCAAGAAAGTCCTGCTGGGAACCTGTACCGGCATCAGCTTTGTTGATTCCACTCCCTTACGTGTTTGCCGTAATCAGAGGATATTGATTCATAAGACATTTGAAGGACTTGCCGAACGTGGAAAATGTTCTATGGGATGGTTTTTCGGATTTAAGATTCATTTGATTATTAATGACAAAGGTGAAATCCTCAATTTCATGTTTACTCCCGGGAATGTGGATGATCGGGAACCGTTGAAAGGAGGAAAGTTCCTGGAAAACATCAAAGGAAAACTATGTGCAGACAAGGGATATATCGGTCAGGCTTTATTCGAAAACCTTTTTCTTAACGGCATACAGCTTGTCACTAAAGTTAAAAATAACATGAAGAATTCCCTAATGAGTATTGCCGACAAGATTCTGCTTAGAAAAAGAGCTTTGATTGAAACTGTCAATGATGAATTGAAGAACATAGCACAGATAGAACACTCCAGACACCGTTCTTTCAACAATTTCATTGCTAACTCTTTGTCGGCTATTGCAGCATACTGTTTCTTTGAAAAGAAACCCGCCATTGATGTTAATTTTATCAATGACGGGCAACTTACTATCTTTTGATTTTATATCGAACTCACGTTAATATAATTTGAAGTTATCGAATATGGTCCAGTCACCTTCGGCATTGTTATCCTTACGGATACCTATATTGGCATAGGTCTGGCCTTCCTTGACTTCAAAATAGAGTTCGTTATAATACAGTCCCTGATCGAATGCCGGGCCGGCATCTTCCATGGCGTTGGGGATGAACCAGTAATCGATGGGGTTCTCTGCTGTTGTAAGAGAGTCGGCTACGTTGGTATTTTGTGAGGCCGTAGCTTCCGGCTGTCCGTCTTCGATGATAGACATAATGTGACTGTAAACCCATGAATCTTCAGGTCCGGCATACAGCATGGCATTCAGAAGTTCTTTATTGTCGCGATATTTGGCAGCGGCATCCATAGGCCAGCCTTCACAGTAGAAAGCATTGCAGGAAACCTTATAGAATCCGGCAGACAAGCCATACAGTGTCTGATGAATGTCAAAACTGTTGTTGTTGTAGAATTCACCGGCTGAAATACGGAAGTTGACATCTCCACCGTCACGTTCATGAGTCCATCCTTCTCCACTATCCGTAGTCAGGCCGGATTCGTTATCATATACTGAAAAGCCCGGATTGACAATCAAATCCTTTAATTCTACCGGATTATCTTTTGAAGCACCTGTAATTTGTCCTGTCTGTATGGTCTGGGTAATCAGTGTATTGATTTGAATAATATATTCTTCAGCCTTTTCAATACTTTCTACTTCGTTGTTTTCCATAATTACGGAAATTTCATCAACGACTTCATAAACAGGACTCAGGTCATAACCGGCGTTTTGCAGATCGTCACCTCGTTTTCCATTGATATCATTGACCAAAGCGAACAGTGATTCAATGGTTGCTATGGATTTGTTGGCATACGACATGGCTTCTGTAAGTTCGTTAATGACAGACTTGGCTTCTTCTATTTCAGATGCTTCTGTTACAGATGCGGCATTTGCGATAGCTGTTTCGAGCATAGAAATGGCATCTTTCGTAGCAAAGGCTTCAAATCCCATGATCTTGTCATACAAAGCGGAAGCTTCTTCCGATAACGTTTGGATCGTAGGCAAGTAATATTCAACGCTGTTACCTACATATACCACGCGGAATTCATCGAAAGCAGTCCAGTTGCCGACAAGAGACTGGTCGTTTTGCATTTTTATTCCAAAACGCAACTTGCCGTCCATGACCACGCAGGTTACTTCATTAAGGTATTTGTCCTGACCGAAGGCAACTTCTGCACTTGACAAGTCATTGGGTATGTATTTGCCTCCAAGAGAAGCAAATGAATAATCGTTGGTAGAGTTGTCCTCCTTGGTTATGTACGGTACGTCTGAAAGTTCGTCACAGATGTGGTGAAGGAGGGTAGTATTGTCGTTACCATACAGATAAACATATACGTTATTGGTGATGCCGTCATTCCAGCCTTCGTCGATGACAGAGTTGTCACCTGGACGATAATAACCTTTGGCCGTGATTTTATACGCGCCTTCAGGTAATCCTTCCAGTTCCTGGTATACATCAAATTGCTTGTTGAATACTTCTGCCACATGGCTGTTTGCTGTCGGACCTCCGTTCCATCCGGTAGCACCATCCGTGAAGTCAGGAGACTGTATCAGACCATACAGATCGGTGGTCAATCCGCTTTGAACCATTTCAAAGATGTCTGTACGGAACATCTCATCCATCTTTGTGGATACGCTGTCAATCTCGTTAGGGTCGAATGTCTTGGCATCATAAGATGCTTCAAGATTATCGGTATAGTTGTATATATTGATAAAAGCATCCGGATTGTTGGATAATTCCGTATACGGTTCATAACTGTCAATCAGTTGGGCTAACTTCTCGTCGATCAGAGGCAGGAGTCTGCTGTAAGCGTTTACATCCTGTTCTACGGCTTCAATCTGCCGGTTGAGAATCAGACGCAGGCTTACAAGGCTGTCATCTTTCAGCTCGGAGTTGGCGAGACCTTCTTTGGCTACCTTAAGGTCAGCTTCAAGTTGAGCCTGGCCTTTTGCACTGTATTTTACGGCTTCTTCTTCCAGTTGGGCCAAATAAGATTCTGCTTCTTCTATGGTGCTTTGTAATCCGTCTCTTGCGAAATTGTCACTTTTTCCGTAGTAGGTCAGTTTGAAATTGTCTATTCCCAGCCATTGGAAGTTTGCATTGATGACGCGTATACCTATTTCTGCCGAATTATTGGCTACGATGAACTCAACACTGTATGGTCTGGCAGTAGCTACACCGTCTACATTACCGGGTTGGTCCATAGGAGTACGCTCTTCGCCTAATCCTCCATTGGCTACCAGATAAGCTCCTTCGGGAGTATCATGATTGATAATGCAATAGGCGGACAGCTTGTATTTACCTTGTGGTAGGTCGTTTACCGTTTGAAGGATAGACCAGTCTGACTGTATCGGGGGATTGGATACCCATCTTTCAAAGAAACCGGCAAATTCCGTACCGTCAGTAGTAGGTTGTGAAGATGCCTGGATACCGAAATTGTCTCTGCCGGCTTGTGGTTCTCTTTCCGTAACCCAGTCTCCTGTTCCGTCTTCAAATGAAGGTTGGCTGATTCGGTGAGTCAAATCTACCGGATGGTCTTCGTCTGCATTGGCAATAAGAGATTCATCTACTTTACTGATCAGTTCTTTGGCTGCAGCCAGAATTTCTTCTGCAGAAGCAGTACCGTTATAAAGTGCTTCATAATCGGCATAGTCAGTGTAATTATTTTCAACGGCGTATTCCAAGGCATCTTTCAGACTGAATTTGGCTTCGTATGAGGCATAATTATTTTCAGTGACAAAGGCCCAGTCTATTTCTGCATTTTCATATCCGGCACTGTTCTTGTTGATTGTCGGCATGACTACCGTATTGTTCATTGTGCCATCTTCATTCAGCAAACCGTCCCAACCCATATAAGCATTGGCATACATGCCTTCCTGTGCTTCAAGTCCGAAAATAGGATCCTCGTCGGGCATTTTGATACGATAAGTGTCGGAATCTGGATTTTTTGTGATTTTCCAAATGTAGTGGGCATCGCTTTGTAAATTAAAGTCAACATAAGCATTGGCGCCATCTCCTGTTAACCAGATATATTTGGGTTTTCCACCATTATTACCTGGAGCATCAGGCATCTCTATAGTCCATCCACTAACAGAGAATCTGCTATCCTCTGCTTTTTTAATTCTGATTTTCAATCCCTTTTTGCCGAGTGAAAGTTGGGTGTTATAGGCATTTCCGTTGATCATAAACATTTTTGTAGCCGGATGATAAACGAAATAAGTACCTCCGGTTTCCAGATCAACCACTGTTGTTTCTACTGTGGGATCGTCCCATTCTGTTGCGGCCAATATGGGCAGGGAAGACATTGTCGCTGTGCACAATGCCATCAAAGATAGTAAGTTGTTTTTCATTTTGATATCAAATTGAGTTAGTAATCTGATTGTTTGTATTATTAGAGAGCTTGAGTTCTTTTTAGTGGGGGCAGGACATAATGATGAAAGTATCAGGTTAGACAAATTATCACTATGTTCTGACTTGCCGTTCTGTGAATTGACTACTTCATTTACTTGATGATTATCTTGTCTTTTCTGACAGTTCCGTTTTCGTATGTGGTCATCCGGATGTTGATACCGCGGTGAGGAGTGGGTGAGCCGATACCTTCAGGTGAATAGTAGACCGTCTTCACCACTTTGAGATGATCATATTCGGCAGCCTGGATATCGCTTTCACCATTTACCGGAATAAATTAAAATTCATAATTTACCGGATCCTTGCTGAATGCGAAATTGATGTTTCCGTCAGCCTCTACTCCCCAATAGGTGTTACCTGATGTAGCGCTCTTCTGGATAGCCAGCCATTCACTGCCTTTTGCACCTGAAAAACGGAATCCTTTGATTTCACGTTCTGAATAATCTCCGTCTTTGTTGACATACATACTGTCTGAGAGTGACATGAAGGAATGGAGAGTAGATGAGTTGTTTACCTTCCATTGCTGGGTGAGAGGATCGAGATCATCTTTTGCACGGAATACGGGACTGATACCATTTCCGTTGTTTGTCATATAAGTGTCGCTAGGTATATGACGGATGTAATAGTTACCGCTTGGTATGATCTTACGTTCCGGATCCTTCACATAGACTTGGAAACTGAACAGTGTTTTTCCGCCTATGCTTTCATATTCGAGATTATATGTAGCAGAGGTCTGCATGTCTTTGAGGACCAGTCTTTCGTCGGTAGATTCGTCGCTCCACAGGTAAGTTCCTCCCTTCATGGCATCAGCGGGTGTGATTGAAAGGATAACACTGTCGCCTTCTTCCACAATCACCATGGTTGTATCCGAATAAGTTCTTTCATTGACGGTCATGTTCGGGCGCGCAGCCTGTACATTGATATGGAAAGTGGCAAGTTGTCTGCGGCCACCCTGACCGGTAAACATACAGGATATTTCTCTGCTGGTAGTGACATTGGGCAGGGTGATAATTGAGCCGGCCGTACCGTTTTCCCAAACAAATTCTCCCCAACCCATTTGGGCATAAGCCTCCAGCGTGATCTCCGTACCGTAGAGCAGATTGATGGTATTGGTC
>OGMW01000478.1_pt1 | contig 42813 bp, 36 predicted proteins | sample 1573281 | NCBI WGS metagenome assembly OGMW01 (sample SAMEA2581907, study PRJEB24529) | metagenome | biome: Human gut stool | place: China | collected 2011 | reverse complement strand
GGGAAAAGAAAATGGGGGGTGCATCCCGCTGGACCAGCCCCCTGCGGGAGCAGAAGTCCCCGTGGCCGCCGGACGGCGGCCCGTATCACCTTAGCTCCTCTGGTCGCTGCGTCCCAGCAGATAGTCGGTAGTAACGCCGAAGTAGTCCGCCATTTTCATCAATCCCGGCACATCCGGATAATGCCCGCCGCCCTCATAATTTTGGTATTGGCGAGCACTGATTTCAAAAACAGCAGCCATCTGTGTCTGTGTCTTGCCAGACTCCTTGCGCAGTTGTCTGACCCGTTGTGCAAAATTTTCCATGCCCCACCCCTTGACTTGCAGTTTAATTTCGTGTATATTGTAAACACGAAATTAAACTACGATTTTGGAGATGATTCATCATGACTGACCCTCTGGACATTCTCTTCGAGAACCTCCTGGAGCACCTGGACGAAAACCTCCCCGGCACCTGCTGGCCGCTCTACCAGCGGGAGAGCCGCCTGGAGAATGCTCTGCTGGCCTCCCTGACCCCGGAGCAGATCGAACTGCTGGAGTCCTATCAGGCCGCCGCCTGGCGCTGCACGGAGCAGGAGGAGCGCTTCCTCTTCCGCTCCGGCTTCCGCCTGGCCCGGGAGCTGTCACTCCTTCCCGGCGGGCTTCTTCGCCTTTGACGCGACCGTCTTTTTGGCTGCGGTCTTTCTGGTGGATGTGGTCTTGGCCGCCGCTTTGGAGGCCGTCTCCTTCTTGGCCGCAGGCTTCTTTGCGGCAGTCTTGGCGGCTGCCGGTTTCTTGGCGGCGCTCTTTTTCGCGGCGGTCTTAGCGGTGTCCGCCTTCTTCGCTGCGGCTGTCCGCTTGGCGGGCTTCTTCTCCGCTGTCTCCTCCGCCGCAGCGGCAGGCTCCTCGCCCTCGGCGCTGTCCGCGGCCTTCTTCCTGGGATAGCCCCGCTTCTCCTCCGGCAGGAAGTTGCTGCATTCCGGATTGATGCAGAAGGGCTTCTTGAATCCCCGGCCCGCCTTCTTGAACATGGTGTGGCCGCAGACCGGGCAGTCGTCCTTCACCGGCACGTCCCAGGTCATGAAGTCGCACTTCGCCGTCTCGTCCTTGCTGTTCACATGCTCACAGCAGTAGTAGGTATACTGCTTGCCGGTCTTCTTGCTGTTGCCGGTGCGCTTCATCAGCCGCCCGCCGCACTTAGGGCAGCGGCCCGGCATCTCCACCACCAGCGGCATGGTGAACGTGCACTCGGGGTAGCCGGGACAGGCCAGGAAGCGGCCGAACCGGCCGGACTTTACCACCAGATTCCGCCCGCACTCCGGGCAGATCTCCTCGCTGACCTCGTCGGGCACCTTGATGCGGGCGCCGTCCAGAGCCTTTTCGGCGTTCTCCAGGTCCTGCTCAAAGTCCCCGTAGAACTCCCGCAGCACGTCCTTCCAGGCGGTCTTTCCCTCCTCCACGGAGTCCAGCCGCTGTTCCATATTGGCGGTGAATTTCAGATCCGCGATGTCGGAGAACCGCTCTTTCATCAGGGCGGTCACCACACGGCCCAGGTTGGTGATGCGGAGGTACTTGCCCTCCTTCACCACGTACTCCCGGTCCAGGATGGTGGACACAGTGGGAGCGTAAGTGGAGGGGCGGCCGATGCCCTGCTCCTCCATGGCCCGGATCAGCGTGGCGTCTGTATAGTGGGCCGGGGGCTGGGTGAAGTGCTGCTCCCGGTCAAAGTCCTTCAGGGTCAGAGGTTCGCCCTCCCGCAGGGCGGGCAAGGGGGATTCCTTCTCCTCTTTCTCCTCGTCCTTGCCCTCCTCATACACGGCGGTGTAGCCGGAGAATTTCAGGCTGGAGGAGCTGGCCCGGAAGCTGTGTCCCGCCGCCTCGACCTCCACGGCCACGCTGTCGTACACGGCGTTGGCCATCTGGCTGGCCAGAAAGCGGCTCCACACCAAGCGGTAGAGGCGGTACTGCTCGCCGGTCAGGTCCTTTTTCAGCTGCTCCGGCGTCCAGTTGACGTTGCTGGGGCGGATGGCCTCGTGGGCGTCCTGGGCGCCCGCCTTGGCCTTGTAGCGGTGGGTCTGGGCGTAATGTTCGCCGTAGCGGCCCGTAATGAAGGTCTTGGCGGAGGCCAGGGCCTCCTCACTGATCCGCAGGGAGTCGGTACGCATATAGGTGATGAGGCCCACGGTGCCCTCGCCCTCGATATCCACGCCCTCGTACAGCTGCTGGGCGATGGCCATGGTCCGCCGGGGCGTCATGGAGAGCTTGCGGGACGCCTCCTGCTGCATGGTGGAGGTGGTGAAGGGCGGAGAGGGGCTGCGCTGCTTGTCTGTGCGCTTCACGGTCTTGACGGTGAAGGGGGCGTACTCCGTCTCATGGACCACAGCATCCACGTCCTCCGCCGACTTCAGCTCCGCCTTCTTGCCGTCCTTCCCGTGGTAGCGGGCGGCGAAGGGGAGCTTTTTCGCGTCGTCGCCGAACAGGTTGGCATCCAAGGTCCAGTACTCCTCAGGTTTGAACTCCTCGATCTCCCGGTCCCGGTCGTCCACCATGCGGGTGGCCACGGACTGGACCCGCCCGGCGGAGAGGCCCCGGCGGATCTTCTTCCACAGCAGGGGGCTCAGCTCATAGCCCACGATCCGGTCCAGGATGCGGCGGGCCTGCTGGGCGTCCACCAGCTTCTGGTCGATGTCCCGGGGCTCCCGGATGCTCTCCTGCACCACGTTCTTGGTAATCTCATTAAAGGTGACCCGCCGGGTCTTCTCGTCCGGCAGGTTCAGCAGCTGCTTCAGGTGCCAGGAGATGGCCTCTCCCTCCCGGTCCGGGTCGGTGGCAAGGTAGACCATCTCCGCACTCTTGGCGGACTTCTTCAGGTCGGCGATGATGTCCTCCTTGCCCTTGATGGGCTTGTAGACCGGCTCGAAGTCGTGCTCCAGGTCCACGCCCAGGGTACTCTTGGGCAGGTCCCGCAGATGGCCCATGCAGGCCTTCACCTCAAACTCCTTGCCCAGGTATTTTCCGATGGTTTTGGCCTTCGCGGGAGACTCCACGATGACCAGGCTGTGTTTTGCCATAGTTACCTCCAAGCGCCCAGGATCGGGCGCGTGTTTATTCCGTCAAATTCACCGCGCGGGCGTACCGCTTCCCGCTGTGCTGTGTCACCAGATGCTCGATCTCCAGCACGGTCAGGGCCGACAGCACCCGCCGAGTGGGGATGCCCGTCAGCTCGATCAGGTCGTCTGCCAGCATGGGCTCCTCCGTCAGCGTCCGGAGCAGGCAGATCTGGTCGTCGGTCAGACTCAGATTATTGTGGGACAGGCTCACCGACGGAGCCACCGGCTTGGGCTCCGTCTTCTGTCGGGCCTGATAGCCCAGCACAGGGGGCGCGTCCTGCGTCCCCTCCCGGCGCAGCTTGTCCGGGAACCGGGCCTCGTATTCCCGCAGGATGTCCCAGGCGTCGGACGCCAGCCCGGCGCCGTCGCGGATCAGGCGGTTGCAGCCCACGCTGGCCGGAGCATCAATGGGTCCGGGGACAGCGAACACGTCCCGCCCCTGCTCCAGGGCGGTGCCCGCCGTGATGAGCGCACCGCTGCGCTCCGGCGCCTCCACCACCAGGGCTGCCAGAGAGAGGCCGGATAGGATGCGGTTGCGCACCGGGAAATGCCGTCCATCCGGCGGCGTGCCCGGCGGGTACTCGCTGACCAGCGCGCCAGCCGCCGCAACATCCTCATATAGGTATTGATTTTCCGGTGGGTAAATCACATCCGTGCCGTTGCCCAGCACCGCCGCCACCGTGCCGCCGGCCCGCAGGGCGCCCCGCAGCGCCGCGGAGTCGATGCCTCGGGCCAAGCCGCTGACCACCACGGCTCCGCCGGCGGCCAAGCCATGGCCCAGCTTCTCCGCACAGGAGACGCCGTAGGGCGTGCAGTCCCTGGTGCCCACCACAGCCACCGCCGCCTCATCGTCAAAAGCCGGCAGGCGGCCCCGGACATACAGCAGACAGGGCGGGTCGTAAATATTCCGTAGCCGGTTGGGATACCCCGCGTCCTGGAGGGTGAGGATGTTCACATTCAGCCGCTGGCAGTCCGCCAAAATCCGGTCCGCAGCGGCGCAGTTCTTGTTCTCCAGCAGGATCGCCTGCTCCCGGGTGATGCCCTCGGTCAGCAGCACCTCCTCCGCCTCCGCGTAGTACACGTCCTCCGGCGTGGGGAAATGCTGCAGCAGCGCCAGCCGGGTCTGGTTCGTCAGCCCCGGCAGCTCCGTCAGCCACAGCCAGTATTTCAGCGCGGACATGGACTTCCCTCCTCAGTCGTCTCTCGCCGCCTCCCACAGCAGCACGGCCGCCGCAGCAGCAGCGTTCAGGGACTCGCAGTGACCGCTCATCGGGATCCTCACCGTCAGGTCACAAGCCGCCAGCGCGTCCGCCGAGAGGCCCTTCCCCTCGCTGCCAACGGCCACGGCGCAGTGAGAGAAGTCCGCCCGCCGCACGTCCACCGTATCGCTCCGAAGGGCCGCGCCATACAAGGGCAGGCCGCTCTTCGTCAGCAGCGCCCGCAGCTCTTCCAGCCCGCAGGTCCACACCGGGCAGCGGAACACCGCACCCATGGAGGCCCGAACGGTCTTGGGATTGTATAGGTCCGCGCAGGCGTTCACCAAAAACAATCCGTCGGCGTGAAAGGCGTCCGCCGTCCGGAGGATCGTCCCCACATTCCCCGGATCCTGAACCCCGTCCAGGACCACGTACCGGCGGCCGGTCAACTGTTCCGGAAGCGTCCGGCCCGGCAGGCCGCACACGGAGAGGACGCCCTGGGGCGTCTGTGCGGGAGAGATGGATTTCATCAAATCCCCGGGTACCTGGACGCGGCGGACAGTATCGGGCAGGGCAGGCAGGGCGGCGGGGTCCGTGCAGACCACTGTCCGCAGGCCCGCTCTCCACAGCAAAGCCTCCTCCAGCAACTTGGGGCTGTCGCAAAGGAACTCCCCGCAGTCCCGGCGATAAGAAACGGAGGACGCCAGCTTGCGGAGATGGGTGCACAGCGGATTGGTCCGGCTGGTGATGATCTCCATAGGGCGCGCCTCCTTTTCCGGTCATTCTGCTCCCCGTGCGTCCATCCGTTCCAGGTGCTGTCCGGAGACGGGGATGCGCTCTATGCCCGGTGGGACATAGAGCGCGAAAGGTCCCATTCGGCAGCCCTTGGCCGCCGCAGTCCATGGAATTTCATGGAAACCGCTGTGGGGATTTATACAAAAGCAAGTATAGCATAAGCTCTTCTGTGATTCAAGTCAACGATTTTTTTCACAGCACCCTGGAATTTCATACCTTATAAATAAAAAAACACCGGCCGCTGCAGCCCGGCCGTTACAGATTCAACAGCCCGGAGCCCAGGTGGGAGCTCCGGATCCGGCCTTCTCCGGAAGGGTGCCGCCTTCGTGCTCTCCCATTTATCGCCTCCGGAATCTCTCTCCTCCCCCTGCGGCGCAGGTGCCTCTGCTTCTCAAGTCCGCTGTTCGACCGCCCCGGTGCCGTACACATTCCGCTCTAAATCCAGAGCCGGTGCGCATATCCGGAGAGGATTCCGTTTTTCTGCCGGCGGTTTTTGCCTTGACAGCAGACGGAGGAGTACGCCGGCCAGCGACGTACTCCCCCTCTTTCCGCCGGGGCAAAGGCCCCGCCGGGTCAACTTCTCCATTTGCAGCTCTCCGCAAATCCGGCCTTAGCCGGACGTTTGCCAGCACAGGCTCTCCGGCCGGATGCGCTCATTCCAGCGGCTTCATCGTGGGGAATACCCCTCTGTCCTCTTCATCCGGTTTCATCACGCCTTGTACGGTCGAAAAAGTGCCGTTTTCACGAGGTTTTTCTAACTTTTTGGATTCCATAGTGTGTCCTCCTGTGCCGTCTGGTTCGGGGCAAAAGTTGTAAATAAAGTTGTGGAAAGTTGTATTGGCACGAAATCGGCTCAATATCGGCTTCAAATTGGCACAGTAAATGGCTACATTGTTTTCAAAGACGCCATTGTAAAATTGCCCCATTTGCAGTAAAGCCTGTATGAGTCCCGCGCAGGATTATCTTGCGGATTCATATAGAAACAAGTATAGCATAAGCCTCAAAGATATTCAAGTCAACGGTTTTTTCGTTGGCGAACTCAATTTCATACCTTATATATAAAAAGGAGAAAGCCATGCCAACCTATCAATTACAAATTAAACAGGTGGTGGACTATCCACGCTGCCGGATCTATCGGCAGTTCGTCCGCTTTCTGATGGAGGACCGGAACATTCGCGTAAGCGGGGGCTCCGGCCTTTTTGTTGCCTCTAGGCTTAACAAAACCCCTGGTTCTACCAGGGGTAAGTGAAGAAGCCTTGGCAAAAGAAAAAGTAAAAAATATCGTTGGTCCTACAAAGGAAAAAGAAAGGTACGGAGATTCTGAAAGGAAGGCGGGGATTTTCGTAAAAAGTTTCCCTCTCGCAGAATGCTATGAAATACCAAAGAGAACTGGTTTACCAGTTGCAGCGCGAGCGATGCGATGATATTTTTCAGTACCCCTTCTAGGGGTCAGCAAGTACTGACCCCTCTGGGGTCTGCGCAAACCACTAGTTTACTAGTGGTTTTGATTTGCGGCACTTTGATTGTCATTCATTACAAGTTATATTCCTTATCGAGCGACTGCCGGGAAGGTTTACTACACCGCACACATGAACAGTACTTGCTGCGCTTTGGACTTACTGTTCTGTGCGGGAACAAGGAGGTCTTACCATGAAGAAATTTGTTGAAAAAGATGTCGCAGAGAACCCTCTGTACCATGATACCTGGAAACTGCTGAAAAAATACCGCGATGTGGTTTGGAGCTTGGAGATTTCCGTCCAGCATGTGCGGGCCAAGTTCGAGATTGAATACGGCATCTCCATCGAAGAATTTCTAGATTCCGTCTATCTTGCCGGCGCTGACCTGAACGGGAGCAACATTGAGCACCATGCCAAATGCATTGAGCGCAGCCACAAGATGCTAAAGCTCCTGGATTCGGCAGTCGAATTGCTCCGTACCCGGCATAAGAACGGCGAGGCATATTACTGGCTGCTGTACTACTCCTTCCTCTCCCCTCAGCAGCTGAAGAATGTGGAGGAAATCATCGAGAACCTGCGCCTGCACATCCGGGACATCTCCTTCCGCACCTACTACCGCAAGCGGCGGGAGGCCATTGACGCCCTCAGTTCAGTGCTGTGGGGCTACACCTCCAAGGACAGTCTGGATGTGCTGGAACAGTTCTTCCCGGGCACAAAGCCTGCCGGGAATCGTGCAGACAACCGTTAACTTAGAGCTAATTTGATTCGCGTCCCCAAAATATATTTAGCAGCGCCTGTGGAGTGACAATTCGCTGCTCCACAGGCTTGTTTTTTCTCATTGACCTTTTGGGGGTATACATTATATATTTTTCCATAACAAGTTGTTTTTTAGTTCTCCCGTCTAAGATTTTATCTTTTGTTTGCGTTGTTTTTTCACAAAAAGTGGGGTATAATTGGTAAAACCTTGGTATTGGGATGTTACTTATGCTGATTCAATTTAGTGTAGAGAATTTTCTATCTATTAAAGAAAAAGTTATACTATCCCTGCTGGCCAGCAAGGATAATGAGCATCCAAATCATCTTATCGCAGATGAAACCAACCGCTATTTGAAGTCTGCTGTCATTTATGGGGCCAATGCTTCAGGGAAGTCCAATGTTCTGAACGCATTTTGGCTTATGGTAAACTATGTGCTGACTTCACATAACCAGCAGATCCATAAGGCCATTGATCGTTCACCCTTCAAGTTTGATCCGGAAACACCCACGCGCCCCAGCAGTTTTGAGGTCATCTTTACCACCAAAGGCATTCGATATGCGTATGGCTTTTCTGTAACAGATAGTGCTGTTACAAAAGAATACCTATATTACTATCCTAACGGTAGAAAGGCGCTTATTTTTGAGCGAAAAAGCACCAAAGATTTTCGTTTTACGGTGGATATAGATGAGCAAAACACGCTCAAGGAGCGCACCTCTGCGAACAAGCTCTACCTGTCGGTTGCATCAAACTGGAGTTATACCAAAGTGATCCCGGTTTTGGAGTGGTTTGCTTCCTGCCAAATCATCACGAAGAATTCCGTGGCGGATGCTTACATGCTTGAGGCAGAACAGCTGAAAGATGCTGATTACCTGCGTGCGATCTCCTCTATGCTGCGCGCTGCAGGTTTTGGGATACAGGCTCTACAAATGCGCGATTCAGGTCTTGCTCTCTCTCAACACAGTGACATCTTTACAAATATCGAGGCCATTCACACGGTACGAGACACCAACGGGAATACATTTGCCTATGCGTTAAATATGGCAGAGGAATCCGACGGCACCAACAGTTATTTCAAACTGATCGGCGTTGTGAAAAAGACTTTAGACCAGGGAACGCTTCTTGTGACTGATGATATGGATGCACACCTGCATCCTCTCTTGGCCAGGCATCTGGTTTCCCTATTTGACAGCGCAGAATTTAATCCCAAAGGTGCTCAGTTAATTTTCACATCTCACAGCACCAATCTTCTTGATCTGGATTTGTTGAGAAGAGATCAAATTTGGTTCGCAGAAAAAGGCGAACAGACAGCGGCCACCGATTTATTCTCCCTTTACGATTTTTCCGTTCGCAAAGATATGAAAGTAGAGAAGGGATATTTAATCGGTCGTTTTGGTGCGATTCCCTTTATCAAGGGAGATCTGCAAAATAGTACGCGGACAGCAACGCAGAAAATGAAAACCTGCGATACAGAGGCCCCATGAGATCAGAAAATCTCATGGGGCCTTTTCAGCTGGCTTCAAGATTTCCATCTAAATCCATGCCATGGATGAGTATTCTCAGCCATGGTCGCTGTACTCTCTTCTCCATCTGTGATATGTTTGACTTGTTAGAGAATGAATTTTTTATTCAATCAGATTTTTCTTTCCTTGCTGCAGAATTTTCAGAAGTTTTTCCTATTTACTGGTTGAAGTAATCATTCCAGTCTTACTACAATCAGGAGGTACTTTATGGCAAAAGTCAGAAAAGATAAACGTGGACGTAACCTTCACAAAGGAGAATACCAGCGCCCGGACGGGCGCTATGCCTATGCATACAGATACAATGGAAAACGGGTGTTTATCTATGATACGGATCTCGCCAGCCTAAGGAAGAAAGAACAGCAGATCCAGGCTGATTTGATAGACGGAATCCGGACATATGAGAGTTCCCGGCTCACATTAAATGATCTCTTCCAGGTATATATGGAAACAAAGACCAATTTGAAAGAATCCACGGAATCCAACTACCGCTATCTCTGGGAGCACTATATCCAACACGAATCTATCGCAGAAAAGGCGCTTTCCAAGATCCATAAAAGCGATGTCAAATTGCTGTACGCCAAACTGCTGCAGGAGGGCTTTGCCTCCAATTCCTTGGAAAGCATCAACAATCTGATCCATCCGGTTTTAGAGCTTGCTGTGGATGACGATTTGATCCGCAAAAATCCAAGCAACGGTGTCTACCGTGAGATGAAAACAAACGCTCCTGTGCAGCGTATCGCTCTCACTTCGGAACAGGCAAAGCACTTTCTCCAATACATAGAATCCTCGCCACAGTACTGCAGCTGGTTACCGCTTTTTGTAACCCTGTTAGGCACCGGGATGCGGGCATCCGAATGTACCGGTCTGGTGTGGGATAATATCGATTTTGAAAATAACTGTATCCATGTGGATCATGCGCTGATCTATCGCTCCATTCACGGGAATGCGAAGTGGTATATATCCACGCTTAAAACCAGAAACTCGGTACGCACGATTCCTATGATTTCCGCTGTTGCCCAGCAACTAAACTTTCTTTATGAAAAGCATATCGGCAAGCATGCAAAGCCTGGCCCCACATTGGATGGATACCACGACTTCGTGTTTCTCAATCGGTTTGGCCAGTTAATCATTAGAATATTGGTGAACTGCCCAGAATAAATGAAATACAGGAGCTAATGCCGAATGCTGTGACAGCCGCCGGTAAAAGAACCCTTAAAAGCAATCATAGCCGACTAGTCGGAAAGGACGCTTGCATGAAAGTTTGGATCTATGGACGCGATGAACGGGAAATCTGCGCCATGTTCGCGTACTGCGTGGGCAATTCAGATACAATAATTGGATTTTCCGTTCAGAAAAGCGTTATGAGCTTTTTCCCTCAAGGGGGACTGACACAGCCTATGCAGGCTGCGATCCGCGGAGATCTCGATCAACTGCTGCTGTCCGATCTCACGCTGCTCGGAGACAGCACAGAGGAGATCCGTAAGCAGGAAACCGTATTTCGTTCTTATCAAGTTTCCATTAAGTCTGCTTGCAACTGAGACAGCAGCAGCTCCTGATACCCATCACAGCCGCTATGTCCGACTGCCTCGGCTGCCGGAGCAAGAACCGTGCCTGCACAGTTCCGGAGCAGTGCGCGGCTTTTTTCACTTAGCCGGACCTCTGAGCGGCACTGCGCATAATCTGCCGCCGTCATATGCCACAGATGCAGGCGATCCGAGTAGCGCGCCAGAAGCTGCTGGGCAATGGACAGGCCTTTCCCGTCAAAGTCTCCCGAGTAGAACAGTTCTGTCCCGCTGGAAACAAGCAGATCCAGCAGACGGATCACAGCGATCGTTAGCTGTCCGGAGGTACAAATCAGCGGGGAATGAAAATGAGCGGCCTGATCGCACAGCTGGGTGAACACCATCTGATTTTCCACCAGGTAGGCTTTTCCTGAGGGACTGTCTCCCGCTGTTAAGCCAGCCAGATTGGTGAGCGTGAGGGTGCCGGCCTCATTCCGCAGGCGAAACGCGCGATAAGCCGGATGTTCTTCCGCGTCTGTATACAAACAGACTCCCACTTGTGTGACGAGACTCGATATGCTGTCGCACAAAATTCCGCAGTTATAGTAGAGGGCGGCCCGTTCCTCAGCCCCAGTGGGAAGATCAACGCCCGCCTGCATGGACAGGAGATGCAGAAACAGCTTTCCGCCCAGGGTGTTGGTATCCAGCGCATGTGGATCTGACGTTGCGTAAGCGCTGAGAACGGCCAGACGGATCCTCTCATCCGGGTGGCGTTCCAGCCAATCTATGCTTTTACACGCCTGAAGGACGGCCCGCCGTACCGCATCCCCATCTTCGGGCAGGGCTTTCCGGATCAGCCGGTATCCTTCTCCGCACCGATGGGACAACTCATCCAGCCACCGGCGGCACAGCCGGCTCTGCACAGCGGCGGTGGCCTCATTGGTCACTCGCAGGATGCAGGCATCTATCTGGTCCCGGACTTCACGCTTGGTTTGGATCGTGGTGTCAAAATAACACTCTAGTACATCTTTCAAAACCGCGCCGCGATAGGGCGTACCTTGGAGCGCGGCCTCAAAGTCCGCGGTTTTGATGAGAAGCGGCGGGGAGAAGGAGCGGCCAAACAGGCCGCGGACAGCATCGCATTCCTCCGGCGTCGCGTCGGGCAAGCAGATCGTCCCCGCCGGACGGCCGTAGCTGCGGTACTTTCGGAGAAGCAGCTCCAGAATCCGACGGTATGCGGGACGTTCGTGAAAAAAGGATGCGCAGTCGGCTGTCACTTGATTCATCGGCCATCCCCCTCCAATACCCGCTGAGCACCATTCCAGTGGTAATGCAGGATCGTGACCACCGAGGCGTTGCCAGGGCGGTGCAGCTCTGCAATATCCAGGCTTTTGACGTTGGCATAGCAGCCCCAAAGCGCCTGAGAATTCATGATGTAGTCAAAGTCCAAAACTCCAACCAGCTCAAACATGGCGCTGATGTTCCGCTCATCCACGCCTGCGAACGCCTCATCCAGAGCCAAAAGCATGGGACAGTGGGGGCCGCCCTTTTGATATTGGGCGGAAACCGCCGCGAAGAGGGGAACATACATGGCCATGGCCTTTTCTCCGCCGCTGAATTTGTTAAAAGCGCGGTCCGTCAGCTCTTTTCTCGGCTCCCCATCCCGTTCATACAGCAGATGAAATTCATACCAGGCCCGATAATCCAGCACGTCCCGGATCAGATCCGCGTAACTGACCATCTGACCCTCAAGCGCCGCATCCTGCCTGGCCTGCTTGACCTTCGCGCGAAAATGCATGGATACTCGCTGACTATCCTCCCGGGTCAGGAGCGCCCGGTCCTTATTCAACAGCCGGACTAGCTGCTCGGTGTCCAGCTGCGACTCCCCTTCCGCTTTTTTGGCCTTCCAGTCCAGACGGAAGGTCAATCCCATCGAAGTTTTCAGCGTCCCCATCAGGTCGGTCATATTCTTGGTCCACTGCTGGCTCTCCTCAATACGGGCCCGCAGTTTATGACTGATGGTCTCCGCCAGGATGTTTTCAAACAGCTCCCGGTCTTTTTCCTCCAACAGTGCAGCCGTCAGTTCGATCTTTGTCTGCAGCTCCTGGATAAAGCCGTAGAGTGAGAGTTCCTTCCCCTCCCACTGCAGGCTGATGCACAGGCGCTGACGGAGCATTCCGGGCCTGGCCGCGTCGTCAAACACCAGCTCAATCTTAGGCTGATACTTCAAAAGCGTATTATTGTGCTGCTGATAGTTGTTGCGGAGCGCCTCGCCCATGCGTTCGGGTGTGCGTTCCCGATCCTCCGGGCGGACTTTTCCATACGCTTCTTCGGCCTGCTGTTCCAGGGGCCCATTCGATACGGAACACAGGCTCAGGCGCAGATCCTCCCCAAAATACTTCTCGAGGTCATCCTCTTCTATCACCGCGCCGCGCAGAAGTTCGTTGCGCTGCTGAAGCTGCTCCCGCTTGCCGCGCTGTTCTGCCTCCAGGGCGGCGCACCGCTTTCCCGCGTCGCTCATCCGCTTCTGCTGGTCCTCCATCTCCCGATCCAGCTCAGCGCGCCGCTGTGCCCTGGCTCTGTTTTCCGGTCGGCCCAGGAACTCCTGGATCACCCGGACCCGCGCCTGAGAGACCTCCATCTGTTTCCGCGTCTGGGCATTGGTCCTGCTCTGCGTGTCTGCCTGGTCGCGGAGCTCGGCAATGCGGTCCTCCGTCCACTCAACCGCGTCGGCCGCATGGAGCAAATCGCTGTAGCTAATTCCCAGCGAGCCCAGCAGCGCCTGATAAGATTCCGCGGCGTTCAGCGGCTCCTCATAGGCTTCTTCTGTCCGCATGTAGGGAAGTCCGCGGCTCAATTCACGGCTCTGCTGTTCAAGGAGAGCAACGACCTGCTTAGCTGACCGCTCCTGATCCAGGCACCGCTCCTTTCTGGCTTCCGCTTCAGACAATTCCTCCTGCGCCTGTGCCAGCATTTCCAGGGCGTGTTCCAGATCCACCACCGCAGGCAGCTGTTCCAGCTCCTCCTTCAGCCTCGCCAGCCGGCGTTCTAGCGCTTCCACTTCGGCTTTCTTCTCTCGCTCCAGCGCCTCCGCCCGCTCCAGACGCTCCTCCCACTCCCGGATCTGACGCTCCCGGTTGGCGCGGCGCGCCGCGGCGCCAACAAAACCGGCAGGCCCTTCCGCACAGCTGTGTCCATGGACGGTGCCGCAGCGAAATCTCCCATCCGGCAGCAGGGCAGTCCCCGCCCGCAGATCGGACCGGGAGATGCCGCGCAGGCAGGCAAGGACCGTTTCCCGGAAGCGCGGATCCCCATCCGGGAGCAGGCTGGCTATGGGATCGCCCACCGGCGGTTCCGGAGACAGAAACCGGTCCGGATATTCCCGGAGCAGTTCCCGGATCTCCTCCATATGCTCCTGCGGAACCACCAGTGCGTCCAGGATCCCAGCGTCGGTAAGTTGCGCTTCTAGGAGATCCCGCTCCTGTTGCCCCAGTTCCGGCGCAAAGTCAACGACCTCATAGAATGCCGCATGCGGGATGCCCCGCATCACCAGCTGAATGCGGGTCGCTTGGATCTGATCACTGCGGGGCGGTACAGGTTCCAGCTGCTCCCGAAGCCGCGTCAAGTTCCTCTGGATCTCGTCCCGTGCCTGAACCAGGTTTTTCAGTTCCATGTCTCCCCTGTTTTTTTCATTCTGAATCTGACCAAGCCGGTCCAGATAACAGGAGTTGATCGAGTCGTTGACCGCTGTCCAGTCCGCGGGGGAGCGGTACTGCGCAAGCATCCTTTTTAAGCGCATCATGTCTTCCTGGGGAAAGCGGAGCTCCTGATTGCTCTCCTGCCGGCGCGAGAACGCTTCCAAAAGCTGATCCCGCTCCTGTTGTTCCTGCTGCTGCGCGTCGCGCAGCGCGCCCTTTGCTTGGACTTCCGCCGTATTTGCCAGATCCAACGCCTGGCAGGCGGCGTCATATGTATCTTTGGCCTGGGACAGCTCCCGAAAACACGTCAGCATTTGTCCGATCTGCTTTTTCCTCTGCAGGAGGGCGGCGGACAGGGTCCGGCTGTCGGCCTTTGGGTCCTTTACCCGCAGCGCCTGTACATATTGATCGTGCTCCCCTCCCAGCAACAGAAGTTCATTCTGCTCGTTAAGATCTCGGATCCCAGCGTCCACCCGGTCCCGCGCGTCGGACATCTGGTGCGCCTTCTGCCGCAAGTCCACCTCATTTCGGGAAATGCTGTGCTGGAGGTTTTCTATCTGACGCTCCCCCTCGGCCAGCTGTTCTGCAAACTGCTGGCAGGCAGCCTCTTCCTCCTCCATCCGTTTCCGCTGGGCCTCCAGATCATCTTCGCCCAGGGCCGCATACTGGGCCTTTGCCTTTCGGAACCGGGCCTCCGCATCTTCCTGCTTCTGGGCTTGATCACGGAGCTCCTGCTCCAGTTTTTCCAGATCCATTTTCACATCCTGAAGCTGGTTTTGGAGCTGCAGTGTTTTGGCATGCGCTCTCAGGTAGGCCCGTCCCTTCATGCCCAGCATATACTGATTATAGCGGCTGTACTCATTACGGATGATCGCGGCATCCCGCATGGCCGCCTGAAAATCCCGCAGCGTGTCCTCCAGGGCATCCATGCGCTCCATGGTGCTGACCATGGCGGAGAGATCCTCATCTGTCAACACCTGAAGCGATTCGTTCAAAATTTTCTTCACTTCAGATGGGCGGAAAGCCTCTTTGGACAGCTTTGGAGTGCGCACCTTGATGAGAAGCTGAATCAGCTGTTCATATTGGCGGATATCCCGGAACTGAAACACCCGGTCATTGACCAGCTGCTTATAGGTACCAGGTGCTTCTGCCCAGTTGTTTTCATCGCCAATCAGATTGCGGAGCTTCTGCTTGCTCAGAGGAAGCATCTGACCCCCAATTTTTTCGTAGAGCGATACGCCGCCTGTCCCAATGCGGCGCCCATCACACAGGCAAAATCCCCAGAAATCGATCCCTTTCCCCTTCTGTGCCCGCATCCCAACGCCGATGGTGAGATATTCTTCTGTATCGGCTTTTTTGAACTCCAAATAGAGATAGCCGGTGGATTCTTCCCGCTCCCCGTCTCCCAAGAGATAGAACTCCATTTTACGGTCTCTGGAGCCAAAGGGATCCAGGCGTTCCGGGCTTTTATTGCCATCCAGGAGAAATGGTATAAAGCTCTGGGTTGTGATGGATTTTCCGGAGGCGTTATCGCCGCGCAGCAGGATATGTCCAGCCTTGATTTGGAATTCCTCATGGTCATACAGCCAGAAATTCACAAATCCCAATTTATTCATCTTCCAGCGGTTCATCCCCATCCTCCTCTCCAGGCCCGCCCTGATACCGGGCGGGATAGTGTCCTGTCCATTTTCCCACAGCGGGGCAGAGCACAACGCCTTCGGCCCGCTCCTCCAAAAGCATCCAGCCCGCCATGTAGGCGGTCAGCTCCTGGACCAGCTTTTCCAGCGGAAGCTCCCGCAGGCGGCGGCCCCACCCATCTCCATACTGCCCACGGCATTGGACCAGTTCGTGCTGAAATTCCCGCCGGGTCAGGAAAACGGTATCATCTTCCCCGCGGGGATAGACGCCCGCCGTGATCTGATCCCGCAGCTGCGCGCACAACAGCAGCGCTGCGTCCGGGATGGCCGCATCACGCGGATGGACCGATCCAAAGCGGTTTTCCTCATCCTGCACAAAAAACGCGCCGTTTTTGTGGATCTGAAGTTCTCCGCCCAGTGCTTCTCCCAGATACCGGTTCAGCCATGAGCGCTGGTTTTTCACATAGTCGTAATCGCTGTGGTTTTGTTCAGACCAATAGAGCGCCGGCGCCAGCGTCAGCTGCCGGTATACCCGCTGGATCCGTTGACGTCCGCGTTCCGCTTCCTCTCCTTCCCACGAGAAGGCCTCGAAATCCTCAATGGATCTGCACTTCATGATATCACGGCCAAAATGGACGGGGAAGTGGCGGGATAGTCCCGTATTCTCATAAAGGACCTCCTGTGTCTGATCGTTTCCAAATCCCTCGCTTACGCCGTCATAGGCCAAAAGTATCCCGGTCCGCTGTGCGTACTGGAGAACCCGCACCAGGGCTTTTCTATGGGGAAACCGGGTCCAATCCACCGGCTGCACCTCCGCGAGGATCGCTTCCAAAGCTTCGGTCAAAGAGGAGAGCAGGAACTGCTCTCCATCATCCAGATCGGACAAGAAAAGCAGCATACCGCACAGCAGGCAATAATCCAGCTTTTCCTGGAATTCCTGTATCCCCATCCAGGCCATTGCCTTCGGCGGCACCTTTTCCAGTTTTATCACCGATTCATTGACGATCAGATTCCAGCCCAGCTGTTCGTTCACAAGGCGGCGGTAATTGGGCAGCGCCCGCTTGACGGAAAAATACAATCCCTTGTGATCCGCGCGTGTCACCCAGAACCGGTCCAGCAAATACCGAAACTCATACATATCCATTTCCCTCAAACACCAGCGTACAGTCCGGCATGGTCAGTGTGCCATCCGTACAGATCAGGTCACATGTGCCCTTCCCCCGCTTTTGCAGCGAAAAACGCTGTCCGTACTGCGTATGCCCGCAACCATCCGGCGCGAGATTCGCCATGGCCACCCACGAGAGAAATACCGTCCGCACTTCAGGCGGAACAGGATCGGACAGGGCGGAAAAGTCCAGCCTTCCATCCCGAATATACCCCATGACCTTTTCCTGGAGCCGGCGCTCTTCCTCCAGGATCTTCTGCCGCTGCGCCGCTTTTTCCGCGCTTTTATCCGCGAATCCGCTGCGGTCCATGCGGGGCTTATAGGTCCGCACTCTTGGCTGCAGGGCGTAGTCCATGGGCGGTTCTTCATAGGTGCTCAAGTCGATGCGCTCTGTCTCACGCTCTGCGTTTACGGTAAAGTGCCTGCACTGCTGGGCACCGAATACCAGGGCCGAGAGCCTATGCGCGTCCTCGATGGACGCGGCACTCGCAAACAGCGTCATCAGATGGCGCAATTCCGCTTTGTTGCTGACGCCCATGTTCTGCATTTGGACTAGGATCGCCGCGTTTTGAACCACTCTGCGGATCACTTCATTCGTGACATCCATGACCTGTCTGGCTGTTGAATCTTTTCCGGTGAACCAGCCCATCAACGACTGCCATACGCCCTGCTCCTTCTGCCAGAGTTCTTCCTGCCAGAGAGGGGTCTGCTCAGAGTGCGGGCGTGGAATCTCCAACGCGCTTTGATGGACGAGCGTGAGAATACGGTTGACCTGATCCCCTGTAAACGATTCCAGCAGCGCGCCGATCTGTGCCGCGCTGCTCTGAAGGTCCTGAATAAAATCCTCCAGGTAGTGGATCAGATGCTGCTTATAGGCAATGAACTCCGCCGATTTCATCTGTTTTTCCGCGTTAGGACCGTAAAATTCCCGCAGGTAATCCTGATGATTCTGGCGAAGACGGCGGAAATCCTCCTGCAGCTCCTGCCACCATTCCCCGATCTCTTTCAGGGACATCCCTTCCAGATGTTCAGCCGTATGCAGAGCCGCCTGGAGACGGCGGAACGCGCTGGAGGAAAGTCCTGTCGTCCGCGTATACAGGTTTTCCAGCGTGATTGTCATACGCTCCACTTCCAACGCGGCTTCCGTCATCATGTACTGAAACTGTCGGTTTTTAAAATCCGTGATCGTGTATGCTTTGTGGGGGTCCTGAATCGGAGTCAGGTTTTTCCATTTTGCCAGCTGATCCAGGTCTGATATGAGCTGCTCCGCAGTATATTCGACGAAAAGAGGATCTTTGTGCAACAGGGTCAAAATGGTGTCCTTATCCAGCTGATAGTGCATTTTTTGATATTCCAGGTAGAATGTACGCATGATGGCCCGGTAGGAAATGTAGCTCTCCGCGGACAAATATCTTGTCTGCGGGATGCTCTCCAGCAAATCTGCCTGCAATGCCATCCGCATTCCTCCCATCGTGATATTCGTCATGTGAAACGACGCTTTTAAGAAATGTTAAATATAGTATATATGACTCGCCTGTATTTCGCAATCGTGATCGCTCCTGAATGGTATCTCATATGACGAAAACCCGCAGCAACACGGCGATGTCTAACCAACAGCTGCGGCCGCCTCATCAATGCATTTTCCCCTTAACCTGCGCTTAATTTTAAGGGAAAGGCTTAAAGGCTGAGGGAATTATTTTAACCTGTAATAGCAAATATTTTTCCCAGAGCCCTCCCGTTTCAGTTCGCCGGATGCCACTAATTTCCGCAGCGCCCCTTCGATGGAGCTAATACTGAGCGAAGGGCAAAGCTCACGGATGTCCTGCTTCGTAAACCGGCCGACCTTCTCCATGGTCGCCCGGCGCACAGTCTCCAGGGCAGGAAGTTTGGTCTCTACCAGAGCAAAACGATCTTCAAAATCCTTGTAGGAGGAAAGAATGGTCCCCAGCAGATACTTGATGAACGGAACCACATCTTCAGTACCTTCATGCCATCCGATCTGCGCCTGACCCAGGACATCATAATAGAGATCCTTGTTTTTTGCGATTTTAGCCTCCAGCGAGATATATTTGCCCACATAAAATCCGCTGCGGTAGAGCAACAGTGTGGTCAGCAGGCGGCTCATTCTGCCGTTTCCATCATTGAAGGGATGAATGCAGAGAAAGTCGTGGATGAACACAGGAATGACGATCAGTGGCTCCACTTCCATGTTCCCAATGACCCGATTGTACTCCTCGCAGATCCTGTCCAGGGCCTCCGGCGTTTCATAGGGAGCCAGTGGCGTAAACAAGGTCTCCACATGGCCGTCGGGATAGGTGGCGCTGATGTAGTTCTGCACGTTTTTGGTCCTGCCCGCCATGGGGTTGTTCATGTGGCTGTAGAGGATCTTGTGGAGCTGCAGGATGTAGTTTTGTGTAATAGGGATGGCGTCAAAGTTCTCATGGATGAGGTTCAGCACATCCCGGTAACCTGCAATCTCTTGCTCATCCCGGTTTCTCGGCGTCGTTTTCTCCTCCACAAGTTGTCGGATACGGGTGTTTGTGGTCACGATGCCCTCAATGGCATTGGATGCCTCGGTGCTCTGCACCTTTGCAATCTCCACCAGTTTCTCCAATTCCTCTGGCCGCTGTTTCAGGTACAGTTCCTGCTTTCCGGCTTCTTTATAGATCGCCGCAACCAGACCCAGAATCTCCGAGTCCCACTTCCGCTCTCGAATCGCGGAGTAATTGAATACACGCATACCCTTACGCCCTCCTTTATTCCCTTAAATTTTATCACAGGATAAGGGAAAGTTCAACTCTAGGAGAAAGCTTTCCCTTATCAGTATATCAATTTTAAGGGATACTATACGTCTGTAAGGGAAACCAATCCTGTTTCCGCCATAGGTCTGCGCCTTTGGTGTATTTCATGTTCCACAGTCTTTTGAACTCAATAATCGCTCCGATTCTCCTCTGTAGCAATCTTCCGATGGAAGTCAAGCAATTCCTGCTTCATCTGCTCTCCGGTCAATTCCCCTCGGACCCACTTCTCTGACAGGAACTTTGCATCCGCAGAAATTGGTACACCCTTGATCGCGCTGATCGCATCCGCGGTTTTGAGGGCCACAAGCCTTTTATGGAAATCCGCTTTCATTTTTGTTTCACTCCATATCATGATAGCAGAACGGGACCGCCAGCGTACCGGCGGTCCCGTGTCTTTTCATCCAAGGATTTTCATTTGTAGTAAAATCGTTGTAAATGCAGTAAACCCGACTACTCGAAAACCTAGATTTCATGCGGGTTTGCGGGCTGTCCGTCAATCCAAAGGCTTCATCGTGGGGAGCAAAATTCGGCTCCCTTCATCCTGTTCCATGCCGCTCTGTAAGGGTTCAAAACCCGCACAATACTCGATTCGTGAAATTTCTTTCATTCGTCTCGTGTCCTCTTGTGCCGTCCTTTTCGCTTCAAAAGTTGTAGAAAAGTTGTAGAAAGTTGTAGTGCGCCTGTTATGGCATATCGCTGGCATAGAAATGGCAAAAATTTGCTGCGTTACTCAGGATGCTATATCTAACATGATCTCTACACAAAGAACGGCTTGATTGTTTAACCGCAGACGCATACATTATTATATAATAACCTTCAATTCCATCTAAGTCAACGATTTTATCGAAACATTTTATTACTTTTATTGCCCCACCTTTAATACATAATACATAATAAAGAGGAGACTGTCATGCCAGAATACCAACTTCAAATTAAACAAGTGGTAGATTACCCACGATGCCGAATTTATCGTGAGTTCATCCACAAGCTGATCAACGACCGGAGCATCCGCATAAACGGAGGCTCCGGCCTTTTTCATTTTACTGTACTTTGCAGCTATGCAAACTTCCGCACCTCATACCGCCGTATTGACGGGATCAGTTATACAGTCTCGCCCGGCGAATGGGTGTGCACCGTCAAGGAACTGTCTTGCTGGTTCCGCACCCGCTTTCATCGGCAGGCGCTGTCCATGCTGGATACCCTTCAGAATCAGCACTTGATTTCCTATACACTGCTGGGCCGTGGCAATGTAGTCAAATATAAAATCCTCCACTGGGCCCGCCACAATTCCGCACTGGAGTACAATGCCCCATGCCAAAAGGATACCGGTTTTTTCTTCCTGCCAGTCTCTGTTGCCCTGGAACTGGTCAGCTCTGCCCGCTGCTCTGAAATGGACATCGTTCTGGATCTGTGGGTATCCGCTGTCTACAACGATACGCAGGTGCAAGGGTCAGAGGTCGGTCCGGTAGCCTACTTTCGCAATGGTACAGGAAACCCGTTGGTCAGTTATACCGAACTCTCCTGCCGCTGGGGGCTGTCACGCGCTACCGTATGCCGGATACTGAAAAAGCTGGACGGTCTTGGGTATATCTCTATCATGTCATTTCCCGGCCGGCATGGAAGCGTGATCTACCTGCAGAACTACCTGTCCACCATGTTTGAGATTTCCGATGTTTTAATCGACAAGGAGGAAGTTGCCATGACCTTAAACATTCATCTGGAGCTTCCGGAAACTGCTGAAACCGAAGAGAGCCATTCCATCTCTGAGCATGAGGTCATTGTTTCGGATGCACTTTCCAGCGTTTCAAAATCGCACATTGAAACGATACTCCGCAAGATGGCTGACATCCTATCTACGCAAGGGATTTCCTGCTTTTCCTGCCCGCTCTCCCGCTATAAGTTATATCCCTTATCGGACGACTGCTGGGAAGAGTTGATTCCGCGTGCGCGAGGGAAATCCACAGCCCACTTTGGTCTGACCATCCTCTGCGGCACAAACACTTCAATCGCCACTTTTGAACTTACACTCACTCCCTTTGAGGAGCACGAAAATAGGAGGAACCTGAAATGAGAAAATTTGTTGAACCTGATGTTGCTGATAATCCCCTGTACCATGATACCTGGAAACTGCTGAAAAAATACCGGGATGTTGTGTGGAGTCTGGAGCTTTCTGTCCAGCATGTCCGCACCAAGTTTGAGATCGAGTATGGCACCTCCATCGAGGATTTTCTGGATTCAGTCTATCTGGCTGGCGCTGATTTGGCCGGAAGCGACATCGAGCATCATGCCAAATGCATTGAACGCAGCCACAAAATGCTCAAGCTGCTGGATTCCGCAGTCGAATTGCTGCGTACCAAGCACAAAAACGGTGAGGCATATTACTGGCTACTGTACTACTCCTTCCTCTCGCCCCAGCAGCTCAAAAATGTTGAGGAAATCATCGAGACCCTGCGGCCGCACATTCGTGACATCAGTTTCAGAACCTACTACCGCAAACGCCGGGAAGCTATTGAAGCCCTCAGTTCCGTCCTTTGGGGCTATACCTCCAAGGACAGTTTAGACATGCTGGAACAGTTCTTTCCAGAGACAAAATCACCTTCCGGACAATCGGGCAAATAATTGGCACATTTCGGGAACAAAATTGGCATGGTTCTGCTCTTTCAGTGTAAATACCGATGTGTTAAACTGAATATGCTCAAACTTGCACCCAAAACCGAACAGGACAGTAACGGCACCTTTCATCAGGGTGCTTTTTTGCTGCCCAGATGGCCGCCCGACCATTTGAAAGCCCACATTTGTTTTGACAGGTGTGGGTTTTTCTGTTCCCTATTGAGCATCAAAAAATCATTCAGAATTGGAGGATCGCAAATTGAAGAAAACGAAAACCCCTCAAACTCCGCAGCTTCAGGAGCCGGATACCCAGTCCAAGCGCAGGCTTTCGCTGCCCAAAGTGGCTTACAGCGCCTTCCTGTGTGTGATGATGTCCATGATGTTCTGTCAGCCGGCTTATGCGGCAACAGATGTATGGACCAAGGCCAAAGAGATCATGCAGGATGTATACACCCAAATCCTTGCCATCTCCACTATCGCCGCCATCGTCACTGCTTCGGTAGCCTTGCTGCTCATGAACTTCTCCCGTTCCGGACGGACGGTGGATGAAAGCCGCGCCTGGCTCAAACGAATCTGTATCACCTGGGCTATCCTCAATGGCTTGGGCTTTATCATGGCATATGTGACGCCGCTCTTTAGTGGCGGACAATGGACAGGCTGATTGACCGTCTGATTGCTCGCCGGAAAGGAGGCTTGCATTTATGGGCATTTTAGACGGCATAGTGGAATGGATCGCAGAACAGGTAATGGCCGGTCTTGATCTGGTGACCACATCGGTTTTGGGTGCGCTGGGCTGTGATATGGCTGTATTTCTGCGTTATTTTCCCGCAGCAGAGACTATGTACTCTGTTTTCGTGGCTCTGGCAATCGGGATCATCCTGCTCAACTGGGTCTGGCAGTTATTCAAAAACTTCGGTCTTGGCGCAGGTGTGGAAGCAGAAGACCCGATAAAGCTGAGTATCCGTTCCGTTATTTTTATCCTGCTGACGCTCTTTTCAGATGAGATCGTCAATATTGTTCTTACCATCGGCGGCACCCCCTACCACTGGATCATGGAGTCCGACCTTCCTGCATTAAGCTTTGCAGACTTCAATTCCGTGATGCTGGTCATCATCGGTGTGTGTGCCAATGGGGCTGTGGCGCTGATTACCTTGATTTTGGTTCTCATCCTGGCCTGGAATTACCTAAAACTTCTGTTCGAGGCAGCCGAACGGTATGTGCTGCTCGGTGTACTGGTCTACACGGCTCCTGTGGCTTTTTCTATGGGCGCCAGCCAGACCACAGCAAACATCTGGAAATCCTGGTGCCGGATGCTTGGCGGCCAAATTTTCCTATTGGTCATGAACGCCTGGTGCCTGCGCCTGTTCACAAGCATGGTGGGGTCCTTCCTTGCGAACCCGCTTTCGTTGTAAGGAGGTCTTATCCTTGAAGAAACTCAAAAAAATTTTGTTTGCGGCCTTTACAGTCGCAATTCTCTCCTGCCTGCTCTGCCAGCCGGCTTTTGCCGCTATCTCCGAAAGCGATGTGCAGGCTCAGGTAGACGCTGTGGGAAAAGAAGCCGTTTCCGGCAATGTGTTTATCTGGTTTCTCTGTGCTATCGGCTTTCTCAAAGTCGGCCAGAAAATCGATTCCTTCCTCTCCAGTCTTGGTGTCAATGTAGGACATACCGGCGGCAGCATGCTGGCTGAGGCTATGATTGCTGCCAGAGGCATCGGCGGCATCAAGAACTTTTCCAGTCACCACTTTGGCGGCGGGAGAAACAGCAGTTCCACCAATGTCAACTCAAACGGTGGTAAAGGCAGCGGCGGCTTTGGAGCAGGGTTTGCCAGCGGCGGTCTTGCTGGAGTGGTGAGCCGAAAAGTCACAAACAGCGCCATCAAAACAGCCACCACAACTCCCGGCTCCAAGCCTTCCGGTCTTGGCAGTCTTTTAGGCGATGCTGCAGCCGGAGGGATCTGCGGCCATATGTACGCTTCTTCCGTCAGTAAGGGCGGCAATTTTGCCAACAATGTAATCGGCAGCGTAGCCACGGGCAGTATCAGCCAGATGGGTTCCATTTCCGGTGAAAAAGCCGCCGAAGCCCTGCACTCTTACATGGGATATGCGGCACTGGAATCCGGAGCTGAAAATATTCCAACCTTCCAAAATGTCGAAATCGGCGGCGGCCGCATCACCGGAACAGAAGTGACCGAGGAACATCCCGAAGGCATCTCCTTTGGTATGTACCACGCAGACCAATATGTTTCCCCGGAAGGCCAGTACACCACCGTTCATGCCGTGGATGGCACAGCATGGTATAAGCAGTACGCTGTGGATGCTGTTGACAAATCGCCCTATATGGCTCCTGACGGTTCTATCGCCTTCAACGAGTCCATTGTCAAAAAGCTGCCTCCAGCCCCGAGGAGAAAGGACAAGATATAAATGCCAGAAGATCAAAAAAGCGGTTTTTCCGAAGCTGTGGAGACCGGCGCCTCCGCAGCGCATACCATCCGCGGCGCAATCAAAACCGGAAAAGCTATTTCCTCCGCTGCCAAAGGCGCTGCCGCAGGCGGTCCTTACGGTGCAGTTGCAGGCGCAGTGTGGGCAGGCCGGAAGCATATCGGGAAAATCATTGTGGCAGTCATTGCCCTGCTTATGCTGCCGGTATTATTTGTTCTCATGCTCCCCGGTCTTATTTTCGGCGGACTGACCAATGCCTTTTCGCCATCTGACCCCGAAATTCCGATTTTGAATAGCGAAACAGCGATTATTGAGAACGCCAACGAGATCACCTTTACCCTCAACGGCATCTTGGGCGAGGCACTGGATGATGTACTTGCCCGGATCGAAGCTGACTTTGCGGCATCGGGAGCCGACCATATGGAGGTCAAAAATGCCTATTCCGGCGGTCCCATTTATAACGCCAACCTGTTTATCTCTCAGTATTGTGCGGCCAAAGACAAGGATTTTGAAAGCATTTCTCTGAATGACCTTGCCGCCACCCTGCGGGAAAACAAGCAGCATCTATATTCCTACACCAGCAAGCAAGAGATTCGTGAGAGCACCGTGACTGATCCGGAGACTGGGGAAGAAACAACGGTGTCCGAAACATGGATGGTCTATACTGTCCGTTACAACGGTGAGTCCTATTTTTCTGATGTTGTATTCCAGCTTACCGATGACCAAAAGGAGCTTGCATCTGATTACGCTTCCAACCTAAGCCTGTTCTTGGGCGATGGTCTGCTGCAAAATCTGGAAGCGTGGACCGGAAACAGCATCACCGCTCTGGGCGATGTTACTTTCACTGACGGGATCACACCTGTTGTTTACTACAATCAACTGGATGAACGCTATGCCGGTAAAGCATATGGTACGGACAATATTGGCGGTTATGGCTGCGGCCCTACCGCTATGGCAATCGTGGTGTCCTCTCTGACGGACGATATGGTTGACCCTGTGGAGATGGCCGAGTGGTCTTACAACAACGGCTACTGGTGTAAAAGCAGTGGTTCTTACCATGCGCTGATACCTGCCGCCGCTGGGGAATGGGGGCTTCCGGTTTCCGGCTGTACCACTGCGGAACCACAGCGCATCACAGACGCACTGGCTAATGGTAAACTGGTAGTAGCGATCATGTCTGAAGGCCACTTTACCTCTTCCGGTCACTTCATTGTCCTGCGTGGCGTAAAAGACGGCAAGATCATGGTGGCTGACCCTGCCAGTTACACACGGAGCGAACAGCTCTGGGATCTGTCCATTATCTTAAATGAGGCCAGCCGGCGCGCTGGAGCTGGCGGTCCGTTCTGGATTATCGGCTGATGTGCCCGCCCGGCTTCGGAAACGAGGTTAATCATGAATCATAAAATCGACCGAGATACCTACATAATACCACCGAATTTCATCGAGTCAGGCACCTTCTTCGGTGGTATGTTCAAAGCCCGCAATGTGATTGAAGCCGGCATCCTGGCATTTGCCATTGGCGTGCCGGTTTTTTCATTGCTCCCTCTTGGCCTGACTGCCCGTATCATCGCTTTGTGCCTGACCGCACTGCCAGCAGCATTGGTGGCGCTTATCGGAGTTTCCGGTGAGAGCCTTTCCTCTTTTCTGCTGATTTTCATAAAGTACCTGCGAAACCGCCGCATTGTAGGCGGTAACAGCGCAGAAGATGCGGTTCCTGCGACAGAGCATGGCGGCAAGCATATTAAAAAGAAGGCACACAAGCCCGATAAGGCTCCCAGGCGGTCACGGCGCTCCGGCAGAGAGGATTTCCCAGCGGAGTTTGATGAGGTTCGTAGCTACGAGATCCGCCAACAACTCCGTCCTGTGAAAAAGCAGAAGCCTGCCAAGGAGAAGAAAGCCGCCAAGCAAAAAAAGAAGGTCTCCAAGGAGCGCAAAGTAAAACGCCCTATCCGCACTCAGGAGCCGAAGCCCGCCTGCCTTAACCCGGTAGCAGATTATCTGCCGATTTCCAAAATTGAAAACGGCATCATCTACACGAAAGACCACCGCTATGTCAAGGTCGTCGAGGTAGTACCCATCAATTTTATGCTGCGCAGCGCCCAGGAACAGCGGAACATCATCTATTCCTTTGTCTCCTACTTGAAAATCAGCCCCATCAAGCTGCAAATCAAGGTACTGACACGCCGGGCAGAGATCAACCGCCATCTGGATACCGTTCGGAAGGAGATGGAACAGGAGACCAATGAACAGTGTCTGCTCATGCAGGAAGACTACCTCCAGTTCGTTCAGCAGATCGGTTCCCGTGAGGCAATTACCCGACGTTTCTTCCTGATTTTTGAATATGAGCCGTGGAGCAACACCAAGCGCTCTGATGAAGAAGGCGAGGCAATCAATGCCCTGCAAAGTGCAGTCCATACTGCTACCAACTACCTCCGTCAGTGCGGTAACGAGGTCATCGTTCCGGAAAACTGGGATGAGTTTACCGTAGATGTCCTCTATAACCTGCTCTGCAGAAATGAAAGTGCTGTAAAGCCGCTCTCCGTCCGGGCACAGGAGGTTGTGGCTGAGTACCTTGCCAAAGGGCGCGACAGTGAGATCGACCATATCCCTGCCACCGAATTCTGTGCGCCAAAAAGCATTGACTTCACGCACGGTCACCATATCTGCATTGACGGTCTGTATTATGCTTATTTGCTGGTGCCCTCTGATGGCTACAAAACGCAGGTTCCAGCCGGCTGGCTCAGTCTTATCGTCAATGCCGGTGATGGGATCGATATGGATATGTTCCTCTCCCGTCAGCCCAAAGAAACCATCATCCAGAAAGTCGGACAGCAGCTGCGTATCAACCGTTCCAAAATCAAGGACGCCAGCGACACCAACACCGACTTTGATGACATTGATGGTGCTATCCGAAGCGGGTACTTTCTCAAAGAGGGTCTTGCCAACAACGAGGACTTCTACTACTTGAACCTGCTGATTACCATTACTGCCTCCAACGAGGAAGACTTGGAATGGAAGGTCAGCGAAATGAAAAAGCTCCTGCTCTCACAGGACATGAACGCCTGCACCTGCCATTTTCGGGAGGAACAGGCGTTTTTATCTGCCCTGCCATTGGTGGCAATGGAAAAGAAACTGTATGAGCGGGGTAAGCGCAACCTGCTGACAGGCGGTGCGGCAAGCTGTTATCCCTTTACATCCTATGAGATGTGTGATGATAACGGTATCCTGCTGGGCGTCAACAAGTACAACAGTTCCCTTATTATCGTGGACATCTTCAATTCTGCGGTCTATAAGAACGCCAATATGTCGATCCTTGGCACGAGCGGAGCCGGCAAAACCTTTACCATGCAGTTGATGGCGCTGCGAATGAGGCGGAAAAATATCCCCATTTTCATTGTTGCGCCCCTAAAAGGCCATGAATTCCATCGCGCCTGCTCCAATGTGGGCGGCTCCTTTATCCAGATTTCACCGGCCAGTCCCCACTGCATCAATGTCATGGAGATTCGGCGGGTAGACCGCTCGGTGAATGAACTTCTGGACGGTCCAGGCATCCAGTTATCTGAACTTGCAGCAAAGATCCAGCAGCTCCACATATTTTTCAGTCTGCTGATCCCCGATATGTCTCACGAGGAACGACAGCTTTTGGACGAAGCCCTTGTTCGTACCTATAACACAAAAGGCATCACTCATGATAATGCCTCTTTGGAAGACCCTGCAAAGCCCGGCCAGTACCGTGAGATGCCGGTGCTTGGTGACCTGTACGAAATTTTGAAAACCTCCAAGGAAACGATGCGCATGGCCCACATCCTAAATCGTCTGGTAAACGGAAGCGCCAGCACCTTCAATAAGCAGACCAATGTTCGGCTCGACAACAAGTACACTGTTTTGGATATTTCCTCCCTCACCGGAGACCTGCTCACCGTAGGTATGTTTGTGGCGCTGGACTTTGTTTGGGACAGAGCCAAAGCCGACCGTACAGAAGAAAAAGCCATCTTCATTGATGAGTGTTGGCAGCTTCTATCCGGCGCCGGTGCTGCTGGTGTAAGATTGGCCGGCGATTTTCTTTTGGAAATTGCCAAAACCATACGCGGTTACGGCGGCGCCTCGATTTTTGCAAGCCAGGATCTTGCCGATTTCTTTGACCTTGACGGCGGCAGATTTGGTAAGGGCATCATCAACAACTCCAAGACCAAGATCATTCTGAATCTGGAGGACGACGAAGCCCAGCGGGTACAGGAAGCCCTGCACCTGTCCGATGCTGAAACAATGGAGATCACTCACTTTGAAAGAGGTCACGGTCTGATTTCTACCAATAACAACAATATTATGGTGGAGTTCAAAGCCAGCCCTCTGGAAAAGGATCTGATCACTACCGACCGCCGCGAGCTGCGTGAAATCGTAGAGCGAAAACGCCGTGAACAATCCGCATCTGCCGAACAGCAGATATAACAATTTGAAAAGCGAGGTGATTCCCATGTGCAACTTTCCTTCCAGACGCCGCTATGCGTCTGCTTTGCGTCTGTATTACGCCTAAAAGCCAGTTTTGCCAGCCAGATCATCTTTTTAGCTTACACTGACTGGCTTTCCTTCCTATTTAATGCGTCTTGAATACGCCTATATTACGCCATTGGAGGTGATACCCATGAGGACCAGGGCTGAAATCTATGGAAATGAAGCTGCGGCTCTGCTGCGGATCGTCACGATGTATCCCGGTCTCAATATGCAGCAGCTTCTTTGCTTTCACCCTGGCAAAGAAGAAATCATCAAGACCCTGCTCTCCCATCTGCAAAAGCAGGGCCGTATTTTTCAAACTGATACAGGCGGTTACTTTCCGTCTGGTTGGGCAGCAAAATCGGACAGCTCCCTGATACGGGCTGCCTGGGTACTCTTGGATTTTATCGGGCAGGTGGAATACCATGCTCCCGGTGATTTTCCGGTCAAGCTTATCTTCTTTGCAAACGGTGAACTATACGAAATCGTCTACGCAGCTTCCGGCCAGGAGGCCCTAATCAACCATGCGCTTCGGGATGACCGCAGCGGTGGACGCCGCATCATTTTGGTCGATAATCCGGAAGACATTCGCCGCATTGACTGCCCTGGCATTTCCGGTTTCTGCACCGTGGATGCAGCGGGCCAGGTGCATTACTTTAAGAAAACAGGAGGAACTTGATTGGAACGAAAAATCATCTCGCACCGGATTGGAAGCATTCTTGATGATATATCCCGTTTGAGCAATGCTCTTTACGCGATGGATACCACGGATATTCAGCGCTATCCGGACAACTATGAAGTCTTATCCACTGATGCCGCCCTGCGGGCAGAGAAAATTGCCTGCAGGCTGCGGCATTTGATATATTCCAGCACCACCATCCGCAAAGGCGATTACCTGACATCCGCCGGTATTGTACACGGAATTGAGGTTATCTATGAGGACGGTGTACTGGAGGTCACCCTGCCCGGGCTGCTCCCAAAACGCAAGCAGAGGCAAAACACTGAGTTTCTGCTCGACCCGTTCTACTTCTCATTGGAGCAATACGCCAAAGAGCATCCCATGCCCCGCTTCAGCGATTGTGTGGTGTGCTTTACGCAGGTTTATGACCAGTGCCTTCCCACCCGGCGTATCCGTGACTACGACAATCTGGAAGAAAAGCAGCTTCTGGATGTCCTCTCCACCTTCGTCATGGCTGACGATACCGGCCTGCTCTGCGATGCCTACAACACCGCTGCGCTGGGCGAAAAGGACTGTACCAGAATCAGTGTCATGGAAAAAAAGCGGTTTCCCGCCTGGCTTGCTGAGCATGAAAACACCCTAAAATCCATCTCGGATTTTTGAGCATTTTCAGCCATTGCTTGTCCGACCTGCCGCAACATCGTATTTCGCTCCGGATTTCGGGGCTTTTTTCTGTCGTTACACCACGGATTTTTACCGAAGTTCCTTGCAGTCTCGGTAAAAGCCACACACCACAAGGAGGTGATCACTTGGGAAATTCCCACAGCCAGACACGATGGCGTACAGGCTTCTCTCTCTGACTGCCATCTCCGGCGAGTTCCCCACAGACCAGCTTAACAGACTTCCCGGCAGTCCATATTATCTGGAGTCTGTTGTCACTGCACTGAAAAAAGACGGGCTGCTGCGTACCTATTACCGGGATAAACTGCGCGGCTACCGTCTGGGGCCGCGAGCCAAAGCCACTCTGCTGGAAAGTCGGCCGGACAGGTTTGCCAGCTACCTGACAGGAGATACCGACACCAACCGTTTGAAATGCGAAATTGACCGAAGACTCCGGCTACACCGCCTGGCAGAAACCTATGTGACCATGGATAATGCGGGTGTATGTGTGTATCAGGATGAAAAACCGGCAATTTTTGCGCCGGAGGGTTACGCTGGCGGCAGGATTGTCTATCCTGCTTTTTTCAGTTCCAGAGAAGTGAAAGAAATGGGGATCGACACCACGAAGATCCGCAGTTCCCGCTCCACTGGAATACTCCTTGCGCCCTCCGGCATCTTCGTGACCTACAACAGCAGCAGCGCCCTGATGAAGTGGCGCTACAAATCGGAAATGCGTGTCAAGGCATTGATTTGGAGCGTAATCTGCCAACAGCGCCTGTCCCCACAGTTTCGCCATGAGAATGTTCATGGACTGATTCTGGGCAACAGCATGGATCTGGCTTACCAGATTTTGACCAGCACCGGAGGACGCAAACATGATTTCTTCATGCTGGATGGCAGCTATGAGCATTTTCTTTATCTTACCAACGACCATCAGGGGGAGGTGATACTTGCACTGTTGTGCGACCCTGGGAAAACTGCGGAGCTGGATCGCATTCTGCTCCAAGGTCTTACTGCGAGGCAGCCCGGACTGGCTATTGAGCATGACGGCATTTCACCGGATGGCTCACCAGTCCTATTTGGCTATTTCTGCGATCTGCCCCGTATCGCACGCTTTAACACCTCTCTCGAACTATCCGAGCGCCCGGGCACACTGATCTGCTTTGACTTCCAGGCAGAGGTACTTCGCAGCTACTGCGGTTCTCGGGTGCGCTTCCAGACCATTGACTTCACAAAATTCGAGGGGAGGTTGTTCCCATAAACAAGAAAAAACTGATCGTGAGCCTGATTGCAGCGCCCTTTGCCATTCTTGCAATCCTATACGCAGGCGGCTTTCTGGCACAGCTTTTGGGTAACTATGCAACCTGGAAACAGGGCGGCGGTATTCCCGGCGATGGTACTTCACCGCTGGCCGCTTCGCCCGACTTCCTTCTCTGCCTTTCCTCTGTGCTCCGACCGCCTTATGGCGTGTATGGCATTTTGATCTGCATTGGCTTGTTAGCAGTGCTGCTCATCATGGTCATGCGCATGGGATATGGTGATGCCGGCGAGTATGACGAAGACCGTAATTTCTCCTACTCCGCCAAAGGCACTTATGGCACCTCCGGCTGGATGTCCCGCAAAGAGATGTCCGGCGTACTGGATCTGGTGCCCGATCTGCGCAAACACAAGGGTGTTGTACTGGGTATGCTGGATGGCAAAGCAGTCTGCATACCGGAAGATACCAGAATCAACAGTAATCTGGCAGTCTACGGCGCCAGTGGTTCCATGAAAACCCGTTCGTTTTGTATGAACCGTATCCTTCAGGCCACTGTCCGAGGCGAAAATGGCGCCGGAGAATCGTTGATCATCTGCGATCCCAAATCGGAATTGTACGAGAAGTCAAGCGAATTTCTCCGCAGCCGGGGCTATTGTGTCAAGGTATTCAACCTCGTTTCGCCTGAAAACTCAGATTCCTGGTGCTGCCTTGCCGAAGTTGAGGGACAGGAACTAATGGCCCAGCTTTTTGTAGATGTCATCATCAAGAACACCACGAACAACGGCAAGAGCGACCATTTCTGGGATGCCTGCGAGATGAATCTGCTCAAGGCCTTGGTACTGTATGTGGATCAAGGCTATGCGGAAGAAAACCGCAACATTGGCGAAGTCTACCGGCTGCTGACTCTCAATGGAGAATCCCAACTTGACACATTGTTCGAGGCGCTTCCTTCCACGCACCCTGCCAAAGCACCCTACAGCCTGTTCAAGCAGGCCAGCGACACAGTGCGAAGCGGCGTGATTATCGGTCTGGGCAGCCGCCTGCAGGTATTCCAGTCTGAGCTGATTAAAAAAATTACCGCTAAGAATGAGATCGATCTGGAACTTCCGGGTCAGCAGCCCTGTGCCTACTTCCTCGTTACCAGCGACCAGGACAGCACCTTTGATTTTCTGGCCTCGCTGTTTCTATCTTTCTGCTTCATCAAATTGGTGCGATATGCAGACCACAACTGCGAGGGCGGCAAACTGCCTGTGCCTGTCCATATCCTTGGGGAAGAACTGACAGCGTGCGGCACAATCCCAGACCTCTCCCGCCGGCTCAGCGTAATACGATCCCGGAATATCTCCATGTCCTGTGTGTTCCAAAATCTCGCAGGATTGCAGAACAGATACCCGCAGAATTTGTGGCAGGAAATCATTGGAAACTGTGACGCGCAGTTGTTTTTAGGCTGTACAGACCAGCTTACTGCCGAATTTATTTCTGCCAGGACAGGGCTTGCCTCTGTAGCAGTATCCAGTAAATCCAAACAGCTGGGCACCTGGCGTATCTCCAACTATACACCAGAGTTTCGTGAGACCTCCGGTGTTGGAAAACGCCCTGTACTTACTCCTGATGAAGTCCTGCGGCTCCCGCTGGATCAGGCGCTCATCATCATCCGTGGCAAGAAGGTTCTGCAGGTAGACAAAATGGATTACTCCAAACACCCGGAAGCCAAGTACCTGCGTTCCTGCAAAGCATCTGCCCATGTGCCGGAATGGCGCCGCTTGGAAGAAGAAGCCGCCAAAACACCGCAACCCACGCCGAAACCGGCTCCTGCAGCAAAGAAACCGGCAAAGCGCAAAGCCACCAAGCCGGCATCCCCCACGGATAAATCACCCAAAGAGACTCCGACCCCTAAATCTGCCGGTACGCCGGAAGGCATTATCACCACAGACAAGGATTCCATCCTGTCTTAAACAAAACTATCAAATTCATAGGAGGTTTTAATCTATGGCAACCAAGAAAAAAGAACTTCTGGAACAGGACACTCCTGTTACCGAAACCGTTATGTCGGAAGATGAAACTCTGCCGGCCGATACCGCTCAACCTGAATCCCTTCCTGCTGACGCTGGCGATGGTCTGGATTTGAACGAACTGCTGGGGCAAATGGATCAGCCCCTGGAGGACACCTCTGCCGAAGATATGGCTGAAGATCCCCTTCCTGAACTCACCGAGGAGGAAATGTTCGGGGATACGCCTGCTGAAACAGACGATCAAAGCGCTGCTCCCACTGATATGCCGGAAGACTCTGATGTGCAGCCGCCTGATGTTTACGAAGATAATGCCGACGCTGTGCAGGAACCCCCTGCACCTCCCAAGCCCAAGCGTACCAGCCGAAAGAAGAAAGAAGCTGCTGCTCCTGAAGAAATTGTCACAGAGGAAGTCCCTGCCGAGGCTGCCGATCCGGTGGCTACAGCCGATACTATCCCTGATGCGGAGGAACCTGCTGTGGAGCCTGACGTTTCTGCCTTGGAGGAAGCTGCCGCTCCTGCCCCCACTCCTTCTCCTCCCCGGCGCCAGCCCCGCCCCCAGCGCGGCGAGGCCCCCGTCCTTACCATCCGCAGCCGGGATGATGTCGAGACTGCCGAAGACCGGGATGATGTAATCTGGCATGAGATCCATAATGCCTACCGCACCCGCAAGATCATCACCGGCAAGCTGGGCGGCATTGAACAGCTGGACAACCGCAAGACGGTGGCAGTTGTGGATTACAAGGGATTCCGTGTTATTATCCCTATCAAGGAAATGATGATCAATCTGGGCCGCAGCCCTTCCGGTCAGGAATACGCCGACCTTATGCTGCGCCAAAATAAGATCCTTGGCAACATGCTCGGTGCTGACATTGACTTCATCGTGCGTGGTATCGACTCCAAGACCCGCAGCGTAGTTGCCAGCCGAAAGGAGGCCATGCTGCGCAAACGCCAGATTTTCTATCTGGATACGGATGCTGCCGGTATGTACCGTGTCTATGAGGGGCGCATCGTCCAGGCGCGTGTGATTGCAGTGGCCGAAAAGGTTGTGCGCGTGGAAGTTTTCGGCGTTGAAACCTCTATCCTTGCCCGTGACCTTGCCTGGGACTGGATCGGTGACGCCCATGAGCGTTTTTCCGTAGGCGATGAGGTTCTGGTCCGTATTCTCAGCGTGCGGCGCAACAGTCTGGAGGACTTGGGCATCAAGGCTGACATCAAGAGTATTTCCGAGAACACCGACAGGGACAACCTGCAGAAGTGCCGTATCCAGGGCAAGTATGCCGGCCGTGTCACAGATGTCCACAAGGGCGTTGTCTATGTGCGCCTCTCCAATGGCGTCAATGCGGTAGCCCACTCCTGCTATGACTACCGGATGCCCGGCAAAAAGGACGATGTATCTTTTGCTGTCACCCGTCTGGATATGGAGCGGGGTGTGGCCGTAGGTATTATCACCCGGATCATCCGGCAGAACCTGTAAGCGAAAGTAGCCTGGGGAGCAAAATAAACTGCTTCCCAGGCTGCCTTCTATCATTGGCTCACCACCTTCTTTATATTAAATTTTTGACATCCGCACATTACTTATGTGTAATTTAATGTGTGGTTGCCATTTTTGATTGACAACCACATATCCTCTCCACACAACCATCCTCTTAAACCCCCTATATAGATTTTTATTTTTCATTTTCGTTGATTTTTCACAAAAATGCGGATATAATATATTATAACAAGGATTTAGGAGGTTGTTTTATGCTGATTCAATTTAGTGTAGAGAACTTTCTCTCTATCAAAGATAATGTCGTGTTATCCCTGCTTGCCAGTAAGGATAACGAACATCCGGAGCACCTGATTGTGGACGGAAACAAAAAGCATTTGAAGTCTGCCGTGATTTACGGCGCCAATGCTTCCGGAAAGTCCAATGTCCTGAATGCGTTTTGGTTCATGGTAAATTATGTGCTGACGTCGCATAACCAGCAGCTCCACAAAACCATTGAGCGTTCGCCTTTCAAGTTTGACCGGGAAACACCCTCTCGCCCCAGCAGCTTTGAGGTCATCTTCACCACAAATGGCATCCGATATGCGTATGGCTTTTCTGTAACAGACAAAGCTGTTATTGAAGAATATCTGTATTACTATCCCAATGGCAGGCAGGCACTCATTTTTGAGCGAAAAGACACAAAAGATTTTCGCTTTACCGTTGATGTCGATGAACAAAACACTCTCAAGGATCGCACTTCGGCCAACAAGCTCTATCTGTCTGTCGCATCAAACTGGAGCTATTCCAAAGTGATTCCGGTTCTGGAATGGTTTGCTTCCTGCCAGATCATCACGAAAAATTCTGTTGCAGACGCCTACGGCCTTGAAGCAGAACAACTCAAAGATGATGACTACCGGCATGTGATCGCCTCTATGCTGCGTGTTGCAGATTTTGGCATACAGTCCCTTCAGATGCGTGATGCAGAACCCGCTCCTTCTCAGCGCAATGATATCTTTACCAATATTGAGGCCATTCACACAGTACAGGATACAGAGGGAAATACTTCTTCCTACGCGCTGAACATGGCAGAGGAGTCTGATGGCACCAACAGTTATTTCAAACTGATCGGTGTTGTAAAAAAGGTGCTGGATGAAGGAACCCTTCTTGTCGCTGACGAGATGGACGCTCATCTGCATCCTCTTCTGACAAAGCATCTGGTCTCGCTTTTTAACAGCGTGGAGTTCAATCCAAATGGAGCCCAGTTGATTTTCACATCACACAACACCAATCTTCTTGACCTGGATGTACTGAGGAGAGATCAGATTTGGTTTACCGAAAAAGACGAGCAAACAGCGGCTACCGATCTGTTCTCCCTTTACGATTTTTCCATCCGCAAGGATGCCAAGGTGGAGAAGGGCTATCTGATTGGCCGTTATGGTGCGATCCCCTTTATCAAGGGAGGGCTGTAAAATGGCACATGGAAAAATTGAAAAGCGCGGACAGCGACGCAGAAAAATAAAGCCTGTCATTCTGATTGTAACGGAGGGTTCTCAAACTGAGCCTAAGTATTTTGAACACTACCGCAACCGTCAGACAAACATTGATATTCGTGTGGTCGGCAGCCGCACCAGCGGAGGTGAAACTGATTACCTCAGCCTGATCAGGAAAGCCGTGGAATATCAGAACAAAAATCAGATTTCCGTATCAGAGGGAGACTCTGTATGGGTAGTTGCAGATGGAGATGTGAACTACAACAACCCTGACCCCATCACTGCAAAGGACAGTCTGCTCTCCAAGGCAAGGAAAATGGCAGATGCGAAGGGGATTCAGATTGCACTCTCCAATCCCTGCTTTGAATTTTGGTATCTGTTGCATTTCCAGTACACCACCAAATTTTTCAAAGACTATCCCGCAGTGAAAAACGCATTGACCACTTATCTCCCTGATTATGAGAAAGCTGGCGATGTATATAACCAGTTAGCAGAGCATACAGCCATTGCGATTCAGAACGCCAAACGTGTAGAGCAATACCATCTTCAAAATGACAGCAGCAAACCGTTTGGAATTGCTGTCAATCCATTTACCGACATCTATCAGCTGGTGGAATCACTGCTGTAATGTTTCAAAGAAACATGGTTGGCACAAAATTGTCTCTACATTGGCACAGTCCTGCCCTTTCGCCGTAAATCCATATCTGTTATACTTGGTACAGTCAAAACTTTGCATAGCAGCCGCTCCGGTTTGGAGCGGCTGTTTTCAATTTCAGTAAAGGTGGTGGTTTCTATTCTCTTTCAAAAAGCCCGGAAAATGCTGAACAACGAGCGGGGCGAGGCCAACTATTTCAGTACGGTGGTCTTCATCTTCATCGCTGTCCTACTGCTGGCCTTCATTATTGACCTGTTCAGCATTATTTCCACCAAGCAGGAACTTGACCATGCTGCCGATCAGATGGTCAAACAGATCCAGCTTTCCGGCGGCGTCAACGGCGAGACCGATGAGCTGTTTGAATTTTTGAGTTCTCAGATCGAAGGAGCCGAAAATATCTCCTACTCCATTGACGCTACTTACACATCATCCAGGCCATCCGGTATGACAAATGCCATCCAGTTGGGCACCCCCTTCTTCATTACTATCGAGGGAGATGCCAAACTAGGCGGGTTCTGGAATTTTGACCTGGTAAACATCACAGTGGTTGCCCGTGGCAGCGGCGTCAGTGAGCACTACTGGAAGTGAGGTGACCTATGAAACGCATATTCCTGCGGCTGAAACAGCCGCTGCGAAACGAACGGGGCGAGATCACCTTTTTCGCCTGCTTTTTTGTGGTAGGCATCGTGATGCTGATTTCCTTCCTGCTCCTGTATGCTTCCATCCGGATCACCTGCATCAACATCCGCAACGGCGCTAAAATGGAGTTAAATAACCTCAGCGGCACGATTTATGCAGACACCTACCGCTCCCAGCGTGAGACCAACTTTGAAGAGTACCTAAATACCCTTTACTCCAGCAGTGACTATACCGACATGCTGGAGGCTACAGTGGCAGGTGGCCTGGACTCCAAGATTCCGCTTTCAACGGAGGATTACAAGGTTTCCGACATCAGCCTGGATTTCAATGTTGAGGATGGACGGGTTGAGTACATCTTTTACTGTGACGTGGAGTTCTATGTGTGGATGTTCGGCCACAGTTATCCGGCTATCACCCAACGGGTGGAGCTAACAGGCTACCACAACACAAAATTCTAACAATACTGTTGAAAGCCCGGCACATTCTACCGTATAGGCTTTATATAACAGCAAAAAAGGAGTGTATGTAAAATATGAAGAAATTTTTCCAATCCAAAGGCTTTATTGTTTCCTCGCTGGCTCTCCTCTGCGTCACTATTCTGGGTGTCTGCTGGTTCGTAAGCCGCGACCGTACCAGAGATTTTAGGCCGGATGAATCCCCACCCAGCAGCGTCACCGGCGATTGGTCAGATGGCGGCACACAGACAGATGGTGATAATGGAGCAGATGCTTATGCTCCCGGCCAGTCCACAGATGCCAAAGAAGAATATCCCAAAGTAACCTCCCAAACGGAGGATGAGGTTGTGATCGACTTTACCGATACTGAAAAGCCTGAAGAATCGCCTCCTCCGGTGCCGGAAGGTAAGACCGAAATCAAAGATCCTGGTCAGGAGCATACCGTCAATCCCGACCCGTCAGTTCCGGAGGTTACTGCCCCGCCCGCCGAGCAAACACCGCCCAGCAATGAACCGGCTCCCGGCTCCAGCAACGGAAATGGAGCTGTATACGATCCGGTGTTTGGCTGGGTTGTTCCCGGAGATGTACAGCAGTCCAACGGTGACAGTGATGGGGATCTGAACAAACAAGTCGGCAATATGGGCTGATTTACTACAACTGAATATGGCACTACTTGGCCGTCACAGGATTGTGGCGGCCTTCCTATTTTCAAAAGGATTGGAGCGTGATGTATTTGAAACGACTTCTCGCCTTCCTATGCTGCTTCACCCTTGTTTTCTGTCTATTCCCCTCCTCTGCCTTTGCAACGGGTGGAAATGGAAACATAGATGGCGGAGGTGGCGGCATGGGTCAGGGCACAAGCAGCAACTTCTGGACTCCGGGTAATGATGGCGTCCGCATTACGGTTGTTGACGCATCCAGCGGAACTGCCGTATCTTCTCCTCTGGACTTTTCAAACCGGACGCAGAAGACCAGTCTTCTCCATTTTGGGAAAGTCAACAAACTGCAATACCTGAGCGGCACCGGTCTCTCCCTCCAGTCCGGCGCTGCCTATTCCTGCATTAAACCCGCGCAGTCTATGCCCACAATCGTCAGCAGCAAGGGGCAGAGCAACATTGAAGCCATCAAACGGTATTTCTGTTCTGAATATGCGTGCATGATGGTCGCTCAGGCAGCCAGAGTCGATTATGAGCGGATGATTGCCGGCGAGTACAAGCTGCTGATCGAACCCATTGCCTATTTCACACACAACGGCCAGTATTACTGTATGACAGCTACTGAAGCCGGCCTGTATGATCAGATGTCCGGCGGCAATCTGCGGAAAACCATGACCTCGCTTACCCATAAAAACCTGCCGCTGTCCATGTTCCTGGAATTCAGTGACCTTGGCATCTCCGCCTGGACAGGCAACACCACCGGGAAGCAGAACAATTCCGACATCATCAGCACCCTCGGCGTTGGTATCGTCTGGTTTGATGAAGCTCCGCCGGAAGGAGAAATTGAGGCCCCTGATGTCGAATACCGAGTAGATACGGATGTGATCACCGCTGTCACACTGCGGACGGATCAGGATCTGACGCCGGATAATCCGGCATCGGTTACCTTCCATATTCTCGGCACCACCTACCGGGTCAATGATATAGTGATCCCAGCCGGTGACAGTCAGGTAGTCTGGGTGAAATGGCATACCCCCTCCACCCCACAGACCGTGACCATTACAGTATCTGTCAGCGGCGCCTATACCGCTCAGGATACCTTTGTCGCAAAAATCGTGGATCTGAATGAGCACATTCCGCCTGACCCTGTGGCAACCGACACCAATCCAGGCTACTCTGTGCCGCCCCTGCCCAGTGAAACGCAGAAGCTCACTGCCAACTGGGGCGTCTGGAGCTGCTACTGGGTGCCTGTATGGGTATGGTGCGACCACGGTGAAGATGGCGGGCACTGGGTGGATGAAGGATATTGGGAATACGAATATACGGGCTACTCCGCTTCCATCAGCGGCGAGATGTCCCTAATGCCAGATGATATTGTACCCACAGCATCCGGCAAGACGATGAAAAGCGGGTACGGCGTTAAAACCGAAGTGCGGGCAACGCTGTCCACAGATGCCCCGACCAGCCACATTACTTATCCCCAAACTGCTTTTTCCGTATTTCCTGAGTTCCAGTATCAGACCTATCTGCGGCTTCTGCAGCGTTCCGGCGGCCAAAGTGCAAAATTCATCTTCAAGCCCAACGAGTTTTCCACCTATGACCGGACAGTGCATTTCACACCGCTGTGGTTCCCCGATGCCACCGACTACACCATCTATACACAGGTGTGGGATACCTGGACTCCTGACGGCATGTTATCCATCAACCTAAATGACTATGTTTCGATCCAAGGGAGCCTTTATGATGACTGGTATACCAATCGAGAATAACCTCTGGACAGCTTACCTGCTTACCATATTTTTTGTGGTGGCCGGCTTTGCTGTCTACGATGTGCTTTACAGACGGGTGCCTGACCGGGCACTCGTCTTTTTTATCCCCTTAGCTGCCCTGGCACCGGTCCTGCAGGGGTATTTCCTGTTAAATCATGGGCTCCCGCCGCTCTTCCTCTGGCCGGTCGCTACCCATGCCCTGGTAGGTGCCCTGCTCGGCTTTTGTATTCCATTGGCAGCTGCACTGGCAACAAACGGCACCGGTCTTGGCGGCGGGGATATCAAGTTCTGCGGGATATTAGGGCTGGTCTATGGTCCTTCCGGCATGGCGCTGGTCTTTCTGACTGCCGCTGTTACCGCAATGCCTGTGATCTTTCTTCTCAGGCGGCTTTATCGAACTGGGCAGCCCCTTGCTATCCCGTTCCTGCCATTTCTCGCCTGTGGCTGCTGTACAGCGACCCTGGCCCAACTATTTTTAAGCCTGCAAATAAAAAATCAATAGTAAATTGATTATTTCAGGCAAAAAGTTTTATGTAGGAATTTGAACATTGAAATAAGACCACCGATATTCGCTGGTCTGAAATAAAGGTATGTATGAGATGACTATTTCGAAAGCGATGAAAGATATTCTTTCACCCGTCCATAGTAGATGCGAAGAAACTTATTCGCCCCAGCAGTCATGTAGACATAGTAAGGTTTACCCTGCGACCGCTTCTTGTCCATAAACAGATAAACAGGGTCATCCTGTGGTTTGGTTTTGATAAGGGCATCCATTACCTGGAATAAGGTTTTACGAAGAGTGCCAGAACCTCTTTTGGATGCAGGAACACTTTTCTGTTCGTAAGAACCGGATTCATTTACGCCGGGGTCAACGCCAGCGAAGGCGGTGATAGCCCCTTTGTGAGTGAAGCGGGAAACATCACCAATCTCAGCCATAAGCTGGGGACCGAGTGATCTACCGACACCCTTCATAGCCATTACAATAGGATATTCAGGCAGTTTGGAGGCAGCTTCATTCATCATAGCACGAAGCTGTTCTACGGTCTGAGAAGCCATATTTAATTGCTCTACAGCCTGTTTGACAATTAGTTTTGTCAAATCGTCTTTTGGAAGTACAGAAACAATCTCCTTAGATGCTTCATAGATTTCAACAGCTTTTGACTGGCTGAAGTTGTACTTTCTACGTTTGCACCACTTTTGATAGTGGTCAACAAATGCGTTAAGCGACAGTTTGCGAACACAATCCACATGCCAATAGGTGGTAGCAAAATCAACCCACTTCTGGCTTCCGTCCTCCCGGGCAGGACTATCAAAATAGGTATTTGCACCGGGATAAGTTTGGTCAAGGATGCCGATAAGGTTGTTCTTCATAGCGGTTTTATGTTTCATGTAAAAATCAAACTGGCGATTCATGATTTTAAGCTGATTACGAATCTCGTCCATGAAACTATACTGTCTGAGTTCTGTCCAACTGTCAAGAGTATAGCGAGCAATTTTTAAAGCATCTGCTTTGTCAGACTTCACTTTGCGAAGGGAGTTATCTCCAAAGTCTTTGATAAGTTTGGGATTTACGGCAGATACGAAAAGGTCAGCCTGTGAGAGTTCACGGACAATGGGTTCGTAATAACGTCCCGTATGTTCCATCACAATGCGTGACTCACCATCAATGGCTTGAATGTGTTCGATAAGAGAGCGAATACCGCTGACTATGCTTGACTTCAAATGGTGTAGAAACAATTTCACCATAAGGACGAAGGATGGCAACCATACTTTTACCTTTAGAACCATCAATACCAACTGCGTTCATGTTCATAAATTTGTCACTCCTTAAGACTTATAGTGCAAAAGATAAATACCAACTTTACTCATTGCCTATTCAATCTACTGTGGTGTGACGCGAATGCACCTATGGCGA
>OGMW01000476.1_pt1 | contig 42966 bp, 33 predicted proteins | sample 1573281 | NCBI WGS metagenome assembly OGMW01 (sample SAMEA2581907, study PRJEB24529) | metagenome | biome: Human gut stool | place: China | collected 2011 | reverse complement strand
CGGTTTTTCTCCATCGCGGGGAAAAACCGGCTTTCAATTATTAACTTATCTTGAGAAAAAGTAGTTTAAAAACTGGCGAAAAGGATTTCCGACCAATAGTATCTGTGATGACAGTCGCGCTTTTTATTTTGAAAGATTGGAAGTGTTGAGTTTTCCCACCTTGTTGTTCGAGATGTCGTGATTCGCGGCTTTTCCTGAGAGATTGACGTCTCCTACGCCCTGGCTTCTGATGATGAGTTTGTCGGTATGGACGTTGAGATTAATATTGCCGACTCCGCTGTGGGTGATGGAGGTGGTCTGGCGGACATGGCCGTTTATGTTGACGTCGCCTACGCCTTTGGCATCGACTGATACGTTGTCGCAGGTCAGGTCGTTGAGCCGGATGTTACCCACGCCTTTATGTGTGCAGCTGAAGGTGTGCAGTTTGACTTCTTCCGGCATGGATATGTCGCCTACACCCGAAAAGCTGATGTGTTCAAGGCTGGGGGCGGTGATGAAGACCGTCACATTGTCTGATTTATTCTTGTCCTTTTTGTTCTTGTCCTTCTCTTTGATGATCAGTCTGCTGCCTTCTGTTTCTATGATGATCCTGTTCAGATTGCAGGAACTGCCTTTCAGTTCGACGGTGCAGTTCCGGCCTTGCCGGTAAATAATATCGGTTACGGCAGAAGAGGTGACCTCTGTCACGTTGCTCATCTTGACGGACCGGGTCGTGCAGTCGTCCGTTGTTTGCGTCTGGCCGTACATGTTACGGTCTGTTTGAGAAGCCTTGATGGTGATACATCCTTCGAATAGGATGCAGGCCATGATGAGAATGGTTGTTGAAATTGTTTTTTTCATATCGGTAAGTGTATTAAATGGTTATTGAATTGTCTTTTCCTGATTTAACTAGACGCTTTTTTGTTTTATAAACTATAACAGTAGACACTTCTCGAGAAATATCCTGTTTGAATAGACACTTTGCCTAATAGCGTTCTGATTATGTTGTCAGTTTTCAATGTACCGGACATGCAAGAGTTCCGGCCTTGTTATTCGGCAAAACCGGATGCCTTTCGATGGGGTTTTAGGTCAGATGTTCCGGCTTATGCATTCGTCCGACCTTGTTGTTCGACCTTGCAAAGATGTGTCATATTCTCCATTATCGAAAGTTTTTTGCGGATAATTTTTCTTTTTTTACATTTTTTTCTGTTCTCCTTGCTCCAAATGTACGAGCGCGGGGACTTTGTAACCGATACTCATATGTGGTCTGTGGTAGTTTTAGAAGTGGATGTATCTGCCGATGACGTTCCGGGCATGCCCGATGTTGTTGAAGTGACTTTGTCGGTAGACACGTTCGCACTTGATTGTCCCGTTGACCCGTTCGGCGATGGCATTGTCCGTAGGTTTGTAGTCCTCCGTCATGCTGATGGTAATCTTGTACGCCTGTAGCATCGCCACATAAGCGTCACAGCAGTATTGAACTCCCCGGTCAGAATGGTGGATCAGCCCTTTGAGGCTTGTGCTGCCTTTCAGTTCGACAGCCTGCTCTATTGCCTGCTCCAATGCCTGCATGGTAATGGACGCGCGGAGCGTGTCGGCAAGCATCCAGCCTACAATCTTGCGCGAGTAGGCGTCGGTTATCAGATGAAGGTAGCAGACGCTTCCGTCGGCAAGCACGATGTAGGTGATGTCGCTCACCCATAACTGATTGGAAGACAAAGGTACAAAATCCTTCACTAGGTTCTTCCACTTGTGGAAGCGGTGGTTCGAACGGGTCGTGTGCCGGGGTTTGGAAGGCGGGAGCATCAGGCGGTAACGGCGAAGAAGCGCAAAGAAGCTGTCACGTCCGGGCATGAACTTTGCCCCGAAAAGGGCTGTGAGCATGCCCCAGAGTTTATAACCGCCAATGCCCGGATCCTCCTCCCGGATTTCACGTACGTTTTCTACAATGACACGTTCGCGGTGCAACTCTGTCTCGATGTCGGCCTTCGACTGGTAGAAGGCCTGACGGCAATGGCCAAATAGACGGCAGGCGGGGGCGACCTTCAGGCCGCGCCCGCTGACCAGTTCCTTTACTACTTGGCCCCAGGTTTTTTTCGGATGGGGATGTTAAAATACTCCTCGGCACGCGTGATCATCAAATCACGCGCTTCGGTTTCCAAACGAGAAAAAGAAAGCGCTTTCTCCAAATCCTTGATGCGCTTCTTCAACTGAGCGTTCTCTTCACGGTAACTCTCCTTGCTGCGATTGGCCATATCTTCTTCCGTTGATGTTATCGAAGGCGAAGATAGCGATTTTGCTTTATCACCATACTTTTCTATCCAATAATTTAAAATCTTAAGACCGCTGAGAGAGTGAAGCCTGCAAAAAGAATGCTTGCTCAGACCTGACTGATAATAAGCACGAAGAAGGGATATGCGCTCCTCTTCGCTGAAATAACTGAATTTTTTCCTCATTGTTGATTCACATTTTAGTTATTAAAATGTGTCTACTTATATCAGTATAAGACAAGTCGGCATTTCCCGCCAGACCCTTTATAATAAGATTAAACGCTATGGATTATAAATACCGTTTCTTTGCCCTTCGCCAGGTTGTTTGTCTGGCTTTGCTTTCTGCATCGGGAGTAAGTCTGGTGTATGAGGGATATTGGGGATGGGCTTTGTTTGTGATGGCCGGTGTGGTGTATGTCATTATGTTGACGCTCCGTTCACAGCGTAACCTCAATGAAAAATTCGAGTTGATGCTCAAGGCTTTTATTAATGATGATTTTTCATTCCGTTTCCCGATCAAAGGGCGGTGGGATTATACTACGCGTCATCTGAATTCCTTGATGGATTCGTATAGCCGGATATTGGATAAGAACCGCCGGGTACTGGCAGAAAGGGAAACGTTCTATAAACTGATCCTTGACCATGTCAATACGGGAATTATTGTGGTGGATGAGGAAGACAATGTGGTGCAATGCAACGGAAAGGCGTTGAAAATGTTGGGGATTCCGGCATTGTCCAGGATGAAGCAGTTGGACAGACTGGGCGGATATGTGGCGGATGCATTCCGTCTGGCTGTGCTGGATGGGCAAAAACGCCTGTCCTATGAAACACCGAAGGGCACTAAGGAAATCTTGCTTGGCGTGGCAGTACTGAAACTGCAGCAAGGTCAATTGCGCATTTTTACGTTGAACGATTTGAGAGCAGCCGTGGATGAACGTGAACTGGATGCCTGGATTAAAATGTCACATGTGCTGACTCATGAAATCATGAATGCCATTACGCCGGTCGTATCCCTTAGCGCCTCTTTGCTTGAGAAGAAGGACAGAACACCGGCCCAGTTGCAGGAAGGGGTGTCTGTCATTTATTCTACTTCGCAGGGATTGTTGTCGTGGGTGGAAAATTACCGGAAGTTTTCGTCCTTGCCCACACCGGTGCCGGCTTTGTTCTATATCCATGAGCTGACAGATGAAATAGCCACGCTTAAAATGATTCCGCAGCATATCAGTTTGAATGTCAGTATAGTGCCTGAAGACATATTGCTTTATGCTGACAAGCATCTTATTCGTCAGGTTGTCATTAACCTGGTGCGCAATGCCGTTCAGGCAATAGGGGAGGACATCGGACAGATAGAAATCCTGTCTTATGTACGTGAGGATGATCATGTCGTTATAAAGGTCTGCAATGACGGTCCGGCTATTTCTGAAGAAGTCCGGCAGCATATATTTGTTCCGTTCTTTACCACGAAAGTCCATGGGAGCGGTATCGGCTTGTCAGTCTGTAAACAGATCATGACTCTTTCGAATGGCAGCATCACTTTATTGCCTTCAGGCACATCCGGATGGAATACGACGTTTGTGCTGGATTTTGCCTGAATCAGTCTCTATGTTCTTATGAGGTATATATCCCTTTCAAAACAGTTCTTTCTTTATTGGCTTTATGTGTTATTTCTTATAGTTTGTTCAAAATGACGTAAATTTTGTGATATTCTCTAATTTTTATCACATATAATGCTTATATTTTCATTTTTCAGCCATTTTTATGGGGTAAACTTTTGCTGAATATAGAAAAAGACTTAATTTTGTGAACTCAATAGAAAAAGTTAAAAAAGATATAAAGATATAATGAAAAACAAACTGCGTAGTGCGCAAAGCACAGAAGGAAGACGTATGGCGGGAGCCCGTGCCTTGTGGGTGGCCAACGGAATGAAACACGAACAATTTGGAAAACCGATTATTGCGATAGTCAATTCATTCACGCAATTCGTACCCGGACATACCCATTTGCATGAGGTAGGTCAGATGGTCAAGGCGGAAATTGAGAAGCTGGGATGTTATGCAGCCGAGTTCAATACCATAGCCATAGACGACGGTATAGCCATGGGGCACGACGGTATGCTTTATTCTTTACCGTCACGCGATATCATTGCCGACAGTGTGGAATATATGGTTAATGCCCATAAGGCTGATGCCATGATCTGTATTTCCAACTGCGATAAGATTACTCCGGGTATGCTGATGGCCAGTATGCGCCTGAACATTCCTACGGTATTCGTTTCTGGCGGTCCGATGGAGGCGCACAAGATCAACGGTGAGAATGCCGATCTGATTACGGCCATGATCAAGGCAGCAGATACGACTGTTAGTGACGAGGAAATAGCTAAAATAGAATCCTGTGCCTGTCCCGGATGCGGAAGTTGTTCGGGTATGTTTACGGCCAACAGTATGAACTGTCTGACTGAAGCTATCGGTCTTTCTCTTCCTGGCAATGGTACGATACTGGCTACACATGCCAACCGATTGCAGTTGTTCAAGGATGCAGCTGCATTGATTGTTAAGAATGCCTATAAGTATTATGAAGAAGGTGATGAAAGTGTATTGCCGAAGAGCATTGCTACCCGTCAGGCTTTCCTGAATGCCATGACGCTTGATATTGCAATGGGTGGTTCTTCCAATACCGTGTTACACCTGCTGGCTGTGGCTAATGAGGCCGGAGTGGATTTCAAAATGGCAGATATAGATATGTTGAGCCGACATGTGCCTTGTCTGTGCAAGCTGGCTCCCAATACCCAGAAATATTCTATTCAGGAATGTAACCGTGCCGGAGGTATCCTTAATATTCTCGGTGAACTGAATAAGGCCGGTTTGCTGGATACGACTTGCAAGCGGGTGAACGGATCAACGCTGGGTGAGGATATCGAAAAATACAGTATATTGAAAGCGGATGTGGATCCGGAAGCCAAACGTATTTATACCAGTGCGCCGGGAGGGGTCTTCAGCACCCGGATGGGTTCACAGAACAAGGTATACGAGACTTTGGATACTGACCGTGCTGCAGGATGTATTCGTGATGTGGAGCATGCCTACAGCAAAGATGGCGGTTTGGCTGTCCTGTTCGGAAATATCGCTCAGGATGGTTGCGTGGTCAAGACTGCCGGTGTGGATGAAAGCATCTGGCGTTTCAGCGGTCCGGCCAAAGTATTCGATTCGCAGGAAGATGCCTGTGAAGGCATTTTGGGCGGAAAGGTCGTAAGCGGCGATGTCGTGGTGATTACCCACGAAGGTCCGAAGGGAGGCCCGGGTATGCAGGAAATGCTTTATCCGACATCTTATCTCAAGAGCCGTCATCTGGGTAAGGAATGTGCATTGATTACAGACGGTCGTTTCTCTGGCGGTACGTCCGGTTTGAGTATCGGACACGTGTCACCTGAAGCGGCAGCAGGAGGTAATATCGGTAAGATCGTGGACGGCGATATCATTGAAATCGATATTCCTAACCGCAGTATCAATGTCAGATTGAGTGACGAGGAACTGGCTGCCCGTCCGCAGCGTCCGATGACCCGTAACCGCGTAGTGCCCAAATCATTGAAGGCTTATGCTTCAATGGTCAGTTCGGCAGATAAAGGCGGTGTACGTATAATTGATTAAAAAGAAGAGTAATTATGTCTACAGAAAAAATAACAGGTTCCGAAGCGTTGATGCGCGCATTGATCAATGAAGGAGTGACAACGCTATTCGGTTATCCGGGCGGTGCCATTATGCCCGTATATGATGCTTTGTATGGATATAAGGATCGGTTGAACCATATTCTGGTCCGTCATGAGCAGGCAGCGACGCATGCTGCTCAGGGTTATGCCAGAGTATCGGGCAAGGTCGGAGTCTGTCTGGTTACCAGCGGTCCGGGAGCTACCAATACTATCACCGGTATTGCTGATGCCATGATGGACAGTACGCCTATTGTGGTCATCGCCGGTCAGGTCGGTGTGTCTATGCTGGGTTCTGATGCTTTTCAGGAATGTGATCTGGTGGGTGTGACTCAGCCTATCAGCAAGTGGTCGTACCAGATCAGACGGCCTGAAGACATCGCGTGGGCTGTAAGCCGGGCATTTTATATTGCACGTAGCGGTCGTCCGGGGCCGGTTGTACTGGACTTTGCCAAGAATGCGCAGGTCAGCATGGTCGACTACAAACCTGAGAAAATCAACTTTATCCGCAGTTACGTGCCGGTACCGAAGACTGATCCTGAAAGTGTACGTCAGGCAGCTGAGTTGATAAATGGTGCCAAGCGTCCGTTTATATTGGTAGGACAGGGAGTCGAATTGGGTGGTGCCCAGACTGAAGTCCGCGAATTGATTGAAAAAGCTGATATTCCGGCTGGTTGCACCTTGCTCGGTCTTTCAGCATTGCCTTCAGACCATCCACTTAATATGGGTATGTTGGGAATGCACGGAAGTTTGGCCAACAGCGTAAAAACCCAGGAATGTGATGTGCTGATTGCTGTCGGCATGCGTTTCGATGACCGTATCACAGGCAAACTGAGTACTTATGCTACACAGGCTAAGAAGATTCATTTTGAGATTGATCCGAGTGAGATCAATAAGAATGTACCCGTGGACGTAGCTGTGCTTGGAAACTGTAAGGAAACATTGGCAGCCGTATTGGCCTTAGTCAATAAAAATGAGCATACGGAATGGAAAAACAGTTTCAAGGAACATCTTGACAAGGAGAACGAAGTGGTAATCCAACCGGAGATTCACCCGGCTGAAGGACCGATCAAGATGGGTGAGGTCGTACGCAAGGTGACCGAAATGACAGACAACAAAGCTATTTTGGTGACAGATGTCGGTCAGAACCAGATGATGGCAGCCCGCTATTTCAAGTTTACCGAGAAACGCAGTATCGTGACTTCCGGTGGAATGGGTACGATGGGTTTTGGACTGCCGGCTGCAGTGGGAGCCACATTCGGAGCGCCGGGCCGTATGGTTTGTCTGTTCCTTGGTGATGGTGGTATGCAGATGACATTGCAGGAATTGGGTACAATCATGGAACAGCGTAGTCCGGTGAAGATCATTCTCTTGAATAACAATTATCTGGGAAATGTGCGCCAGTGGCAGGAAATGTTCTTCGGCAAACGCTATTCGTTTACGCCGATGATGAACCCCGATTATAATATGATTGCTTCTGCTTACAATATCCCGAATGAAACCGTGGTCAACCGCGAGGATCTGGAAGGCGCTATCCGTAAGATGATCACTACGGAAGGTCCCTATCTTCTTCAGGTGGCAGTGATTGAGGAAGGCAAGGTATTGCCGATGTGCTGCCCGGGTAATGATGTTGACGATATGGTGTTGGACTATTAAAGTATGCATGCGATGGAACAAGAAAAGAAATTTTATACCCTGATCGTTTTTTCCGAAAACTTTGCGGGACTTCTGAATCAGGTCACGGCTGTATTTACACGTCGTCAGGTGAATATCGAAAGTTTGAATGTATCGGCTTCCAGCATCAAGGGAGTGCATAAATATACGATAACCTGTTGGAGTGATGAGGAGCAGATACAGATCATAACCAAGCAGATAGAGAAAAAAATAGATGTGCTTCAGGCCAATTACTTTACGGATGACGAGATCTTTATTCAGGAAGTAGGACTTTACAAGCTGTCTACATCGGCTGTGCTTGCCAATCCGGGTATTTCTTCTGCCGTGCGTCATCATGGTGCACAGATTGTGGAAGTCAATCCTACTTATACGGTTGTAAGTAAAAAGGGACTTACGGATGACATCATGTCTCTCTATTATGCTTTGAATGAATTCAACTGTGTGTTGCAATATGTTCGTTCAGGCCGTATTGCCATTACAAAGAGCTGTACGGAATATCTGGATGAATTCCTTGAAGAAAGACGCAAGTCATACGAGGAGCAGCAGAAAAATGGTGAAACGAAAATCTGACGATGAAAGATAAGGTAGGTACATATACATTTGTGGCGGAACCGTTTCATGTGGATTTTACGGGAAAGCTTTTTATGGGGGTATTGGGCAATCATTTGCTGAACAGTGCCGGTTTCCATGCTAACGAACGTCGTTTCGGTATAGCGGAAATGAATGAGAGTAACTATACGTGGGTGCTTTCACGGCTGGCTGTGGAAATGATGGATATGCCTTCGGAGTATGAGACTTTTTCGGTAGATACCTGGATTGAAAATGTTTACCGTCTGTTTACTGACCGTAACTTTACTATTTACGGAAAGGATGGCAAGGTGTATGGTTATGCCCGCTCTGTTTGGGCCATGATCAATCTCGATACCCGAAAGCCGGCCGACTTGTTGGCTTTGCACGGTCAGGGACTGGTTGACTATATCGAGACTGACGAAATTTGTCCGATAGAGAAACCCGGAAGGATCAAGGTAACCCAGCAAATGCCGTTGCGTACCATAGAGGTTTATTATAATGACATCGATATCAACGGGCATGTCAACAGTATCAAGTATATAGAACATATACTCGATCTTTTCCCGAAGCAGTGGTTTGCTGAGAAAAAGGTGGCCCGTTTTGAGATGGCTTATGTGGCAGAAAGTTATTATGGCGATACATTGAGCTTCTTCCGTGATGAGGTAGATGAGGGCATTTATGACATCGAAGTCCGTAAAAATGTGGGAAGTGACCAGCCTGAAGGAGAAGTAGTTTGCCGAAGTAAAATTAAATTTGATAACAAATAGCAATTTATTCTAGGATATTTCGAATAATTTTGTAACTTTGCGTGTGAATTTAATAATAAATAGACATTTTAATTAAAAACGCAGCGATGGCTGCATAAATAATAATAATAGAACATGGCAGAAATGAATTTTGGCGGTGTAATCGAGAATGTGATGACCCGCGAAGAATTTCCATTGGAGAAAGCTCGTGAAATCTTGAAGAACGAGACTATTGCAGTATTAGGTTATGGTGTACAGGGTCCTGGTCAGGCATGCAACTTGCGTGACAATGGATTCAATGTGATTGTGGGTCAGCGTCCGGGTCATACTTATGACAAGGCTGTGGCTGACGGTTGGGTTCCTGGTGAGACTTTGTTCTCAATTGAGGAAGCAGCCCAGAAGGGTACAATCGTATGTATGTTGCTTTCTGATGCTGCTCAGATTGCAGTATGGCCGAAAATCAAAGAATATATGACTCCGGGAAAGGCTTTGTATTTCTCACACGGTTTCGGTATTACTTACAAGGAAAGAACCAATATTATTCCGCCTGCAGATATAGACGTGATCATGGTGGCTCCTAAGGGTTCAGGTACTTCTTTGCGTACCATGTTCCTTGAAGGCCGTGGATTGAACAGTTCATACGCTGTTTATCAGGATGCAACCGGCAATGCTTTGAACCGTACATTGGCATTCGGTATCGGTATCGGTTCAGGTTACTTGTTTGAGACTACTTTCAAGCGTGAGGTTTATTCTGACTTGACAGGTGAACGTGGTTCTCTGATGGGTGCTATCCAGGGCTTGTTGTTGGCTCAGTATGAAGTATTGCGTGAAAATGGTCATACTCCTTCTGAGGCATTCAATGAAACAGTAGAAGAGTTGACTCAGTCATTGATGCCGCTTTTCGCTCAGAAAGGTATGGACTGGATGTATGCTAACTGTTCAACTACAGCTCAGCGTGGTGCTTTGGACTGGATGGGTCCGTTCCACGATGCTATTAAACCGGTAATGCAGAAACTGTATGAATCAGTGAAGACTGGTAACGAAGCTCAGATTTCAATTGATTCTAACTCTCAGCCTGACTACCGTGAGAAACTGGAGCTCGAGTTGAAAGCTTTGCATGACAGTGAAATGTGGCGTACTGCTGAAACAGTTCGTAAATTGCGTCCGGAAAACAATTAATTTTTCAGATAGCAGGGAGGAAGAAATTCCTCCCTTTTTTGTATAATGCCGTTATGGCATTATTCTTTTTTATCAGCCTGTTCCAGGCTGTTTTTCCATTTGACGTATTCCTTCAGAACCTTCTCGCCCTGTTTGCCAAACCAACTGTAACCGTTGCGGCGTTCATATTCGATGTCTTCCACGCGTTTCTTTTTGATGCCGTCTCTTCCACAGAAAAACGGTTCATTGGTATCCAGATCGTAGAAACGTGCCCACATACGGGGAGCTTCAGCCGTTGGTTTCATGGTATAGTCCGGTTTGCCTTCGGAATTGATGTAATTCTCTCTCCTGTATGTTGTGATGGCCGACTTTCTGAACCATTCCACGGCACTCTCTATGGCTTTCTGCACATCTTTGTCCGGATTAGGGATTGACATCAGCAGCAGGACTATGTCTGCGGATTCAGATCCGCTTAATGACGGCAGTTCATAAGCACGAGCCTTGCAGGGAAGGAGGGTTGTCCGGTCATGTTGTGCACACCATACGGTCAGCGTGTCGTGTTGTCTGACCTGACAATCCAATATACATCTGATTCCTTTGTCGAAAGCCGTTTGCGACAGTTGTCTGACAGAGTCGCCAATGAAAGTATATGGTGGTTTTCCTTGGGCTACGTCTCTCAAAAGTCTGAGAACTCTGACCATGGCATTATCGTTGAATGTGATCTGGGCGTGATATCCTTTTGCATCCGGGTAGAACTGAGGCCAGCCTCCGTTGTCATATTGGGCATCGATGAGGTAATATATACCTTTAATGGCAGCTTGTTGATACTCTTCGGTGTGAGTCGCATTATAGAGTCTGGACAGGAATTGGATTTCAGTGGTTGTGGCACTGTTGTCGATGGTACCGTTCCGTATCTGTTTTTTTTGCGCAGTCAGTTTGTTGATTTGTGTACTGTCAATAGGGATTGCCATGTTGATGTTTTTCGGCCATCCGCCACTTTCCAACTGGTAAATCAGAACTTGTGTGCCGATACGTCTGGCTTCATCTGTAACAAGGAAACTGTCGTCAAATCGTGGTGCTTCTTTGGTCCAGTTTTTATAAGACTGGGCATTTGTGATGCCGTTTCCTAGAGTCAACAATAATGCTAAGGACAGAAAAACAGATTTCTTTTTCATGGTATTGAAGTTATTTATCGGTTAAAGATAAATGGATATGACGGTATTTCAAAATCACGATTTGTTTTTAATATTTGTTTATAAACCTGATATAATGAAGGAAAAATCGTAATTTTGCGCATGAATAGGAAAAATAAGACGTATGGTAATAGGAATAATAGCAGCCATGAGTTCTGAACGTGAGCAACTGGCAGCCTTGATAGAAGATGTTCAGTTGGTCAGGGAGGGACGTTATGAGTATACTAAAGGCCGTTTGGGTCAGCATACACTGTGTATAATGGAGTGCGGTATCGGAAAGGTCAACGCAGCCGTCGGTGCAACCGAACTGATCAATCGGATGAATCCTGATGTCGTCATCAGCTCAGGTGTAGCCGGAGGAATAGATCCAAAGGTAGGCGTGATGGATGTGGTCTACAGTGAGCATGTGGTTTATCATGATGTATGGTGTGGCATGGGGAATGCTTACGGACAGATACAGGGGATGCCGGAAAAATTCTCCGGAGACCAAGTGTTGGCCCGGGTCGCATCTTCAATCAACGGTGAGACCAAGGTACATGGCGGACTGATCTGCAGTGGTGACAAGTTTATCACGGACCGTTCAGAACTGGACGCGATTAAGGCACAGTTTCCAGACGGACTGGCGGTAGACATGGAGTCTGCGGCCATAGCTCAGGTCTGTTTTCTTTACGGCAAGCCGTTTTTGAGTTTCCGTATTATCAGTGACACACCGGGTGCAGATGAACATTGGGCTCAATATGAAGGCTTTTGGGAAACACTGGCTGACCGCTCTTTTGGGGTCGTGAAGAAATTTCTCGAATCATTGCCGCTTGCATTATGAATATTAACTGATTAAAATACAGACAATGAAAAAGATACCAAGTTTTACGATAGATCATTTACATCTGTTGAGAGGCATTTATGTATCCCGGAAGGATATGATTGGCGGTGAAGTGGTAACCACTTTCGACATACGAATGAAGGAACCCAACAGAGAGCCTGCTTTAGGGCAGGGAGCCTTGCATACCATAGAGCATCTGGCAGCTACTTTCCTTCGCAATCATCCGGTGTGGGGAGAAAGAATTGTTTATTGGGGACCGATGGGGTGTCTGACCGGTAATTATCTTCTGGTTCGTGGTGATTGGCAGGCAGAAGATATGGTAGAGATTCTTACGGAAACATTCCGTTTCGTGGCCGATTTTGAAGGAGAAGTTCCTGGGGCTGCACCAAAAGACTGTGGAAATTATCTGTTGCATGACCTGCCCATGGCAAAATGGGAATCTGAGAAGTATTTGCGTGAAGTATTGCTGGTTATTAAACCGGAAAATCTGCATTATCCGCAGCAGGAAGCCTAGTGAGGGTTCACTGGATTACTGAAAAAGCCCGTCAAGTAGACATTTGTCATACTACTGACGGGCTTTTTCGGTGATATGGTTTATTTTCCGATTGGTTGGATCTTACGTCGGAGACCTCGTGTGATTTCCAGAAACATATAACTTTGCGCATTTGATTTGAACTGGGATTTATGCGTATCGTAGTTTTTTCTGGCATATTCCTTCGATTTGTCAAATGTCAGTCTCGACATTTCCTTCTGTGATTTACCTACAGTGGTTGAATCCAGTTTTTCGTCGGGGAAGAAATCATCCAGGTCGATATCGCCTATCATGGTTGTTTCCAGAAAATCAATATTTTCATGTTTGCGGTCAGTGTAGTAGCCTATATACATGTGCCCGGGTGTACGTACCAGTACCGGGTCGATGTTGATGGCTCGCAGCAGGGAAGCAAACAGGACACTGCCGTCCACACAGTTGATTTGTGATGATTTCAGAGCGTCTTCGAATGTGCGGACACGTTGTGCAAAAACCAGATTGCTCGACAGACTGCTGTATGAAATGGAACTGTATCGGAAGTTTCTTTGTTGCAGGACGTGCCAGAGTGCATAAACCTGCTTGTCTACATATCCCTTCTTGTTGGTCTGATAACCCATAAACCTGTTGACTATTTTGGTATTCAGGGCTTCTCTCAGAATTTCATCAATGAGCGGATGGTTTTCGTTCACGTATGCGGCAAGAAGTACGTCTGTCCTTTTGTATTTGTTGCGGCGGTCGATATATCCGAGCAGACATTCGTTGATGCTCCGTACGGAAAAGGTCCGTACTTCATGAACAGGCTTATGTCCGGTTACCTGTACGGTGGCTGAAATATTGATTGGTTCAGCCTGGTTGTTGTTGCGTAAGACATCATAATTCCAAAGAATGTCCGGATAGACCGTATAGACATAATCTTTTACCGGCAGGATAAATTCGGATACGGACGTTCTGAAGAAAGGGGTTTCTCCTAAGGTGATCTTCAGTCGGGCATTGGAAACCGGATTTTTGATCCGGATAGCGATGCTCGATTTGGGGTTTCCTATCACGAGTGTGTCCGAAGGTTGGACCACGAGTGTGTCTGTTGTGGCTACAGCCAATATGGCCGAGGGAAAGATGTTTCCTCCCAAATCATCTGTCAGTTCAAAATCAACAGAAGGAAAGATGTTTTTAAAGCGCCATCCGAAGAAAACGCCAATTCCCAATATGGCCAGGATGGCCATTACAATTCCGAATTTTTTAAATGAGGAATTAGTGATTTTAATAACGACCATATCAATTTTTCATTTTTGTCTGTTAGATTCCTTCTATATCTTCCGTATCTTCGGATGAAACGGTATCTTCAACCATGGTGTCCAGTACATCATCCTTTACGATGGTATACGATCCGTTTCTGGAAATGGTAATGGCCAGCGGAATATAGATGTCAGAGTTAGGATAACTGATACTGGCCGAAAATCTCAGACCTTCCGTTGTAACCCGGTCGAAAGCCATTCCTTCCAGTAAGGCGTGCTGAATGAAATCCTTTTCTAGATAAGATCTGAACGTGTTCTTGGTAAAGAGCTTATTGAAGATTTCCTTGCCGTTTTCATTTATTCTCAGACGGATATAGTTATCGGCATATTGCAATCCCGTGTCGTCTTTGATGGTCGGAAGCGTATCGTTGACTTCTCTTACTATATCATAAGTGTAGGATTTTCCAAAGGCTTCTACCTTGGCACTGTAATGGTAGTCCTTCATCTTTTGCACTTCGTTACTGTTTTCCGGCTTTTCATATTCGCTGTAAGGTGTTTCCGTCTTTTCATTATTTCGGCATGACAAGGCTATGAAGCATGCCGTCAGAATAAATCCAAGTGTTTTGATGTGTTTGTTCATTTTGCTGTTATCTCAATTAGTTGTATGCAAAGATAATGTAAATTGAGAGTATAACAAAAAATAGATTTAGTTTTATCTGTTGATCAGATTTGGAAGCAAGGTGATTCATTTTTTTCCGGTTGGAATGAGTCACTGTATATTTTTATCTGTTATCTTTGTAGATAAAGCAAGACAAAGGATGAAAAATGTTTTAATCATAATCACGATATGGCTGTCTGTCTGTTTGACGGGATGCGGCCATCGGGGAACGAAGGCGGAACAGGTGAAGGTCGATACATTGTCGCTTATCGTGCAGTCTGTTCAGAGTACCCGTCTGTATACGGCCGAATATGACATCCATAAAATAGTGACAAAGGATGATGTATTAAAGGTTAAAGGCCAGATTTTGCAGCATCAGTTTGATGTGAATGTGCCGTTGGGGGATAGAAAGATTCTGATACCTATAGATGTGACCTTGAAAGCTTATATCGATTTTTCGGCCTTTTCCGAAAAGAATATTCGAAGGGAGGGTGATCGTATTCATCTGATTTTGCCGGATCCTCGTGTGGTAGTGGCTTCATCTAAGATAGACCATTATCAGGTCAAGCAGTTTGTGAGTCTGACACGTAGTCAGTTTACTTCTGAAGAGATCAATAATTATGCCAGGCAAGGTGAAGAGGCTGTCATCCGTACCGTACCTGAAATCGGCATATTGCGGACAGCAGAGACCAGTGCTGCCAGACTGCTGATTCCGATGATGGTCAAGTTGGGTTATAAGGAGGAGAATATTACGGTGTCTTTCCGCAAGACATTCGGTCAGCAGGATATGCCGTTGTTGTGGGATAGAGAAGGAAAGGCCGTACAACTTAAATAAAGAGATTATGGGGCGTAAAGGTTTGAAGTCATTGAAAGGTCTGTTTTCACTGCTGTTGATTGTGGTCGTGTTGGGTGTTCTGGCAGGAGCTGCAATCTGGTGGAAGCGTAGTGGAGGTGTAAAGTTGGAAGTCGGTTACGATCCTTCTATTGATCTGACACCACAACAGATCCGTAAGATAGAGGAAATCGGAGAATGGGAATTTCTGGCTGTACAACAGGAGGTCGTGACAGACACCTTGCATAAGGGATTGTTTTCTGATGACCGTCTCGTATCGATATATACCGGTACCTTGCGTTTTGGAATCGATTTGAGGCTGACTTCTCCTGACTGGATTACTTCGCATGCAGATACGGTCTTTTTGAAATTACCGAAAATCAGACTGCTGGACAGAAGGTTTATTGATGAGACGCGGACAAGAATTTTTTATGAAAGTGGAAGCTGGTCCAATAAGGCCCGTCAACAATTATATTATAAGGCTTATAATCAGATGCTCAGGAATGCCATGACTCCAGAAAATCTGAAGCACGCAGAGGAGTATGCCAGTGCTGCTTTTGAATCTTTTTTTAAGGCCATGGGCTTTAAAACGGTTATTATTTCATTTTCTTGATGTTTTTTGGGGGATTTTGACTTTTCAGACGTCTATTATATATGATTAACCTAAAATAGACGATTAATGAAACACAACAGACATTACAGAGTTTGGTTTGCCGGCATTTGTGCATCAGTATCGGTTTTGAGTTCTCAGGCTCAGCAACCTTTGTTAAGTTATACTTTTGAACAGGAAACGGTTCAGGACGATAGTGGTGTATATCCGGCCAGTTTGGTTAATGATGCCATGATTATGCAGACCAGTGATGGCAATCATGTTTTGAATACAGGCTCCGGAAACGGTTATCTGGATTTGGGAGAGTCGATTGCCCGGAATATCCTTTCCGGGTTGAACGGAGATTATTCCGTTACGTTGGATTTGCTGGTACGTCCAGACAATAATCTTTCCAAATATTGTTGGGCCTGGGCTTTGTCCAACGGTACCGGACAGTATATGGGATTGGTAAATGCGGCCGGAAACAAAGGTTGGTATTATGAAATAAAAAACAATACGGCATATAATGTAAATGCCGGATGTGGGCTTGTGCTCGATCAGTGGCATACCGTGACAATTGTTCAGAAGGAAGGACAGTGCCTGTATTATCTGGATGGGGAACTGAAGGCCGAAAAAGCGATTTCATTATGGCCGGGTGCCTTTGCAGCTGGTTTTACCGGAAATTATTTGGGAAAGTCTCCGTTTCCGGCAGATGCCTACATGAAAAATACGTTGATGGATAATTTCCGTATTTATGGTGAAGCGCTTACAGCCGACCAAGTGGCCGTATTGGCTTCAGAAAAACCGGTTTCTTCAGATCTCGTTCTGACAGAAGAACAGATGAGGAAGGTATGTCAGGAAGAACTTTATCTGTCTAAGGCCGTGCAATATCTTCATCGTGAAGTCAGGTTGCCGGAGGAATGCACTTATGGTACAGTGGAATGGATCTATACGCCGTCTGCCGGTGTGGACGGTGAGGCCGGAGTCCTTTATCAGGACGGATTGTTGACCGTGACCGGAAGGGGAGAAACTGCAGTGGTTGTCGGAACGCTTCAGGGACGGATCACTTATGATGGAAACACATTCGATCTTTATGAACAACCTTTGAACGTCAGGGTAGCGCCGGATGACAATGCCTATGGTTATCTGTATTGTCACATGCCTAATCTGGTACCGCAGACCGGAGTCGGTACACTGGTGTCTCAGTGTATTACCTATGCATTAGGTACGGAAGAACATAAAGGTTTGGTCTTTAATGAACTTAATAGAGGTGAAAGTATTATAGACGGTATCGGTTCGAAGTTACCCTGGTGCAGAGATGCTTTTCTGGCTAAGGACAAGAAGCGCAACTGTTATTATATCGTAACTACCGATCTTTATGGCTCTTTGGATAATGGTACCAGTATGTTGGGTAATTATTCGATAGGTATGTTCAAGAGTTACGATCTTATCAACTGGTCATATACCCGGTGTGATCTGAAAGCCTATCTGAGAGAGAACCCCGTAACAGATATTTACGACAATACAGGCACCAGATTACTGACTGCCGATAAGGTCAGCCGTGTATGGGCTCCGCAGATCGTGTTTATTGGCGGTGATCCTTATATTTACTATGCAGTGGGTAATACGGATAATGGAGATTGCGATCATTTCTATATATCCAGGGCCAATGAAGATTTTACGGGCATAGAGACTTTCAGTATGTTATATGGAGAAAACAAGACAGACAATGTGCTCGATGCTGATATCAATTATTTGGAAACGGACAGTTTGTATCACATGTCATACCGAGATTATGCCGGAAATGGTATCATAGATATCACGACGGCAGACTTGCTTGATCCTCAGTGGAGCCAGCCGGTTTCATCGTTCCAGGACGGCAGCGGGTACGAAGCTTCAAGTGTCTTCAGACGCATTAATGATGATGTATGGAATGTCGGCAATGTCAATTATGGCAATAATGTCGGTTATCATTTCCATACGGCAGATGCTCTTTTGCGTAATCTTCAGCCTGCGCCGGCCATGAGCGGTCATCTTTCTCCCCAGCATGGTTCATTTATTCATGTGAACCGTACGGAGTATGATTTGCTTCAGGTTTGGAGTGATCTGAAAGCACTCATGGCGGATGGCGCGACATTGAATGTCAAGACCGGCAGTCAGGAACTGGCGGATCTGATCAGTAAGGCGGAACAGGTCGTCGCTGACGACCGCGGAGAATTGACCGATCTGAATGAACGGTTATCCGACCTTCAGACGGTATATAAGGAACTTCATGCCTGCTTCCATTTCCAGAAGGCATTGTATACGGCACAACAGGCCAACCTGTCGGATTTGGAAAGCCGTTCTGGTGTGGCGGATCAGATGATGAATGGCGGCAATTTGCAGGCTGCGATTGATGAGGCTCAAGCCGTTTCTGAACATGCTCAGGCAGAGGAACTGGAACGTCAGGCCGGCCTCCTTGATGATGCGGTTTCCCGATATTATCAGACATTGAAGGAGAACGGAACTAAAATAACCATCATCAACGGTACTTTCGGATCTGGAACATCCGGCTGGACCATCAGTGGCAAGGCCGGACAGGGTAACGGTGTGGCTGAGTTCTTCGCATTACGGGCCGTGGACTACAAAGTATCCATGAGTCAGACCAAACGGACATTGGATGAGGGCTATTATCTGGTCACCTGCCAGGCTTTTGAACGCAACGGCGACAATGATTATACGGGACGTGACTGTCGTGAAGGAGTAGAAAAAATCAATTATGTTCTGTTTGCCAATGACCGTGAGACGGATATCTGTTCATTATACGAACTGCCTTGTGATGACAATGGTTCTTTAAACGGTTTTGCCAATACGATGCAAAATGCCAACAGTCTGTTTTCAGCCGATCAGACGAATTATGCCAATTATGTATTGATCTATCTTGATGAGAAAACGTTGGATTTCGGTTTGAAACGCGAGTGGTCTACAGTGACATCTACTGACTGGTGCTGTTTTGACAATTTTGAAATTTATCATTTGGACCAACTGCCTACTTCCATCTGGGAGAATGTCTGGAAAGATCATCTTCATGGTAATAAACCTATTTATGATCTGAAAGGAGTCTGCCATGGACGGACAGATGGTCAGGGACGTATTCCTGTCGGATTGCCTAAAGGTATTTATATCATAGACGGAGTGAAAACCGTACGTTAAAGGTTATGGTAAGTAAAAGCGAGCTGCCGGATCGGATATGTGAATATTCGGGCCGGCAGCTTTTTTAATGGTATTTTATGTATTCGGCAAATGCTGGAGGACCGATCAAAGGCATCAGTTCAAACTGTCCGGGTTTTCCGTAGGGAGGGTGGTTGCAGCTTTTTAAGTCCGGTATGAGTGTGAATGTAACGGGGATAAAAGAATCTGTTACATTATTATTGGGTTAACTGCCGGAATAATCCTTTCTTTGTATACCCAAAACTTAATCTAACTTAATAAATGGAAAAACGAGAAAGAATGAAAACTGTAGGCTTGAAAATCTGTTTATGGCTTTTCGGCTGTTGGGCCTGTCTGTCGTCAAATGCAAAGGAACAATGCTCTCCCAATCACAGGATCAGGTTGGAATTTAAAGAATCAGTCCGGAATCAAGGCGGGGAATTCCGTATCATGTATACGGACGGGAATAAAGAACATCATGAGATGTTGTCTATACCGTCATTCGGTATCATTACTTCAAATGATGACGGCAATCTGTTTTTGTCTGAAGTTTCCGACGGACGGAAAATAGAAGATCACTATGAAATGCTTTCCGGCAAAAGAAAAAACTGTCATAATGAAGCTACAGAATGGACTTATACCTTCAAGGACGGTCAGGATAGGAAAGTGGATCTGATTTTCAGATTGTATAACGATGGAGTGGCTTTCAGATATAAACTTTATGATCTGGATAAGGTCAGGATAAATGGAGAACGGACACAGTATCGTGTCAACTCCGGTCTGAAACGCTGGATGCAGAAATACGATATGTCGTATGAAAATTTCTTTCCCGAAACAACGGGCGAAACGGGTGAGGTGAAGCATTGGGCTTATCCGGCTTTGTTTCAGGTTTCGGATGAGGCCTGGATGTTGCTTTCGGAGGCCGGTATCAGCCGTAATCAGAGTGCTTCCAGTCTGAAAGCAACGGATGAAAGGTCCGTCTATCAGGTTTCACCTGCCGCTAATGAAGCCGTCATATCCGGAGAATGGGTATCACCGTGGCGGGTGGCAATGATCGGTTCCTTGTCCGACATTGTGGAGTCAACCTTGATCACGGATGTCAGTGATCCGTGTAAATTGGACGATACGGATTGGATCAGACCGGGTGTGGTTTCTTGGGTCTATTGGGCTTACAACAGGGGATCAAAGGATTATCAGATTGTGAAGCAATATATAGATATGGCTGACAATTTAAAGTTACCCTACATTCTGATTGATTGGGAATGGGACGTAATGGGTAATGGCGGTAATATCGATGATGCTTTGGCTTATGCACGCGAACGTCAGGTACGTACGCTTTTGTGGTATAATTCTTCAACGGCATGGACAACCAATGGAGCCGGTGGCCCCCTTTACAAGCTGAATGCACCGGCCGATCGTGAAAAGGAATTCAGTTGGTTGGAAGATCATGGCGTGGCCGGTGTGAAAATCGATTTCTTTTCCGGAGATACGCAGAAGACGATGGATTACTGCCTTGATTTGCTGGAAAGTGCGGCCGATCATCATTTGACAGTCAATTTCCATGGAGCTACATTGCCGCGTGGCTGGCAGCGGACGTATCCTAATCTGATGTCAGTGGAGGCCGTCTATGGAGCAGAATGGTATAATAATGCCCCGGTTCTGACCAATAAGGCCGCTTCGCATAATGCCACACTGCCGTTTACGCGCAATGTGGTCGGTTCTATGGATTACACCCCTTGCACTTTTACGGATTCTCAGCATCCTCACATTACATCCAATGCCCATGAACTGGCATTGACCGTGGTGTTTGAATCTGCTCTCCAGCATTTGGCCGACCGTCCGGAAGGTTATTTGTCGCAACCGGAAGAAGTCCGGCATTTCTTTGGTGAACTTCCAACAGTCTGGGACGATACCAAACTGCTTTCCGGCTATCCCGGCCATTATGTCGTTATGGCAAGACGAAAAGGAAACAAATGGTATATTGGTGGATTGAATGGCAGCGATCAAAAGCAGACCCTCACTGTAGACTGTTCTTTCCTTGGTAAGAAGAAAAGGACTGTCCTCTCTTTTGAGGACAGTGGCAATCCGGATCAGCCCTGGCAGATATCGGAAAAAGAGAGTAAAAGATGGAGCAAGCCTTTCAGCGTGGAATGTCAGCCGCGTGGTGGTTTTGTTTGGGTAATAGAATAAATGCACCTTATAGATTAACATTGAGATATATCATGAAAAAAGTTTTTGTTTTGACTTTGGCTTTATTGCCTTTTCTTCGGATCGTTGCGGAGGAAAAACAAGTGACGAGTCCGGATGGCCGTCTGGTCGTGTCTGTATCTGATGACCAGGGAAATCCTTCTTATTCAGTATCGTATGACGGTAACGTGTTTATCAAGCCATCGCCGTTAGGTATGAAAACCAATATCGGAGATTTTACGAAAGGACTGACGTTGAGTGATCAGGTTACGGTAACTCCGGTGGATGAGACTTATGAAGTGCCGACTATCAAACAGAGAAAGGTGCGTTATCAGGCCAACCGGGCTGTTTTTTCATTCCAGAAGGAAGGGAAAAGGATTTATGATGTAGTATTCAGTCTGAGTAACCGTGATGTGGCCTTTAAATACCAACTTTATCCGCAGGGAAATACGCTTTGTTGTGTGATTACGGAGGAAACCACAGGCTTTGTCATGCCCGAAGGAACAACGACATTTCTTTGTCCGCAGTCTGGTGCGATGGGAGGATTTGCACGTACATCGCCCAGTTATGAAACACCGTACAAAATGGATGAGGCTATGGGTAAGAACGGATGGGGATTCGGTTATACATTTCCTTGTCTGTTCCGCAATAACGATAAAGGATGGGTGCTGGTGTCAGAAACCGGCGTGACCAGTGCTTATTGTGCCAGCCATTTGGAAGGTAAACCTGACGGTTTGTATACCATAGCCTTTCCTGAGCCGGATGAGTTCAATGACAACGGTACTTCGGCACCGGGCATTGCCTTGCCGGGAGAGACGCCTTGGCGTACGATCACGATAGGTACGACCTTGGAACCGATTGTTGAGACTACGGTGGCTTTTGATGTGGTCAAGCCCTTGTACGAACCGTCACAGGCCTATCAATATGGTTGCGGTACATGGAGCTGGATCATAGCAGGCGACGGCAGCATGAATTATGAAACGCAGAAGAAGTATATTGACTTCAGTGCTGCAATGGGATATCAGTCTGTTCTTGTGGATGCCTTGTGGGATACACAGGTCGGACGTGAACGCTTGGAAGAACTGGCCCGTTATGCGAAAGAGAAAGGTGTTGCCTTGTATTTGTGGTATAATTCCAACGGTTACTGGAATGATGCGCCGCAGGGACCGAGAGGCCTGATGCACAATATCATTGCCCGTCGTAAGGAGATGAAGTGGATGAAAAGTATCGGTATCCGTGGAATCAAGGTCGATTTTGTAGGTAGTGACAAACAGGTGGCCATGCAGATGTATGAGGAGATTCTGGCGGATGCCAATGACTATGGTCTGCTGGTTATTTTCCATGGCTGTACGCTGCCACGTGGTTGGGAGCGCATGTATCCTAACTTTGCTGCGGCTGAGGCGGTTCTGGCCAGTGAGAACATGAATTTCTCTCAGGGCAGTTGTGATGCGGAAGCCTTCAATGCAGCCATTCATCCGTTTATCCGTAATACGGCAGGCAGTATGGACTTTGGAGGAAGTACGTTGAATAAATACTATAATGCTGCCAATAAGCCGGGAGGACGTCAAAGAGTCACTTCAGACGTGTTTGCTCTGGCTACGGCTGTTTTGTTCCAGAGTCCGGTACAGCACTTTGCCATGGCTCCCAACAATCTGACCGATGCACCGGAGTGGGCTATCGGTTTTATGAAGAAAGTGCCGACATTGTGGGATGAGATCCGCTTTATTGATGGCTATCCCGGAAAGTATATCATTCTGGCCCGTCGTTCAGGTGACAAATGGTATGTGGCCGGAGTCAATGCGGAGAAAGAATCCCGGCGTGTCAAGCTTGATCTTTCTATGTTTGAAGCAGGCAGCAAGGTTATGGTTTACAGTGACAATGCCAAGTTGCAAGGCAGCGCCAAGGAAACCAAGATCAATAAGAAACAGCAGATGGATGTCACCATACCCTGTAATGGCGGTATCCTGATCACGTCATGTAACTAAGCATTCTTTTTTCAAAGTTAATCCGCAGATACGGGATGGGTCATCATTCCGTTCTGCGGATTTTTTGTATTCAGGCAGGTTCAGCCTGATAGGGTGTCTGTGTTTACATCGGATTGTCTTCCGGATCAGCTTCGTCATCCAGCCTGTTTTCCCAAAGGTATTTTTTGGTTTCTGCCACTATGACTCCTGAAAGCAGCAATAAGGATATCAGGTTGGGGATGGCCATAAGGGCATTCATCAGGTCGGCAAGGTTCCATACGACAGCCAGTTTGACAATGGCACCGAAAAAGGAGGCTATGATAAAGATGCCGCGATAGACAAGTGTCCACCGTTTTCCGCTGAGATATTCCATGGCTTTCTCGCCATAGTAGCACCAGCCAAGTATGGTAGAGAAGGCGAAAGTGATAATACCGAAAGTCAGTAGCGGGGCACCGATATACGGTATCTTGTCAAAGGCAACCTTGGTCAGTGCCGGCCCGTCATTATAAGTGATATCCGGATAAGCCAGAATGCTTGATACCAGTACCAGTCCGGTCATGGCGCAGATGACTACCGTATCCCAAAATGTACCGGTAGATGAAACGAGGGCCTGTCGTACAGGGTTACGTGTACGTGCGGCGGCTGCCACGATGGGGGCAGAACCCATACCGCTTTCGTTGCTGAACAGACCGCGTGCGATTCCGTAACGTGCGGTCATGATCAGGCTGCCTCCAATAAAACCGCCACCGGCAGCTTCCGGATTAAAGGCAGATCTGAGAATCAGGTTGAGTGCTTCTCCTACGTAAGCTCCGTTGACAAAAAGGATGAATGCACATCCCAGAAAATAGAGTAGGGCCATAAACGGGACAAACGCACTACACACGCGCGCAATTCCCTTCACACCGAAAACAACGACCAGAGCCACGCAGACGGCAATGGCAGCTCCGCTCACTTCATAGGGCACTTTGTAAGTTTCATAACAAAGCAGTGAAATGGCATTGCTCTGCACCAGGTTGCCGATTCCGAATGAAGCCATGACTGTGAACAGGCAGAACAGTACACCCAGCCATTTCAGGCCAAGACCGCGTTCGAGCGCATACATCGGTCCGCCCAGCATCTTGCCGTTGGAAGTCTTGACACGGTATTTTACGGCTACCAGTCCTTCCGCATATTTGGTGGCAATGCCGAATACGCCGGTCAGCCAGCACCAGAATACAGCTCCCGGTCCGCCTAATGTAATGGCTGTGGCCACTCCGATAATGTTGCCCGTGCCGATAGTGGCGGCCAGTGCGGTTGCCAGTGCGCCAAACTGGCTGACATCTCCTGAAGCCGATTTGTCCGACTGTAAGGAAAGTCGGATGGCCTTGAATATCTTGCGTTGTGGAAAACGTAGCCTGACGGTCAGATACAGGTGGGTGCCAAGCAGCATGATGATCATGGGCCATCCCCACAGGAAGTTGCTGCATGTTTCGATGGCTTTGCTTAATGTCTCTAGAATGTGCATTTCCGTATAAAAATATTTTTGAAATGCAAAAATACAAAAATATTAATCAAAATGCCCTTTTTGTTTCTGAAAAGTTAGTTTAAGGCTTAATTTAGTTTCTATTTGAATTGTTTTATACGTCTTTTGCAAAAAAATGTAGTAACGTCTTTTGCAGCTTCTTCGATGATGACGGCTTGCATCCGTTTCGATCCTGATGCAAGCCGTATGATGGATTCGGTTTATATTTTTGAGGGGATATCGCAGACCTGTTTATGATAGACCGTCTCATAAATGTCTTTTCTGATCCGTTCGAAATCCTTTTCTTCCTCAAGCCCGCCATTGACCATCAGCAGTAGCGGAAGCCATGGCAGATCGTCACCGTATGGCGGTTGGATATAAGTTTTTCTTTCCCACAGCGTATATCCGTGACGACGGTAGAATCCTATACGCCGTCCGGCTATTTCCGTATCGGGATGTTCTACTTCGAGCACAATGGGAAGGCTGCTTTGTGCAGACAGCAGGTCAAGAGCCCTTCCGCCTATTCCGCCACCGCGGAGTGCGGGGTCTGTAGCCAGATGTTCAACATAGATAAAGCCGTCAAGTTCCCAATAATTCAGGATACCGGCAAACTGTCCGTTTTCGATGATCAGATGCGGGCGGAATTTTTTTTCATTCAGCATCTGTTTCCTGATTTCTTCCAGCGATCTTCGCTCTTCGGGGGGAAAGGCTTGAAGAAGCAGTTCTTCAGCAAGGTGATACCGGGGATCAGTGGGATGTGAGGCAATAAGTTCCATAAAATCAAAAGATATTAAATGATACAAAAAGTTTTAGGATACAGACATCGGTTGCCAGTCTGACAGATGCCTGTCTGCAAAGATAGCAGGATTGGAACTAACAGTCAAAGCCGGAACTGAAAAAAGCGTGTTGCAGGTTTGAGAAATTCTGAAATTATGGTTTTCTTTGTACCGTTGATTTTTAAAACTAAAAAATAATACAGTCATAAGATGGAATGGATGATATCAGCGGCGGCCGGTTTGTTGGCCGGTTTGGTCGTAGCTTATTTGTGGATGAGAACGAAGGTCGCTCCTTTGCGTGCCACTTTGGTATTACGTGAGGAAGAATGTGAAAGTCTGAAGCAGAAAAATGTTCAGTTGGAATCGGAAAACAGACAATTGACAGCCGATGTGCAAGTGGCCGGCAAGGAATTAAGCTTGCTTCAGGACCAGACCAGAAAAGAAAACGAGATGCGTACCCGTCAGTTTGAGGAACAGCTTCGTCTGGTACGTGAACAATTGCAGAATGCCACTCAGGAACTGCTTAAGCAGCGCGTGCAGGAACTTTCTGTGCAGAACACGACGCAGATGAATGCCATTATACGTCCGCTGAAAGAAACGATCAGCGACATGAAGACCGCAATGGATCAGAGCCGGGATACGCACAACAAGAATACGGCATCGCTTGAAAAGGCCATAGAGGAAGTGATGAAGCGTACGGTAGAGATTGGTGCCGAGGCCGACAAACTGGCTCATGCCTTGCGTAATGAGAACAAAACGCAGGGTAATTGGGGAGAAATGATACTTGATGAATTGCTGGAAAGCCAGGGATTGAAGGAAGGGGTACATTATGAAAAGCAGGTTACGTTGCGTGACCGTTCCGGAAAGGCCATATTGAATGAAGAGACCGGGCGTCGCATGATCCCCGATACCATATTGCATTATCCGGATGGAAAAGACGCGGTGATAGATTCAAAAGTGTCGCTTACCGCTTTTGTGGACTATCAGAATGCCGAGACGGACGAAGAACGGGCAGAAGCTTTGCAACGCCATGTCAGGAGCGTGCGTCAGCATGTAGCCGAACTGGCGCGCAAGGATTACAGTGCCTATATCAAGTCGCCCCGTCAGGCTCTTAATTATGTGATTATGTTTGTTCCCAATGAAGGAGCACTTCAGCTGGCCTTGTCCGAAGCGCCTGATCTATGGCGCGATGCTTTCTCGAAAGGAGTGTTTGTGACGGGTGAGCAGAATCTTACGGCAGCTTTGCGTATCATTCAGATTGCGTGGACACAGATGCAGCAGGCGCAGAATCAGGAAGCCATTTATGATTCCGCAAGGATGTTGCTCGACCGTGTGGCCGATTTTATCGGTTATTTCGAAACTGTGGGACAGAAATTGCAGGATGCTTCTGCCTTTTATACCAAAGCGGCTGACAAATTGAAGGACGGTCGCCTGAGTGTAGTAGGGGCAGCCAATAAACTGATCAAACTGGGAGCCAAAGCCAGTGCCAAAAAGAACATTCCCGAAGAAAACGAACCGTTGCATGCCATAGAGGAATAAGGCTGTTTTGGTGAATTCGTTCAGGAAGGATTAAAATAATCAGTATTTGTGAGGGCTGTCAACGAAAATAACGAAAATGCCCCGTCCCGGCTTTCATCAAGTCAGGGCGGGGCTTTTAAATTTATGATAGATTGATTAAGGTCTGATTGTACCGTCTGGGTTGATGTTCAGGTGGATATCGTTAGGCTCCCGGTCCAGTTCGATAGCGTAGTACTGTTCTACATTGTTGTTGTTGGGTACTTCCACGCGATCCACGTCATCTTCTCTTGAGTTGAAGGTATGACCTTGTGCCACCAGGGTGGTCTTTACGGCTTCCGGTACGGCTGTATTCCAGTCTATATCTTCATATTCAGTGCGTATCCAGGAGTAGTCATCTGCAAGAAGCATTTCAGCTTTCTGTCCTTCTATTCTGAGTTCTACGTCATATCCGTACATTTCCTTTTCCATGCTGATGATCTGTGCGGAAGGATATTGTCTGGTGACGATCTGGGTGATCTGGTTACGGTCAATGGGATTGTTTATGTTGTCATCGTCATCGTCGCATGAGGTGAGCAGACTGAAGCTCAACAGAGTTATAAGACCGGTGATCCAGAATGTTTTTCCTGATAAAATGGCTGCTTTTGTCATATTCGTTACTTGTTTTTTTGAAAGTTAAGGTTTAGTTTCTTCTATGATGGTCTGTCAGATATTGAATCAGTCCACTTCCTTGAGCTGGCCTTTCTTGTCGAATTTCAGATCCACGTCGTTGCTCAGCTCTACTTCGTACTCGCGGGAATCTCTGTCTATTTTGGTGATTTTCTCGCCGGGGAACATGTCGTTAACCTGTTTCTTGATGTTGGTCGGGATAAAGTAAGCCGGAACCTCGCCTTGCTTGCAGTCCACTTCGGTCCAGTTACCCTTGCTGTCGAAGCTTACTTCGTAGCCGTTTACCAGCTGGATTTCGTAAGATGTAGACTGGAAGAGGTCTTTGTCTATTTTGATGTACGACACCTTGGTGTTGGCGAACACTTTGTTCAGGACAGTCCGGGCGGCAACCGGAAGATCATTGACATTGCGTGAGATTACATCGTCAGCACATGCTGTGGTGGTTATTGCCAAACCTAATACTATTGCCATTAAAATCTTTTTCATAATCGTCAGTTTTTAAAAGTGAATAATCAATTTTGTTATTGCAAAGTAAACAGACGATTTGGGAAAGATTTGGGAATTTTTGGGTCAGTTTTCCGGTTTAGGGAATTTTAACACAAAGTGGTGTGTGCCCGATTCAAAAGAATAATGGATGTCAATCTGATAATATGACGCAATGGTGTGGATAATGGCCAGTCCGAGGCCGATGGAATCCTTATATGAAGAATCTGCCTTATAGAATCTGGTGAACATTCTGCTGCTGTCAAGGGGGGCTGTTCCGGGGTTGCTGACAGCCAGCATGTCGCTGTCCGTGGTGATGCTGACGCATCCCCCTGCCGGTGAATGCACGATGGCATTCTTGATCAGATTGTTGATCAGCGTATGCGCCAGTGACTCATCCATGCAGGCGCACAGCGGATTCTTTTCGTATATCTGGATCTGCATTTGCTTGTCTTCATAAACCTCTGACAGCAAGTCGGCTATCTGGTGGATGTGGGTGTTCAGGCATACGCGGGTTCTGTCCGGAAACTGGCCGTTGTTGATCCGTGAGAGCAGCAACAGTGATTTGTTGAGCTGGACGGCGCGGTTCAGGCTTTGGTAGATGTCGCCGATATGTTTCAGGTCCTTTTCCGTCAGGTTGGCGTTTTCCGTCAGCAGATCCAGTTTGCCCCGTACTACGGCCAATGGGGTTTGCAGTTCGTGAGAGGCATTTTCGATAAACTGTTTCTGTTCTTCGTATACCTTTTCGTTTCGGGCCTGCATCTGGATGGCCGCTTCCGTCAGTGTGCGGAACTCCCTGATGGCGGTATGGTTGTCCAGCGGTGGGGCGGGGCGGTCCGGTCTGATCTGGCCTATCCAGTCCAGAAGGCGTTCGAGCGGTTTGAATATCCGTTTCAGAACCAGTCGCGTACCGATCAGCGTACAGATCCAGAGAATGGCATAGAGTACGATGAGGTACCAGAATATGGCATGAATAAGATCATCTCTTTCGAGGGTAGACAGGCGCAGTTCCAGTTCGTAATAGTTAAGGTCGGAGGCCCGGAAACACGACACCATCACCCGTACGGGTTCGTATTCGTCTTCAGTCTCTATATATACAGTTGAGTCGTAGAATCTTTCATGGAAATCTTCTGCTTCATCCGGTGTAATAGGACGTATGGTATAACTGTGCAGAATCTGGTCCTCTGTTTTCAGAATGGTGGAGTCGGCCAGGATTTTTCCCACCACGATTTCCCGATAGTTCATCAGGGTGTCGTCCGTTTCGTCCATCACCTCGTCAATGACGGTGAGATAGAAAAACAGACCCCACAATCCCATTAGCAGGAGCAGAAACACAGACATGCGCCGGTTGATGTAATGCAGAAGTTTCATAAATTCTGTATGATAAAACTATATATAAAAACTAAAACAGGCATAAGGTCACACCTATGAAGAAAGCCGTCAGGTCAGGATTCCTGATATCGGTCTATTCCGGCTCGCTGACCAGTTTGTAGCCAAAACCGTATACGGCTTTTATTTCAGCCCGTGATCCGGCCGTTTTCATTTTCTTGCGCAGATTTTTCACTTGCGAGTAGATAAAGTCCAGACTGTCAGCCTGGTCAATGTCATCCCCCCATACGGATTCGGCCAGTGACATCTTGTTGATCAGCCTGTCAGGGTTGCTGGCGAAATAATACAGCAGGTCGAACTCCTTGCGGTTGAGCGTAAGCGGTTCATCATTCACCCGTGCTTCCCTTGTATCCGGAAAAATGGTCAGGTTGCCGATGATGAGGCTGGTGTCGCCGTCGGCCTTTTTGCGTCGCAGGAGTGACTTCACCCGTGCGTTGAGTTCGGCCAGATGGAAAGGTTTGGCCAGATAGTCGTCTGCTCCCAGATTCAGTCCTTCCACCTTGTCCTCAATGGAGTCTTTGGCCGAAAGGATGATGACGCTTTCCTTCTTCCTCTTACGTTTCAGATGGGCCAGAATGGACAGACCGTCGCCTCCTGGAAGCATGATGTCCAGCAGGATACAGTCATAGTCATAGTCATTGATCTTGCTCATTGCGCTGGGATAGTCTTCCGCACATTCGACTACAAATTTTTCTTTCAGGAAAAAGTCGCGTACAGTTTCCCGCAAGGCTTTTTCGTCTTCAATGATAAGGATTTTCATATCTGTTCCGTTTGATAAAAAGGTAGGGCGGCTGTCTGTTCTGGCTGGTTATTCCAGTCCGTCAACGGGAAGTTCGTCTTTTTTGCGGTAACCCGTGCTGGTGAGGATAGCGATCAGTTCATTCTGTTCATCCAATATCCTTACCTCTATATATGGAATCTTGCCATGATTGAATGTTTCCCGTGCTTCGGCATAAATAACCCCTTCCTTTACGGATTTCAGGAAAGCGATATTGGCTGAAAGCGAGAGGGTGATATTCTTGTGGCTGTTGGCTACGGCGGCAAAGGCCAGGTCGGCCAGTGTGAAGATGGCACCTCCCTGGCATACACCAGCTGCATTGAGATGATGCGGGGTCACTTCCATGCTGACGCGTGCATATCCCGGTTCTATGTGAAGTATGGTTGCACCGGCTTCGCGTGCGAAGCGGTCGTTCAAAAGAAATTCTGTCAGTTTCATCTTGTTTGATTTATTTGTTTTCCAAAGTTACGTTTTTTTGTGGAATACCCTGCATCCGATGCTGGAAAAAATAGAGTAGCCCGTACGCTTTGGACCTTTTGTCTGTTAGTGGAACACTCCAGTTCGGGATATATGATTCTTTTAACATCGGATAGGAAATGGCTATGTAAGAACCGTCCGGTCCGGTCTTTTTCAGATACAGAAGATCGGTAGAAAAGCAGTATCAAAGATGCCGACAACAGTCCGAAATAAAGTAAATGTGGATAGAAACAATTTGGAATAGGAAAAAATAGATCTAGTGTGTGTTTTTAATTCATTGAATAACAGTATTTTATAATTTATATAGAAGAAAAATGAAAAAAAAGTGATTTTTTTTGCGGGAAATCAGTTTTTCGTTCGTCTACATAGTAGAAATCAATCTGGAAAAATGTATTAACCTGAAAAATAATAATATGAAGCATAATAAAAATTCTGATTTTAAAAGCTGTTCCCGTCCAGACATAGTCTGTCATCCGGAAGAATGAAAAAAATGATTTTTGCGTGAATTACGTTTTTCGTTCGTCTTTTAATTAAAAACCATGATAACATTAATTTTTAACCTAAAAATTTAAATTTTAAATGAAAACAAAATTACTTTTTACAGCAGCACTGATGAGTGCAGCAGCATTGTATTCTGAACAGGCTATAGGAGAAAATACAATGCGTTATTTGAATGCCGTCAATACAAGTGAAGTGGTTATGACTGCAGATGTTAATGAGCAGCAAGAATCAGGAGTTGATATTTCAAAATGGGTTCTATGGAACTCTAAAATGGAAACATTGGCAAGTTGGGATCAGTGTGGCTGGTTGACCGATGTGCAGGGTGGTAATTTCAGAACTTACACAATGCCAACTGATGCAGATATTAATAAAGGTGAATGTCCTTATCCTAATGCCGTAGAACGTTGGCAGGGTGCAGAACTGAAGTATGCGGCTAATACCAACATTTTGTATCAGAAAATTAATGTGCCTAATGGTGATTATACCGTAACCATGTGGGCGGAAAGCCAAGATCTTGGAGATCATACACATAAAGGAGGTATGTTCGTATTTGCAAATGAAGTACAGCAAGATATAACCAATCACTGTACGTTACAGCAGTACACGTTGCAAGTTACTGTAACGGACGGAACTTTAACATTAGGTGTTAAGACCGGTGAAAACGGTAGTGATGATAACCATGTGGTAATGGCTGCTGTGACTATATTGGCAGATCAGAACATTATAGATGGCATTAGTACGGATAATCCGTTGGATGTGACTGGGGCTGTTAAGAATTCTTCTTGTGTGGCTGAATATGGATGGGAGAGAGATGCACGTAACGGATCACGTTTTTATGTTGTTAATAGCCCAGATTTGAATAGTGAAGCCTACGCAGGGGCTGGTATTGAATATTGGGCAAGTGAAACTAATCCGACTAAAAATGCAGATTTGATTTATCAGGATATAAATAATCTTCCTGCAGGTAAATACAAGGTTTCTGCCGTAGCAATGGGACGTAACCAAGGTGGGGGTGATGTATGTGAAGAAGGTCTGTATCTGTTTGCTAATGACGGAGAATCAACAGTTACTACTAATGTTTGGGGAAAGGTAACAGTGGAAGGAATCGTGTTAGCAGATGGCATTTTGCGTGTTGGTTTACGTGCGGGAGAAAATAATGGTAATAATTGGCTTGCTATTTCTCAGGTTGAAGTTGAGTTTGTTGGTGAGGACTTGACTGCGATGGCAACAGCTTTGGAACAAAAAGTAACGGAAGCCCATAATTTGGCTAATGAATTGACGGATTTGGTTCCAACAAGTTATATTACCCGATTAAATGAAGTTACAAATAAAACATGTTCAACTTCAGAAGAATATCAGGAAGCAATATCTGAGATTGATAAGCTGATAACTGATGTCAATGAAGCAAAGGCTATTTTTAATTCTTCTTATCTGTCAGTGCAAAATTATGCTGAGCACTTGTCTGAAGTATTAAAAGCAGATGAAAGTGCTAAAAGCAAATTAAACGAAACGGTTGCTTCAAATAAAGAAGTTGCATTTGCTTCTGAAGACCAAAGCGTGTGGAAAGAAGCCGGAAATTCAATTTTGGAAGCGTGCAAAGTCTTCTATGGTTCAAGTGATGGATTTGTTGAAGGTGTGTCAAATCTGGACGTAACACCTCTCATGGTGGCCAATGCTGGTTTTGATGATAAAACAATGGACGGATGGAATTGTACCTATACGCCTAATTTAGATTATGGCATGCCGTTTTATGGCTTTACTCAATGGTGGCAGCCTACTTTTGATTTTTATCAGGAAGTGAATGTTCCAAACGGTCTTTATAATGTGTCAGTTCAGGAACATGCGACCATTGGCGATAAGACAGATCTTTATATCCAAAGTTCTGAGGCTCGAATGACAGCTAAAATGAATTGGAATCATGGAGGAACTGTAGAACAGGCTGCAAAAGATTGGGAAAATGATAAGGACAGAAATCGTGCTACAACGGGTAATGTACTTGTTGTTGATGGTAAAGTACGCATAGGCGTGAATGTCCATATAGGATTTAATGGCCAATTGTTCTATGATAATTTTAGATTAACAATGGTAAGCGACGGTGCTGCTGAAATTCAGAATCTGTATGACACAAAATTGAAAGAAGCCCGATCAATCAGTCAGGATAATTTAACTGAGGCCTTTAAAACGAAGTTGACTAATGCTATTAATATGCCGGCAACTACCTTGGAGGAAAAATATAGTGCCTATGTTGCTTTGAAGGAGGCTGTATCAGAATGTGGCTTGGCTGGAAATTATCTGGTTTCCATACCTCAATTGATTGAGTCTGCTAATGAATGTCTGGATAATTCAGAGGCATCCAAGACTCTTAAAGAAAATTTAAAATTGGCCGTTTCTGTAGCAGGAGGTTATCGTGAATTGGCTACAGGTAACGAACTTCGTGATTGCTATACACAACTGGAAACAGCCTTGCATGACTATATGAAGGTTGCAGATCCTGTAGGAGAATATCAATTTGATATGACATTCTTGCTGATCAATCCCAATGTACATACATGGAGGGGTGGTTCTCCTGCTACTGGTTGGTATTGTGATTTGGATCGTGGTAATTTCCAGGTACAAAGTAATGATAAGCAGCAAGGAGAAGATGAAGGATGGAAATTTGTTGAAGCATGGACTTCTGGCGTATTTCACCAGAAAGATGGCAATGGCTGGTTGATTTATCAGTCTGTTGATTTGCCGGCTGGTGCTTATAGTTTGTCTGCCTACACATTTGGACAAGATCCAGGAAATAACGATGCTCAATCTACTGATACTCCTTCTGCAAACTTAAGTGTAGGATATGGTTCTACAGCCTTGGCAAAGGGAGACTTGGTAGAAAAAGGAACGAAGAAACTCCAAACATTCTCTTTCATGGTTAATGAGCCTTTGACTGGTGATAAGAAGGGTAAGTTAGGTATCTTTATCAATGAAGATAACGATTGTTCATGGTTTGGAATTAATGATATGAAACTTTATAAGGTAGCTCCGACAAATTGGTCATTAAGTGAAGAAAATACTTCATTAGGCATCGAATCCGATACATATGGCAATGTGACTTTAACCCGTACTCTTAAGGCCGATAGCTGGAATACCTTCTGTGTACCATTTGCCATGACAGCAGAACAGCTTGCAGCTAATAAGATTACGGAAGTCCGCAAACTGGAGAATACGGTAGAAGACGGTGGTCCTGTAGTCTTGAACTTCTCAGATCCTGTAACCGAAATCGAGGCTGGAGTACCTTATATTGTGAAGGTCAGCGAGGCCGTAAACCAGATTACGGTCAATGGCGTGGCTGTGAAGGTTGCAGAACCCGCTCCATTGGAAGTAGGCAGCGTGAATATGCAAGGTAATTATGGTAAGATAAGCATCACCGGTGATCGGTATTTCATCAGCGACAACAAGTTCTATCGTGCAGCTGATAAGAATGTGACCGTAAAAGGTTTCCGTGCCTATATTACTTTGGATGAAGTCATGATAGGTGTGAATCAGATGCTGATCAATATCGACGGTAATGTGACAGCCATTGAAGATGTATTGGGTGAGGATGTGGATGCCAAAGTCAATGTATATACTATTGATGGTGTATGCGTAAAATCCGGTGTGAAGTCATCCGAGGCTCTCGATGGTTTGCGTAAGGGCATCTATATTGTCAACGGTAAGAAAGTCGTTAAATAATAATCAAAAACAGAATTATAAACTTTAAAAAATAAATTAAATCCATGAAAAAGAAAAATTATATTCAACCGGAAGTCAATGCAATGAACCTTGTTGGTGAGGAACAGGTGATGGCGGCCTCAGGCCTTTCTTCAAATGTAGGTATAGACTATGCAGACGATGCTTATGAAGATATGGAAGCCGATGTAAATGATAACCGTTTCGGCAGTTTGTGGTAATTCATTTGAAGTGAATGACAGAAGCAGATGACAGCACATCTGCATGACAGAATAATGAAGGGTAGTCGCTAAAGGTGTGACTACCCTTCTTTTGGATATAGAAGGGTTTGAGGATGGCGGTTCGTGGCTGTTTGTACATGTGAGAAGATTCACAGGTGTGGTCGGGAATATCCGTAAATAAGATTGGATAATTGTTGAGAGGGTTCAGAATGGCTTGCTACAGTTTCGATATTATGATACTCTGCTGGAAGTACCGGATGGTTATATCAGGTGTAGAATAAACTCTGGGTGAGTGGTCAAAATTGTTGAATAGGCTTGTCTGTGTAAAGCATATTCCGTAAAAGAAACCTGTCGGAAACATCACCCCAAACCCTTTATGGCATAAACCCCTTCACCTCTTCACTTTCCTTTGTTTATGCGGCTTTCAAGGTGAATGGCCTCCTTCACCGCTCCTTCACCATCCCTTCACTTTTCCTTTTTGGTCCTTCATTTTCCGGTTTTATGACAGAATGTATAAAAACAAGATAAATGAAAAATATAAACATTTTCAAAAAAGTAAAGCTTACTTTTAAAAAAGTAAAGCTTACTTTTCTGAAAGTAAAGCTTACTTTTTTCAAAAGATGCCGGACTTGAAGATGTAGCTTTGGTAGTTTTATTTTACATTTTGATATTTTGGGCCATATCTGGTTTGTAAGGAAGGTGAATATCAGATGTTCATCTGTAACAGGTTGTTTAACAGGTAGATATATCTATAAATGAAGAGGTGAAGGATGAATATGGGTCAGTAGTCTTTATGTGGGGATGGGATCTGCTTATATCGGGGGATGAACTTCTTGTTTCCGGATGCTTTCCGGCTTTGAAAAAACCACCTTGAGGTTTTTTCATGGGACCAAAAACCGTCAAAACGACTATGAATGACCATAAATGACGGGGTGTGTCCATAAATGACTGAAAGTGACGTTCCTGTTTTTATTGTGTGGTATCTTTGTAGGGCAGGGGGCGGAATACGATATAAAAATCCCCGCCCATGCCTTGTTTTTTTAAAATACCGGGCAGGGCGGGGGATTGATACTGTTATTTACGGATATTCGTTATTCAAGTACCGGTCGATACGGATGCTCAAAATGTTCCGGATGGCCGGCTGAACAGACACTGATCAGTTTTTGATGACTTTCTTGCCATTGATGATGTACACACCTTTCTTCAGATTGTCTGTAGCTTCGGACTGGCGTACATTGGATTTGATCAATTCGCCGGCTACGGTGTAGACATCCACTTTCTCATTGCCGGTCATTTCAGTGAGACTGATACCGGTGATGATACCGTCTATTTCCGTTTTGATCATTTCCATATCGTGACCTTCCTGATCCTTGGCCAGAATGCTGGCGCGGAATCCGTCAAGCATACTGCCTGCAGGAGCTTTTACAAAAGCCTGATCCTGCAGTATGAAACTGCCTTCTGCAAGAGCGCCGCTTCCGTATTGTCCCGTCATGGTGACGGTGGCTTTGTCATCGCTGACTGTGATAGCCTTGTCGGCGGCAGTCTGGCTCTTGACCTCTACATTGTCGAATGACATGGCTTCTTGTATGTCGGCAGCAGTCTTGACAATATAAGGTACACCGGCCTCAATTTCAGTTTGCTGGCCGGAGAATACGATGACGCAGGCATCATTATCCTGTTTGAGACTTTCGATTTTGCGGATGTCGCTGAAATACTTTGCAGCTGTTTCGGCATCCAGACTGAACGGCAGACAGAGTGTATTCCATCCTTCGTTCTCGAATGTCCTGTTGAGTGTGACATTCATCGGCATATCCTTGGCGATGACAGACTGTGCTTCGTCTTTTTCGTCCAGAGTAAGGTAAGATCCCCAGTAGGTGAGCTGGAAATTATCGGCCTGGAACCATCCTTTTGAGCTGTTGCCGTCACCGGTTGAACGGATACCGATGCGAAGCGCTTCACCATCGGCAACCAGTACGCCGTCTGCGTTCAGGGTGCTCCAGTCGTTGTTGTCGTCACCGCTTACATTGGTCAGAGGGTCAGAGTCGACAGTCTGGCTGCCGGCCTGTGCGTAAACATGCTGGTCGGTCAGTTTATCCACACCGTCGGTGTTGCGCAGGGCACCGGTGACGGTATAACGTCCGGCCGGCAGACCGTCTACTTCCTGATGCAGGTCGAGCGAACTGATCTTTTCGTTGACCACGCTGACAAAGTATGTACCGTCGGCTGCCGGACGGTCACTCCAGGTGCCGTAAGCTTCCCAGCCGCTGGCCTTCTTGTCGAGTGTCCATCCTGTGGTCTGGCTTTCGAAACTGGGGTTGGTCAGGAATTCAGTCATGTCATAGCTCTGGCCTTTGACGGGTGCTGTTTCCAGTTTGGCGATTCTCAGTTGGGCTACGATATCAGCAGTGGCGGTTTCTACATCTTCCGTAGTAGCCGTTTCGCTGGCCAAAGTTTCGTTGCCTTTGTTGACTGTAGCCGCCAGTTCGTCTTTGGCTGCGGATTCACTGACGGCAGACAAAAAATCCGTTGCTTCGCTGACTGCATCTTTCAGTGCGGTCATGGCCGACATGCTCTTGCGGGCATTGTCCAAAGCGGTTTCCAGATTGCTGATGGCTGCTTCCAGCTCCGCCTTGTCTTTTCCTTCGATGGGTTCGGCAGCTTTCAGGGCATCGCTCAGCGGTGCGCGGTAGGCACCGGCTACGCTGGCCGGTTCTACGGTTTTGGCATCTTCTACCAGTTTGGTCAACCGCTGTTGCAGAAGGCTCAGGTCGGCTGATGTTCCTTCGATCGTCACAGTCACTTCTTCTGATATGGCCGGGCTGACACTGGTCGTACCGCTGTATTTGGCCTGGAACTTGTAGGTGCCGCCGTAATAGTCTTTGCAAACGTAAGTGGCAGTTCCGTCTGATTCAACAGGCAGTGTGCCGACGATCTTGCCATCGCAAAGGAGCTGGACGTATGCGCCTTCAGCCGGACCGCTGACGGTCATCGTAATATTGAACGGTTCGTCAGACTTGTGGCTGTCGCCGTCGGTATCGATGCTGACAGAAGCACCGCTTGAACGTTCTACTGCTTCGATGCGGTAGAGTTCACTTGCATGGGCTCTGATGGTCGGAGCAAATTCTGAGTTCTTGAATACGCCCTGTTCTTCGTTGCTCCACATGTCTGTGATGCGGCATTCCTGATCTTGGGCAAATCCGAGTTGGGTCAGGTCGAGCATGACCGGTTCGGCGCTTTCAGGAGTAGGATCCTGGGTAAACACGCGGAATTCCATGGTTACACCCTTGTCGGCATTCTGTACGTCGCCGTCGTAGCCTACCAGAGCCTTGAATGTCTTATACTGATGTCCTTCAGGAAGAGTGAAGGTCAGAACTGACGGGGCATTGACACCGAATCCCTTTTCGTAAGTGGTTCCGTTGATGGTCAGTGCGCCACCATCGTTGTTTTTGTTGACTTTAGGGCTGCTCCATCCGTTGACCGGATTTTCATCCCATGCTATGGTAGTCAGTGAGGTTTCCTTGCCGTCTGCATCCACCAGTACGGGATTTACCCAGTTGGCATGGTCGTAGTCCAGACCGTCACCGCCGTTGGTCACTACCAGATAAAGTTTTTCGGCACCGGTGATGTCTGCTGACAGGTTGACACCTTCTGCCTGGCTGTTGCGGCTGATGAATCCGCTGCAGGCTACCTGTTTGCCCGGATCGACCTTGATGGTTACATTGCCGCCGTTCCATTGGTCGGTCTTTTCTTCACGGATTGTAGGATCTTCGTTGAAGACCATGAATTCTACGGATGACTTGCTGCCCTGATCGGTTCCGGTGTTGTCGATTCCGGCAAAGGCGGTAAACTTTTCAGCACCTTCAGGAAGATCGAACAGGAGAATGGAATTGGCATGTACGGCAAATCCATTGTCATAAGTCTGTCCGTTGATGGACAAGGTGCCGCCTTCAATATTCTGGTTGACATGGATGTTACCCCAGCCACAGGTGCCGCGCAGGTAAGTCTTTTCAGTCAGTTTGATGGTACTGCCGTCCTTGAGCGTGACAGTCGGGTTGATCCAGTCGGCATGGTCACAATCATAACCGTCGCCGCCATCGGTCACGACAAGAGCCAGCTGACGGGTGTTTTCCGGAAGATCCACGGCCACGTCTGTGGCATAACCGGTTGTAAGGTAGGAAATGGTACCACTGCGGTAAAGCACGTTCTTGGGATTGACGAATGATGAACCGCCGGTATTGAACAAGGCTACGAATTTGTCGCCGTTGGCCGGATCATCGGCAGCCCAGACAATGCGGTTGTCGTTGCGGCTGAGCTGGCGGTTGTTGGCAGAGTAGTGGTGCATGTAGAGCACTTCGGGATCAGTCAGCAGCTTGTTGGTCGCCTCGTCGTTCTGGGGCAGATCGCCTCCGAACATCAGCGGTGACTTGAATATGGTCCACAGGTTCATCATGGTGTATTGTTCATCGGTGGTGAAGTTGGTCCATCTTTCTTCACCGCGTTCGCCACGGATACTGATCTTACCCAATGGCAGCATGTCGGCATCAGGCCATGTGCCCGGAGCGATATAAGGCGCCCACTTGGCACAAACGTTGAACTGGTAGTTCAGCTGGCTCCAGTTGTCCCAGAAATCATCCACCGTACGCCACATGTTGGCGTGATTCTTTACGTGCTCCATTTTGTTGAGAGGTGTTTCACCAGGAGATATACTGAGGACGATGGGGCGTCCGCACTGGTCGATGGCATGGCGGATCATTTCTATTTCGGCCGTATGGTAAGGACGTGACAGGTCGTCAACCTTCACAAAGTCCACTCCCCACTGGGCATAAAGGTCGAATATGGAATTGTAGTATTCCTGTGCACCCGGTTTACGGTAATCTACCTTATAATTGTCTCTCAGCCATGTGCAGGCGGAGTCGTTGCTGGCAATCATGTCGCAAGTGATGCCATTGGTGCCTTTGACCGGCAATTTCTTTTCGGCTGCGATTTTCGGCAAACCACGCATGATATGGATACCGAACTTCAGACCGAGTCCGTGTACATAATCGGCCAGAGCCTTGAATCCGACACCGTTGGCAGCAGAAGGGAAGCGGTTGAGTGCCGGCGTATAGCGGCCGTACTCATCGTATACATAGATCGGGTCGGTCTGGTTATAACCTCCGGCCTTGTCATTTTCTACGAACCAGCGGATGTCGACCACCACGTATTCCCAGCCATAGGCAGCCAGGTGTTGGGCCATGTAGTCGGCATTGGCTTTGACTTCACTTTCTACAACCGTAGGACCGTAACAGTCCCATGAATTCCATCCCATTGGGGGAGTCAGGGCCCATTTCTGAAAGGGCAGTTCGTTACCGGTTTGGGCTTGCATTCCCAATGACAGGGCGCCTGCCATGGTCAGCATCAGTAGTTTTTTCATAAATATAGTTTTAATTAGTGGTATAAATATAGGTTATAATGATGTTTTTCTTCTTTCCGAGATGTTTTAAGGTCTTTATCGTCTCCAAAGTTATAGAAAATATTTTTTATACCGTTAACATTTGGACTTAAATAAATGTTAATTGTACAATATATCCTTAGGCAAAAAATGTAGCAGACTTGAAAAATGTCAGTATTTGTTTTTTGAATGTTCGGAAAGTGTTTGTTTTCCGGTCAGTGAGGTTTGGTTGGGGTATGTTGAGGTTTCTGTACATAAGATTGAATTATTTATGAAAGATTATTTCATTATCTCATAAGAAATGGATGAATGTATAAAGACTTGGTATTTTGATGATATGGGATAAATTGAAGATCTGTCAGAAATAAGTCGGTTCGATTTTTGCGGATACGGATTAAAATTTATATTTTTTTGTAAAAAAGGTCTAAATTCATATTGATTGTAATTTTAAAAATAAAAATGAAATATTATTTTTGTTGTGATAGTATTACACTAATCATTTCTTATTAATCACAAATTTAGTTTCAACATTAAAATTTCAATCATGAAAAAACACCAAAAACGAATCAGAGAACTGATTATGATGTGCTGTCTGATGTTTTTTAGCGGACAGGCACTATGGGCGCAGGAGGACAATCTGATCTTGCAATTGGATTTTGAACACACCGACGGCAGGACGGTATCCGACCCGGATCATTCCGGTATTTCGGCCACTCTGATGAACGATGCCAGTGTGGACCAGATGGGAAAATTCCATATCCTGAATCTGGGTAACAACACCGGTTATCTGGATCTGACGGAAAAGGCCGGCGACCTGTTCCGCCAGACAGACAATTACACCATTTCGATGTATTACAGAGTCAATGAGAAAGCGTCCTTGTCCGGGGCGGGTTTCTTCCTGTGGTCTTCTAGCGTTAGAAGAAGTCGTGTCCGTCCCGGACATCTGCAACGTCCTCTCACGCCTTTTTTGGGGGGACAAACAAAGATCAGGAAAAGACGGACCGAACCCATTCGGTGACTTTCGCGGTCGCCCTCACTGAACCGACTTGGATCTGAACTACGATTCAGATCAAGTCTTACCGAAATTGGATTTCCTTTTCGTGCCATATGTCGCTTAGACTTTACTTTTTCCCCTTTCCGCCCTTTCCTCTATTTGTTCGATAGGGTCTTCGTTTTATTCGAATTCTAAACCCATTGTCGTCCACAGTTTCCTTGTCGACGCGAAGGGGCCAGCAGCCCCCAAACCAAAGTCTGAGATCAGAACTCATACCGCGGTTGTGGCTTGAAGGCCGCATGCAAGTTCTGAAATATTTAGAGAGTATGTGTTAGTACGAGATCGCGCTATCAACTTATTTCATCTTTCTCGATGATTAGGACAAAATTGTATCCCTTAGGAACCGTACATGCACCTTTGTTTGGATGCCGATCTAATATTGTTACAATACGAAATACTTGAAGGCCACACGCAATTGACTCACCTACATTTTATGCTCCCACCCTTTTGTAGAAAAAGCCTCTGCCTCTGGGGAAGTGCTCACATCAACTCCAATTTGGATGGAGCTTCTCGATGGGTTAGAGCGTTTGCGAACCAAAAAGGGGAAAAACCCATCCTCCAAAGTAGTGAAGTGAGCCAGTACAATAAGACAATAGGTCTCATGGGCCAAGCCTGCTATCAGGCAGTGAGTGGGAATCAATCCTGAAAGAGAGAAGGTCTAGTGCTCTCAGAAAATATTTGATTCGCCGAAAAATTGGCTTTATCAGACCAATCCATGTTCAGAAGCCTTCCATCAAAAGTCAGTGGTCTAGGCCGCTTTCCTTGACTTTGAGTTGGATCTCATTCTTCTTCCCGGCACAAAAAGAGGGTAGACTTCATCCGAGACACATGGGTTCTTTTGCTTCCTTCAAAGAACTCGTCTTTGAGCCTCTAAAAAGAAGGGCATAGTATCCCAGCCACCTAGACCACCTAAAAGGAAGGAATTGGTCTTTAGCTTTGAGTGATCCAATCATTGGTGAATGGGTTCAGTAAGGTAGAAGGAAAGGGCCCCTCCCGACCTGGGAAATTCACAGCAGGAAAGACTGGCGCCGATCAGCGAAAGCGAACCCTTCAGTACATCGCGTTCAGCCCTCCCTCAAAATCCCATTTGTTTTATTGAGGAATCACTCTTGATCCTCTAAAGGCTCTTCTCCGTCTATAAAGTCCAGATCGGAAGAGCGTCGTGTAGGGAAA
>OGMW01000465.1_pt1 | contig 43562 bp, 28 predicted proteins | sample 1573281 | NCBI WGS metagenome assembly OGMW01 (sample SAMEA2581907, study PRJEB24529) | metagenome | biome: Human gut stool | place: China | collected 2011 | reverse complement strand
GCCTTCAGGAAGAAGAAGGCGATAACCGTTTAACTCCATAAGCTATGAATTTGGAGACAAAGATAATAATTTATAAATTTACCCCTCAGGTTTTTACATTGACCCGCAACATGCTTTAAGATAGACTTTACTATTATCCCATGAAAAGGTCTGATAATAAAGAAATATGCCCTTCCCAGCCAATTATTGTACTTCACAACAGTAGTAATCCGAAGTTCTTGTTTTCCTTCGTGATATTCCCCGCACCACATGGACACATGGAAATCAAGATGCTTATCCGGCATTCCGAGAATTTCTTCATGCAGATTTTTATCCAAGACCATATCTGTAAATCTAGTTGCTGTATCCAGTCCTAATGGCTTTACAATCGCATTCCTAAAATTCATGAGCCAACCAATCCACTTAGGAAATCGGCTGAAGGCAAGATTGCGAAAATCTTCCGGTGTCAAAGCCTGCCCAGTGACCATCACTTTAGAAAAAGAATCTATATAATCTACAGGAAAATAATTCTTTATTAAGCTGTCTGCCGGTATATCTTTCATCTTATCACATATTGAATTTATTACTCGTTTGCTTTTCATTCACGACGTCCCCAATGACACGGCCTACAAAGGTAGCCACTTAATCCAACCCTACAACATATTCTTAGAAATAATATTATCCCGTAAAAGATAAAGCTCAAAAGAAAATTATCAGTTATCTTTGTTCCATGACTACCAACAAGACAACTCCCAAAGAATTATGGGCAAGACAGCAGATTAGCGGTCCCGATGTGGACTATGATTTGTGGAACAAGAAAAGAATATCCGTGCAAGCGTTCTCACAAATGAGTCAGAGCTGTATTTTTACAGTTGACGTATTTAAAGAGAGATACGATTTTGCATCCGACAGTTTTGCCCATCTTTTCGGATACAATCCCACTTGGATAAAGACAATCAAGCAACAAGGCGATTTACTGGAAGAGAGAATACACCCTGATGACAGAATTCAACTCACAGAATGCCAAATCGAGCATGGACAGTTCATCTACTCACTCCCACCGGAAGAAAGAAATGACTACCGGCAAATATTTCAATTCCGTATGTTGAATGCACGGCAACAGTATATCAATGTAAGTAGCCGGCAACAAGTCATAGAAACAGACCGGAATGGTAAAGCCTGGATAATCATGGGAGTAATGGACATACTTCCCGACCAGACCCCTATCGAAAGAATCAAACGGACGGTGGTGAACAGAAAAACGGGAGAGATGCTTCCAACATGCACTGTTTCTCCTGACAAACAATTATCCAACCGGGAGAAAGAAATATTACGACTCATCCGACAAGGTTTTCTAAGCAAGGAAATCGCTCACCAGCTGGGAGTGAGCATCTATACTGTGAACAATCACCGGAAAAACATCCTAAGCAAGTTAGATGCCAACAATATAATGGAAGCCATCCATATAGTAGAAAATCTTGGTATCTACCTCTAAGATTACGGAAGCCAACCGAGACTGTCCGCCAACTGATTTGTTTTGCGCCACTCTTCAAGCTCCTTATAAGTGCGGACACCTCCCGTAAAGACAGCATGATAAATCTCTATACCTGGAATCGTTACACCATCCGGCACATCGAATTTGATTTGCAATATCGTTTTCCTAATTTCAGGAGTAAGGCGCTCCGCAATAGCGGCAGTCACCTTTTCTACAACACCATCATACCTGGAACCTTTCCGGATGTGAATCATATCAAACTTCCAAGTATTCTGTTCTCTATCCTTATATAAAGCATGCCACTCCATGCACTCTTCCTCCGTATGGATAAGGTTCCTATATTGTATTTCCTGCAAAGGCAACCGTTCCGCAAGTTCCCGGATGACCGAAAAGCTCTCTCCTACATCCAACCTATCGGTATAAATATGGATATCTATATCCCTACTTTTCGCCAACAGCCCGGTACGGAGTGAGCCCACCAAATGAACGGTTGCTCCAATGCGCTCCCATGCTTCAATAATACAGGTATCTTCCAATACTTTCCATGCAGATTGCTGATTCTGCCTTGCAAGCTCATGAATGTCCATTTACCTCCACTTTTTTGAATGTGCAAAGATATAAAACTTCCCAGTATATAGCTATAAATAGCCATTTCCCTTCTTGATACAATACACTAATTTTGCACACTGTCTTATCTTTTAGCAACAACTAATTATGGCATTCAATCAAACAGAGAAACAAGAGAAAGAATATTTAAAGCAAATAATCAGTTTTCTGAAAAAGGTTATCGGTAATACCGACGCATCCGTGAAAGACCACGTCGACACCTTGGCAGAATACAAAGACTATATCTGGTCCAACAAAGACATCGACCCACACGAGATACGCTCCATGCGCGAAAGCATCCTGAACCATTTTGCCTTGGGGGAAAGTGTAATCAACAAGCATAAGCGGCTCACCAAGATACTTGCCATTCCTTACTTCGGACGAATTGATTTTTTGGAAAAGAAAGAAAACAGCAAAGTGATGCCTATCTATATAGGTATCCATACCTTCTATGACCCGGAAAGTCGAGCTACCCTTATCCATGACTGGCGAGCACCCGTTTCGAGCATGTTCTATGACCATGAATTAGGAGAAGCAGGCTATCGGTCTCCATCGGGAGAGATTAAAGGAGTAATTTCCCTAAAACGCCAATACAGAATTCGGGGCGGCAAAATGGAATTTATGATTGAAAGTGCCCTGACCGTCCATGACGACATTCTGCAAAAAGAGTTAAGTTCCAATGCAGATGACAAGATGAAAAATATCGTTGCCACCATCCAACGGGAACAGAACCGGATTATCCGCAACGAAGATATCCGCACGCTTATTATTCAAGGAGTGGCCGGCTCTGGAAAAACATCCATAGCCCTGCACCGCATAGCCTACCTGCTCTATACCTTCAGAGACAGCATCTCATCAAAAGATATTCTGATTATCTCCCCCAACAAAGTGTTTTCCGATTATATCTCCAACGTCCTCCCCGAACTTGGGGAAGAAACCGTGCCCGAAACCAGTATGGAACAAATACTCTCCGGAGTGTTGGAACACAAATATAAGTACCAAACATACTTCGGGCTAGTGAATGAACTGTTAGAAAAGCCATCCTCAAGCCTCATCGACAGAATAGCCTATAAAGCCTCTTTCGGCTTCATTTCAGAGCTTGACAAGTTTATCCTCCACATAGAGAACACCTACTTCAAGGCAGCAGACGTGAAGCTGACCAAATACATCACCATACCTGCCCCGTTTATTGAAGAACAGTACCTACGTTTCAACCGTTATCCCATACGCCGACGATTTGATGCTATGGCTGATTATATGCTGGATATGTTGAAAATACAATACGCCTTTACGGTAACCACCGCCGGCAGAAACCTTTTGAAAAAAGAAATCAGACTAATGTTTGCAGGCAATAACGACATTCAAGTCTACAAAGATTTCTTTAAATGGACAAATAATCCCGGAATGTTCAAAATGCGAAAGGGACATACACTCGAATACTCAGACTTGGCACCGCTGGCATACCTACACTTGGCATTGGAGGGAAACGGGAACCAGCCATTCAGAGTCAAACATCTGTTGATAGATGAGATGCAGGACTATTCGCCCATACAGTACAAGGTAATACAGAAACTCTTTCCATGCCGGAAAACCGTGTTGGGCGATGCAGGACAGTCCGTGAATCCTTATGGCTCATCCACAGCAGAAACTATCCAAAAGTCACTTACTGCAAGTGAAATCATGAAATTGTGTAAGAGTTATCGTTCCACCTTCGAGATTACGGATTTTGCGCAAAAGATTCATCCTAACGCAGAGCTGGAACCGGTTGCCCGGCATGGAGAAAAGCCACAAATCCTGCAGTTCGGCAGTGCCGTAGAAGAACTGTCCGGCATTATGGGGCTAATCTCCACTTACCGGAAATCCGGATATAAGTCTCTTGGCATCATATGCAAGACGGAGCAGCAAGCCAGGAAGATGGCAGACATGCTGAAATCATATGCCAATGATATCAGCTTCCTATCAAGTCAAAGCTCCGCATTTGTGCAAGGCATCGTCATCACCTCTGCCCACATGGCAAAAGGGCTTGAGTTTGACGAAGTCATTATTCCACAGACGGATGAGAGAAATTACCGTTCGGAGATTGACAAGAGTATGCTTTATGTAGCTGTAACCAGAGCTATGCACCGCCTAACCTTGACATTTCACGAGGCAAGACCGGCAACTCACTGATGATGGATTATTAAGGAAATCTATCCCAACAGCCTTGTACAAGATGCGGCAAGTAACAGCGTATCTCATCAATCGACCAATCCCACCATTGCAGCCGCAATAATTTCTTCACCACATCCTCATCAAAACGTTTCCTGATTTCTTTGGCAGGAGTTCCCCCTACAATTGTATAAGGGGGAACATCTTTAGTCACAACAGCACGTGCACCAATAATCGCCCCATCTCCTATATGAACACCAGCCATTATCACCGCTTCATAACCAATCCAAACATCATTACCTATTATAATATCTCCTTTGTCATCCCATGCATCCGTTATGTCCGATTTCTTCAATCCCCACTCTTCGTAAAATAAAGGAAATGTATAAGTAGACAGAGATTTCAACGTATGATTGGCACAGTTGAACAGAAATTTCGTACCGCAAGCAATGGAACAGAATTTACCAATAACCAGCCTCTCCTGATGGATGGGGTAATGATACAGCACATTGTTTTTCTCGAACAACAAAGGGTCAGCTACAAAATCATTATAAATAGTATAGTCACCAACCTCTATTCGAGGATCCTTTACAACAGCATTAAGATATACGGTTTGCTTATCTCCCGTACGCGGATATATTTTAGTCATCATAATTCGATATGTTTCTAATATTGTTTACTTCTTAAATAGAAAACCGATTGCAGTGCCAGCAAAATCACAAAAAGGTATTCTGCCGTTAAGTAAATAGCCAAGGATGCATGAGTGCAAGCGCTTAACCAATAAAGATACCCCAAATACACGACAGTGGTAGTCACTTGGAAAAGAAAAGTAATCCGGGTTTTACCGGTCCCTCCAACTGCGTTGAGATATACATAGCCTGGCAAGGCAAAGGTATAATTCAGCAACGTCACAACAAAAGGGATGAAAGCCTGCTCCGTCAACAGTTCGTTATCTGTATAGATTCCTATTATCAAGCGATTACAGCATACAGCTACCCCTATCAGTGGAAATCCAACAGAATAGCCCAACCTCAGTATCTTACGGCAGATAATGAAAACAGCCCTCCTTTCTCCAGCCCCAATCGCATTACTGACCAGCGAACCCGTAGTGACCGCAAAAGAATTGACTATTACAAAAAAGACAGCAGATACACTTCGCGTAATATTGGAAATGGCTAATTCCGTTTTACCCAAATGTTCCACCGCCACAAAAAACAAGAGCCACGGAGCTACGCTGATAAAGGCATGAAGCATGCTCCATACCGACAAGCTCAGCACATCTACCAACAGCTTTCCGTCATATACCGGTTTCAATCCATATTTCCCTTTATCTATTTTCAGCCATACGTAGAAAAGAAGCATCGCCAAAGAACCCATCTCTGCCAGAGAAGAAGCAATGGCAGCTCCCGATATTCCCAGTCCTCCAACGAATATCAGAATATAATTCAAAGGAATATTAATCACTACTGCAACGGCTGCAGCCCACGATAATGCCCGAGTGCATGTTATTCCCACAAGAAAAGAACGGATAGCCAAAAACGGAAACGAAAACAGCAAACCGAAACTGCGCCAGTCCAGATACTGAATTACAGCCCGATAAATCTCCGGTGAGGAAATCAACCTTCCCAATATGAAAGGAGAACTTGCCTGCATCAGCAGACAAAGCAAAATGGCCAATCCCGATAAAAAGAAGAAACCTTGAAAGAATATCTTCCCAGCCTTACCATAATCACATTCTCCATTCCTTCGGGCAATCATCACCTGCAATCCGATACTAAATCCAAACCCAAGCATGTAGATCGCCAAATAATAAATCCCTGCAATGGCAGATGCTCCCAATTCCACCTCGCCAACGTGACCTAAGAAAACAGCATCGGTTATATTTATCAGCTGCTCCATCAAAATGCTCATCATTACCGGAAAGTTGATAAGCCATATCTGTTTATATGTATAATGCATTGCTCAACAATAAAATAGCACAAAACAACACACTGTACAAGTACAGCATGCTATCCTGCAAATTCATGAATAAAAGGATATACAATCTCTATGGCAAACGGGGCATCGCTTGCCAGATAGCTGAATAGCTTTATCAAGCAGGGCTATTCGTTGAGCGTAGCTATATACAGAGCTTCATAAAAGGTGAATATGTTTGTTCATTCAAGATATAGTGCAAAAGTACAGAAAAAAATGTGCCAAAGTTCAGTTTAGGGCATAAAAAAAGGAGTACCGCTGTACTCCAACCTTTGTTAACCTTAAATCTAATACTATGAAAAACACATTGCAAAGGTACGGACTTTTGGGACATTGACAAACTTTCCAAGAAAAAAAGCATGTTTCATAACACATTTTAATAAGATAAATGCTCGTTTTCACGTCCTTTTTCACTTTTTCTGCTTCAAAATAGAAAAGGAGGTATAGCATCACGTAAAAAAATAAGCAAGTTCTTTCCATTATACTCCCAGTTTGCATTATCTTTGCACTAACACGAAGATAAGCTGCACCTCAGCATAAAAAATGAACGAGTTCATTTTATTCTGCATTCGGTTTGCACTATCTTTGTAATGAGATTAACAAGAACTTATATATGCCAGACTATGATTTAATCGCCATATTAGGGCCTACCGCCTCAGGAAAGACTCCATTTGCAGCCGCCTTGGCCGCCGAACTCCATACGGAAATCATCAGTGCCGATTCACGGCAAATCTACCGGGGGATGGACCTGGGCACCGGCAAAGACCTTGCCGACTATACCGTCGACGGGAAACAGATTCCCTATCACCTCATCGACATAGCCGACCCGGGCTATAAGTACAATGTTTTCGAGTATCAGCGTGATTTCTTGAATGCTTACGAGACTATTAAACAAAAAGGTTGCCTGCCCGTTGTATGTGGAGGAACCGGAATGTATCTCGAATCAGTGCTGAAAGGCTACCGTCTGCTGCCCGTACCCGAGAATCCTGAGTTGCGCACCCGTCTGGCGGACAAATCGCTGGAAGAACTGACCGACATACTGAAAGGTTACAAAAGCCTGCACAATACTACGGATGTGGACACAGCCAAACGTGCCATACGAGCCATCGAAATCGAAGAGTATTATGCCCATACCCCAGTAGACGAACGTTCCTTCCCCCAGATGAACAGTCTCATCATAGGTGTGGACATCGACCGGGAATTGCGTCGGGAGAAAATCACCCGCCGCCTGCACCAGCGCCTGGAAGAAGGAATGATAGACGAAGTGCGACGTCTGATAGAGCAAGGCATCCAACCGGATGACCTCATCTATTACGGACTGGAATACAAGTATCTGACACTTTATGTCATCGGCAAGTTGACCTATGAAGAGATGTTCACGCAACTGGAAACAGCCATCCACCAGTTTGCCAAACGCCAGATGACCTGGTTCCGCCGTATGGAACGGCGTGGATTTACCATCCATTGGATGAATGCCCGGTGGCCGATGGAAGAAAAGATAGCTTTTGTAAAGAAGAAGTTGGAAGGATGATGAAATGATAAAGTGACCGGGTGATTTAAATCGTAAATAGTAAATAGTCAAATTGTAAATAGAATCATGAGTGCAGAACCCGAAAAGTTGGGAGTGATATACAACCCCAAAGCCGGAACACGGAAAGTGCAGAAACGGTGGAAAGAAATCAAAGAATACATGGACAGCAAAGGTGTGCCTTACGACTATGTGCAGTCCGAAGGGTTCGGTTCGGTAGAGCGTCTGGCAGGCATCCTCGCCAACAACGGCTACCGCACCATTGTTGTAGTAGGCGGTGACGGCGCACTGAATGACGTCATTAACGGCATCATGCTTTCCAATGCACGGGACAAGGAGAATATAGCCATCGGCATCATCCCCAATGGTATAGGAAATGACTTTGCCGACTATTGGGAAATGAGTTCGGATTACAAGAAAGCGGTGGATTGCATTATCAACAACCGCCGCCGGAAAATAGACGTGGGTACCTGCTATTATTACGACGGTGAAAAGCATCTGACACGCTACTTTCTCAATGCCATCAACATAGGCCTGGGAGCCCGTATCGTGAAAATCACCGACCAGTGCAAGCGTTTCTGGGGAGTGAAGTTCCTCTCTTACTTCATGGCACTGCTATCCATTATCTTCGAACGGAAGCTGTACCGCATGCATCTCAAGATAAACGGCGAGCATATACGCGGACGCATCATGACTGTCTGCATAGGCAGTGCGTGGGGATACGGACAAGCGCCTAGTGCAGTGCCCTATAATGGCTGGCTGGATGTTTCCGTCATTTACCGTCCCGAATTGCTGCAACTATGGTCGGGATTGTGGATGCTTATCCAAGGGCGGATTCTGAACCATAAGGTAGTGATGCCCTACCGTACGCAAAAAGTAAAAGTGCTGCGTGCGCAAAATGCCTCTGTCGATTTGGACGGACGTATTCTCGACCGTCATTTTCCACTGGACATCAGCGTACTGCATGAAGCAATAACATTGATTATACCCAATTGAAAATACTTAATCAGTAACAACCTATGATTGAATTAAAGAATAATCCTGCCGGAAACTTCTTCCTACTGGCAGGTCCATGTGTCATCGAAGGAGAAGAAATGGCAATGCGCATTGCCGAACGTATCGTGACTATCACCGAAAAACTGCAAATCCCCTATGTATTCAAAGGGTCGTACCGCAAAGCCAACCGCTCCCGCCTGGATTCCTTTATGGGCATCGGCGACGAAAAGGCGCTGAAGATACTGCAAAAAGTGCACACCACCTTCGGAGTACCTACCGTGACCGACATTCATGCAGCCGAAGAAGCCACCATGGCTGCCGAATATGTGGATATTCTGCAAATTCCCGCCTTCCTCTGCCGGCAGACAGACCTGCTTGTAGCCGCCGCCAAAACCGGAAAAACCATCAACATCAAGAAAGGGCAGTTCCTCTCTCCGCTTGCCATGCGCTTTGCGGCTGATAAAGTAGTGGAAGCAGGCAATAGGAACGTCATGCTGACGGAACGCGGAACTACTTTCGGTTATCAGGATTTAGTCATCGACTATCGCGGCATCCCCGAAATGCAGACCTTCGGTTTCCCCGTCATCCTGGATGTAACCCACTCCTTGCAACAGCCCAACCAGACCAGTGGCGTCACGGGAGGTATGCCGCAACTTATCGAGACCGTAGCCAAAGCCGGTGTTGCCGTAGGTGTAGACGGACTGTTCATCGAAACCCACGAAAATCCCGCCGTAGCCAAGAGTGACGGCGCCAACATGCTGAAACTCGACCTGCTGGAAGACCTGCTGACCAAATTGGTCCGCATCCGAGAAGCAGTCAGATAAATTCCATTTATCCGGAATGGAATCCGAAAAAAACAACAGAAGTTGTGATTTATCCAAGGGCTGTCCGACAGATAGTTCAAGAACAATTTAAATTCATAATAATATGAAACATCTATTACGTGGTTTATGGATTGTAGCGTTAATTCTTTGCTGCAATTTTCAGCAGGTATTTGCACAGCAAATGCCGCCTATCCCGGTCGACAAAAATGTCCGTATCGGAAAGTTGGACAACGGATTGACCTATTATATCCGCAAGAACAGCCAGCCTGCAAACCGGGCCGACTTTTACATTGCCCAAAAGGTAGGCTCCATTCAGGAAGAAGCCGACCAGCGCGGCCTTGCCCACTTCCTGGAACACATGTGTTTCAATGGAACGACCCACTTCCCCGGTGATGCACTGAAGCAATACCTGGAGCGTATCGGGGTGAAATTCGGTGAGAACTTGAACGCCTATACTTCCGTAGACGAAACCGTATACAACATTTCCAATGTGCCGGTCACTACTCCGGGAGCCATCGACTCCTGCCTGCTGATTCTGCACGACTGGAGTAACGATTTGACCCTGGACCCGAAGGAAATAGACAAAGAACGCGGAGTCATCAACGAAGAATGGCGCACCCGTATGAGCGCCATACAACGCTTCCAGGAGAAGATGCTTCCAGTCATGTTCGAAGGAACGAAGTATGCCACTTGTTTCCCTATCGGAACGATGGAGGTCGTTATGAACTTCAAACCGCAAACTTTGAGAGACTACTATGAAAAGTGGTACCGTCCGGACCTTCAGGGTATTGTGGTAGTTGGCGATATAGATGTGGACGCCATCGAAGCCCAAATCAAGAAAATGTTTTCTGATATTCCCGCCCAGCCCAATGCTGCCAAACGCGAGTACTATCCGGTAAACGACAACAAGGAGCCTATTGTATTGGTTTATCAGGACAAGGAACAGTCCAATGTACAAGCCCTCATCTTCAACAAGCACGAAGCCACTCCTGACGAGCAGAAAGGCGACATGGGCTATCTGGTACAGAATTATGCAACCACGCTCATCAACAATATGCTGAATGCGCGTCTGAACGAATTGGTACAGACCGCCAATCCTCCTTATATATATGCCGCCACTTATGACGATGATTTCTTTGTTGCCAAAACCAAAGATGCCTTCACCGGTGTCGTTGTCTGCAAGGAAGATGCCATAGAAAATGGAATAGCCACTCTCCTGCGCGAAACAGAACGCGCCCGCCAATTCGGCTTTACGGAAACGGAATACAACCGTGCCCGTGCCGAATATCTGCGCCAACTGGAATCTGCTTATAACGAGCGTGACAAACGCAAGAATGAAGAGTACGTGGATGAATATGTCCGTCATTTCCTCGATAACGAACCGATTCCGGGCATCGAAAACGAATACGCCATCATCAATCAGATAGCTCCCGCCATTCCGGTTGCCGCACTGAACCAGATGATGCAAGCCCTCGTGACAGACAGTAACCAGGTAGTCGCAATTCTCGGTCCGGATAAGGAAGGATTGAAAATGCCGACAGAAGATGCAATCAAGAAGATTCTGAAAGATATTAAAGCTGAAAAACTGACTGCCTACGTAGACAAGGTGTCGGATGAACCTTTGATGGCCGAAGCCCCGAAAGGCGGAAAGATTGTATCCGAGCAGACAGATGATACATTCGGCACTACAACGCTGACACTCTCCAACGGAGTCAAGGTCATTATCAAGAAGACAGATTTCAAGGCAGACGAAATCCGCATGAAGGGAGTCAGCCTAGGCGGTAGTTCCTTGTTCCCCGACTCGGAAATCATCAACATCAACGGACTGGATGCAGTGAGTGTCGGTGGTCTGGGTAATTTCAGTGCCGTAGACCTGGAAAAAGTTCTGGCCGGCAAGAAAGCTTCCGTCAGCTATGGTATCGGTGACAAGACAGAAACCGTCAATGGCAGCTGTTCACCGAAAGACTTCGAAACAATGATGCAGCTCACTTACTTGACGTTCACCGCTCCACGCCGTGACGACGATGCCTTCGCATCCTACAAGAACCGCAACAAAGCTGCTTTGCAGAATATGGAAATGAATCCCCAGGTGGCGTTCAGTGACTCTGTCTCGGCCGGTATTTACATGCACCATCCCAGAAGAGCCAGAATAAAGGCGGACATGATTGACAAGATGGATTATGACAAGATTCTGTCCATGTATCAAGACCGCTACAAAGATGCCAGCGATTTTACCTTTATCTTTGTAGGAAATGTGAATGTGGAGGAAATGAAACCACTCATCGCCGAGTACCTGGGTTCACTGCCTGCCATCAACCGCAAGGAAACATTCAAGGACAATAAAGTGGACATGCGCCAGGGAGTTTATAAGAACGAATTCGTACGGAAGCAGGAAACTGCCAAAGCGTCGAACTTTGTCCTGCTGAACGGTGACTGCAAGTACGACCTGAAAAATGACATCCTGCTGAGTATGACCAGCCAGATTCTCGACTTGGTTTATACAGCCAAGGTACGTGAAGACGAAGGGGGCACTTACGGTGTATATGTAGGCGGCCAATTAAGCAAATATCCGAAAGAAAAGGCTCTCTTGCAGATTGTATTCGAAACCGCTCCGGCAAAAAGAGAAAAGCTGATGCAGATTATCTTTGCAGAACTCGACAACATCGCCAAAGCAGGTCCGTCGGAAGGAGACTTGAATAAAGTGAAGGAGTTCATGCTGAAGAAACATGCCGAAGACTTGAAGGAGAACAGCTACTGGCTGGGAAGCATTGACGAATACCTGTTCACCGGTATGAATCCGATAAAGGATTACGAACAGATTGTCAACAGCATCACCGTGAAGGACATCCAGAAGTTCACCGACGACTTGTTCAAGCAGAAGAACGAGATTGAGGTATCAATGATCAGTCCTGAAACTCCTGACAAAGAATAAGAGAGCCATACACACAGAAGGCTGCGTTGTTCGATGAAAGGCAGCGCAGCTTTTTTTATACAAACTCTATATATACAAATACTATGAGTCTTTTCTTAGATTTGCGCAAGCACGGAAAACTGGCAGAAAAACGAAATCCGATGTACGAAAAAAGTAAATTCGGAAAATTCTGGATGTACTTCATGTTCGTCTTCTGGGCCGGTTACCTGATATTCTTCGGTACGACCTTTGCATTCGCCTTTGACGGTGGTGCCACAGAAGCCTATCACGTAATGAATTCCGGATTGATATTTGTCCTTGTGCTGGATTTCCTGATACGCCTGCCTTTCCAAAAAACACCCACCCAGGAAGTGAAGCCCTACCTGCTGCTTCCCATCAAGCGGAACCGTCTTATCGACTTCCTGCTGATCCGTTCCGGACTGGATGGCTTCAATCTGTTCTGGCTGTTTCTGTTTGTTCCGTTTTCCATCATCACCGTCACCAAATTCTATGGAATCAGTGGTGTGCTGACCTATTGCATTGGCATCTGGCTGCTGATGGTATTCAATAACTACTGGTTCTTGTTGTGCCGCACACTGATGGGTGAGCGCATCTGGTGGCTGGCACTACCGGTAGTAGTATATGGTGGCATTGCCGCCGCACTATTCATTCCGGACAACAGTCCGCTTTTCGACTGTTTTGTCAATCTGGGAGAAGGGTTCATCACCGGCAATATACTGTCATTCATCGGTGTACTGGCTGCCATCGCCCTCATGTGGTTCATCAACCGCACCTTGATGCAGAAACTCATCTACAATGAACTGAACAAAGTGGAAGATACACGGATAAAACATGTATCCGAATACAAATTCCTCGACCGCTACGGCGAAATAGGCGAATACATGAGACTGGAACTCAAGTTATTGCTACGCAACAAGATTTGTAAGCGTTCGCTCTATTCCATCACCGGTGTAGTGATAATGTTCAGTAGTATCATTAGCTTTTCCGATGTGTATGACGGAGGTCTGAGAGATTTCTTCGTCCTTTATAATTACATTATCTTCGGCATCATGTTCCTCAGCACACTGATGGGTTACGAAGGCAATTACATTGACGGACTGATGAGCCGCAAGGAATCTATCTACTCGCTGCTGCGTGCCAAATACATACTGTACAGCATTGCATTGCTCATTCCTACGATTCTGATGATTCCCGGTATGGTTACCGGGAAGGTATCCGTACTCGGTTGCATCGCATGGCTGATATTCATTCCGGGAGCCGTATACTGCTGTCTGTTCCAACTGGCAGTCTACAACAACAAGACTACCGACCTGAATTCAAAGATGACCAGTCGGCAGAATATAGGCACCGGTCTGCAGAATCTGATTTCCGGAGGTGCTTTCGGCATACCTTTACTGCTGCTTTTTGCACTGAATGCCATCTTTGGCAAAGAGGTCACCCCCTGGATACTTATCGGCATCGGCGTGGCATTTATCGCCACTTCCAAATTCTGGCTGATGAATGTATATCACCGGCTCATGAAACGCCGCTACAAGAATATGGAAGGCTTCAGGGACAGTAGACAGAAATAGAAATCATTAAACATCAATCACTAACATGATACGCATCAACAATTTACAAAAGAATTTCGGCACAAAAAAAGCCGTAGATATAGAGAACTACACCATCGGGCAAGGCGATATGCTGGGACTGGTAGGCAACAACGGTGCAGGCAAGACCACCCTCTTCCGGCTTATTCTTGACTTACTGCAGGCAGACCGGGGCTATGTAACCATCAATGACATTGACGTCAGCAAAAGCGAGGACTGGAAGAACTTCACGGGAGCCTTTATAGACGACGGTTTCCTGATAGACTACCTCACCCCCGAAGAATACTTCTACTTCATCGGTAAGATGTACGGTCTGAAGAAAGAGGAGGTAGACGAACGCCTGCTTCCCTTCGAACGCTTCATGAACGGCGAAGTGATGGGGCAAAAAAAATTCATCCGCAACTATTCTGCCGGAAACAAGCAGAAAATCGGCATCATCTCCGCTATGCTACATCACCCGCAACTGTTGATTCTGGATGAACCGTTCAACTTCCTTGACCCCAGTTCACAGTCTGTAATCAAACACTTGCTGAAAAGATACAATGAAGAGCACGGAGCCACCGTCATCATTTCCAGCCATAACCTGAATCACACAGTGGACGTTTGTCCACGTATTGCATTGTTAGAAAACGGCGTTATTATCCGCGATATACGAAATGAGAACAACTCTGCCGAGCAGGAATTGGAAGCTTACTTCAACGTCGGTGTGGAGGAAGAAGCCGTGGTAGAAGAAACGGTAGTAGAAGCAGCCGTAGAAGAAATAACGGAAAAAGAAGATAAAACGGTAGAAGAAAAAAATTCGGAAGCATGAAAAAATATCTTTCTTATATAGTAGCTCTTACTATCATATTGATAGGCCTAAGTTCTTGCCATACTTCCGCGCCACGCCTGGACTACAAAGCCCTGGCGCAGGCATCCGTCCGTTTGGGAGTGGATATTGAACTGCAGGACAACCACAAGCTATACATCCATGCCTCCGAATGGATAGGCACCCCCTATCGCGCAGGTGGCGACAGCAAACGTGGAACGGACTGCTCCGGACTGGTATCGCAACTGTATAAGAAAGTTTACCACACCCGTCTGTCGAGAAGCACAGACGGGCAACTGAAAGAGAGCAGTAAAATCTCCCGCCGTAACTTGCGTGAGGGAGATTTGGTGTTCTTCACCAGCCGTGCTTCCCGCAAAAAAGTGGCACACGTAGGCATCTACCTCAAGGACGGCAAGTTTATACATGCCAGCACCAGCCAGGGAGTCATAGTCAGCAACCTCCGGGAAAAATATTACACCCAACACTGGCTCTGCGGAGGAAGAATAAAATAATACTAATTTTTCCCTTCTTGTGATTTTCTTTACTCTGTCCCGACTGATAGTCCAGAAACTATTAAAAGAAGAAAACAATGAAGAAACTTTTAGGCATCCTCTTATTCATCAGCATTGCGCTGAGCGCCAATGCACAACTTTTATGGAAAGTATCCGGTAAAGGATTAGAGAAACCATCCTATATTTTCGGTACTTATCACCTCTCTCCACTCAGTATAAAGGACAGCATTGCCGCCATGCCGCAGGCCATGAGCGAAACCGCCCAAGTCTACGGGGAAGTTGTGATGAGCGAAATGGCGACTCCCGCCTTCATGCAAAGCATGCAACAGCAGATGATGATGCCCAAAGACACCACGCTGCAAAGCCTCTTTACTCCCGAACAATACGAAGAAGTAGGCAAAGCCATCAAGGAAAACATGATGGTGGACATTGCCATGCTGGCACAACTGAAACCGGCTGCCATCAACCAGCAGCTTGTCGTCCTGCTCTACATGAAACACACTCCGGGCTTCAACCCGCAAGAACAGCTTGACACTTACTTCCAGCAGCAGGCCGCACAGCAAGGCAAGAAAATTGGCGGTCTGGAAACAGCCCAGTCACAAATAGACATTCTGTTCAACAGCCAGACGCTGCAACGCCAGGCAAGCCTCCTCTACTGCGCCATCAGCGACATTGAGAAAGGTATCGACCAAAGCAAACGCCTGATTACCGCTTATGAAAAGCAAGACCTGGACGCCATGTTGCAACTGATGGAAGAGCGCGACGGCAATTCATGCGACCCGCTGCCCGGTGAGATGGAAGCCATGCTGGATAACCGCAACAAGGCATGGGTTGAAAAGATGCCTGCCATCATGACGGAAGCCCCCACCCTTTTCGTAGTCGGTGCCGGACACCTGCCCGGAGACAATGGAGTGTTGAACCTTCTGAAACAACAAGGATATACCATAGAAGCCATGAAATAAATCCTCTAACAATTCTCTCTAACAACAACTTTTAATGGCAGACTATACAAAGCGTGACGGTCAAATACCATCACGCTTTGTTTGCATATACACTTTATTGTCCTCATCATACCGTACATCCCGAAAAATATACTACTTTTGCACCAAAGTCTTGGCTGTTATAGTGATAACGTCACTTTTGACTCGATTCGATAAGAACGCAAGAAGCGAAAGTTATTATCCCTGCTATTCGGAATCTGGAAAATTCTCTTAAACACCGCAGGATAATAGCAACAGTTTCTTCACGTCTATGTTATTATATACTTAGGCGTGGGGGCTGTTGTCTATTAACGGTGTGGGCATTTTCCAGAGCCTCGAATGCAGATAGACAATAACAGTCCTCGCGCTTTTTATATAATAACCTTCGTCAATGGGGACAGACGAAATGAAAGACACCGCGTATGCATCTTACATTATTTGGAGAAGTACAGTTATTTCTGTTAATTGCCGTTACATCTGCAAGCTTTCTATACTGGATAAATCATAAATACAAAAGTCTGAACAGACAGATTATCCGGGCAATAGACATTCCAGTATATCTGCTGAACAGACAAGGTATTGTCGTAAAACTACTTAATACACCTACCGAAAAGGCAAACAGACTTCCGTTCCTGAATCCGGGAGTTCTAAATATCAATAATTTAGTGACAGACGCCGATGAATGCCGGAAATACATGACGTCGCTGTTACGCGTACTGAATACCCGCACTTCGGACAGCCTGACCCTAAAGATAAGAATAGAAAGTGGTGAGAAACTATATATCGCAGTGCGCATGGTCTACCTCAACAGAAATTATGTCATGGCCTTCATACGCGACATTACGGAAGATGAAGTCCAACGCCGGGAAAACGAAAAATACCGTTTCTTCCTTGAAAGTATTCTGGAGAACCTTCCCATCGCCACTACAGTAAAAGACAAAAACGATGAAGGACGTTACCTGATATGGAACAAAAAAGCGGCAGAGATGATGGAAGTCCCCGCTGAGGATATTGTGGGACACTATGAAGAGGAGTTCAAACCCCTAATGCAAGATAATTTCATCCAAGAGACAGACAAAGAAGTTGAAGAGTCGGAAACTCCCCAGTCCTACATCAAACACTTTGTCAATCCCAAAGGCAGAGAGTATATTCTGTCGTTTCACAAAACGCTGGTGTCCTACAACAAAGGGAAAGAGAGGTGGATTGTCAGTTCTGCACTGGACATCACCGAACTGCTGGCAGCCAAAGAGAAAGCAGAAGAAGCCAACCGCCTGAAATCGGCTTTTCTCGCCAACATGAGCCACGAGATACGTACTCCGCTAAACGCCATCGTCGGATTCTCCTCCATACTTTCCGATTATATACAAGACGAAGATACAAAGGAATACATACATATCATCGAAGAAAACACCCAACTGCTGCTGCAACTGATTAATGATATTCTCGACCTGTCACGCATCGAAGCCGGCATTCTCGAATTCACAGAAGGAGATATGGATGTAAACAAGACGCTTGATGAAATGCAGACGATGGCAAAACTGAAACTTCCGTCCGAAGTCAGTATACGTCTCCTGCCCGGTGCGGATTACTGTATTATTCACACAGTCCCCAAACGGGTAAGACAAGTACTGAACAACTATCTGTCAAACGCCCTCAAGCATACGGAAGAAGGTTTCATCGACATTGGTTATCACCTGCCGCAAGAAGACAGGATTCGCTTCTTTGTCCGTGATACCGGTTGCGGCATTCCTCCTGAAAAGCAAAAGGATGTATTCGAACGCTTTGTCAAGCTAAACAGTTTTAAACAAGGCACGGGTCTCGGACTCTCCATCTGCACCATGATTGCCGAGAAAATGAACGGAAAAGTGGGCGTCAGCTCTATTCCGGGGAAAGGTTCCGAATTCTGGTTCGAAATACCCTATCAACCTACCGGAAGCCAACCTGCATAGAAAAGCCCGCCACTGACATGAACTCTGTCAACGACGGGCAACCTAAACCATCACCGATGCTATCCTGACTCACAATACCTATCGAAGCCTAAATCGCAGTTTTCCACTCTGCACCAGTTCTTCATGAGTGATACGATATCGGGACAGTTTTTTTCCTCCCAGTTCCATTTCACGGATATAAAGCGACTCTGCCGACGGGCGTTCCGTCTCTATCACCAGTTGGTCGCGTCCCCAATACTTAGGGTCGAGCTTTATGGTCACCTTATCAAATACCGGAGTAGACAGCGTATAAGCCGGTTCTCCGGGACAATCCGGATAAAAGCCCATCATATTGAAGATAGCCCAAGCGGACATCGTTCCGGTATCATCATTGCCGGGAATTCCGTCGGGGGCATTCTTGAAATACTTCTGCAAAAGGCGGTGCAGCTCTTTCTGCGTGCGCCACTCCTCACCCTTGAAATAAGAAAAAAGATGGGCGTATGCAATGTCCGGTTCGTTGGCAGGGTCGTACAGTCCTTCGTCGAACACACGCTGAAGCTTGTCTACGAACGGCTTCTTTCCACCCATGAGCCGGGCAAGCCCTTTCACATCGTGGGGAACATAGAAAGTATAGTTCCAGGCACAACCTTCGTGAAATCCGGGGTTCGGCTCAAAGTTCTCTCCCTGCCTCGGGTCGAAAGGAGCATAGAATTCACCGTTAGGCAGGATAGGACGGAAAGTACCGTACTCCTTACAGTAATAATGCTTGTAGCCCAGCGAACGTTCGTGGAACAGACGGGCATCCTCCTTCTTGCCAAGCGCAGCGGCTATGCGCGACAAAGCATTGTCGGCAATATAGTATTCCAGGGCATGCGAAACGGAATTGTCATACTGCTCCCGCAGGGGCACATATCCCAATGACACGTAGTCGTCATTGTCCGGTCGGAGCAGATTCTCCGCTCCCGGCAGGGTGGCTCCCTTGCGCATGGCTTCGTAGGCCAGTTCTATATCAAAGTCGCGCAGACCTTTCAGCCAGGTGTCGACGATGACGGGAATGGAAGGGTCACCTTCCATGGTCAGCGTCTCACGTCCGTAGAGTTCCCATTTGGGAAGCCAGCCGTGTTCGCGGTACATGTCGAGCATGGAGCGCACCATCTGCAATTGCCGTTCGGGATATACCAGCGTAAGAAGCTGGTGCACATTGCGGTAAGTGTCCCACAAAGAAAAGACGGTATAACGGTCGCCTTGGGTAGTCAAAATCTTATCACTCTCCATAGCGGGATATTCCCCGTTCACATCCTGCAGGATATTGGGATGTATCAGCGTATGATAGAGTGCCGTATAAAAAACGGTTTTCTGTTCCTCCGTACCTCCTTCTACAAGGATGCGCGAAAGGTCATCGTTCCAGCGGCGACGGGCTTCTTCCAGCACTTGACCGAAGTTCTTTCCCTGCTGCTCGGTATCCAGATTGAGGCGGGCATTCTCCATGCTCACAAAAGAGACTCCCATCTGTACTTCCACCTGCTCGCCTTCTTCGGTATCGAATGTAAGATAGGCGCCGATATCATCTCCCGCCAGTTCCTTCTGGTAGCGGGTGTAAAGTTTGTAGCGTCCGTTATCGGGGTCCCATTCGGCCTCTACACCGGTCATGGGGCGCTGCTTCTTCCAGTAGCCCGAAGCGGCGGGCTGCTTGTTGACACGCATCACAAAGTAGATGGGAAAAACGGCTTGTGGGTTGTAGCAGAAAGTACCCAGCAGCTTCATACCTTCAAACTCGCATTTACCCGTCTGGCGCAGAAAAGCTCCCGATTCATTGGTCAGGCCTTCGCCCAGGTTCAGCAGCACATGGCTCTGCCCGGCAGGAAAGGTGAAACGCGCCACACCCGTGCGAGGAGTTGCCGTCACTTCCGTCTTCACATTGTAGCGGGTCAAGAAGTTGCTGTAATATCCGGGGGATGCCTGCTCGTCCTTATAGCGGCTTCCATATTCCTTATAATCTACGGACAGCTCTCCCGTAGTGGGCATCAGCAGCAGAGAACCCAATTCCGGACAGCCCACACCGCTCAAATTGACATGCGAGTATCCGGTAAAGAAACAATTGTGATACTCATAGGGAGTAGACCACCAGCGGGCATCTTTATCGTATTTGTTGTCCTCCGAACCCATCACGTTGAAGGGCACTACGGACATCATTCCATTGGGACAGACGGCTCCCGGATTAGTGGTACCGAAGTTGGTGGTACCGACAAAAGGATTCACATAGTCCGCAGGATGCTTCTCCGCAGCCATAGATGCCGTGAGCATTCCAAAGGAGATGATACAGAAAGTAATCAGTCGTTTCATAATATAGTAAGGATTTGTTCTTTATTAGTTAGTGAGCACGCTACCCATGCCGGTGTCATTGCATGCACTCTGCAAAGTTATTGCAAACGGTCTGCAGTGACACTGCAAACTACTTTGCAGTAGCACTGCAACAGTTTTGCAGTGACGCTGCATCAGCTTTGCAGTGGCACTGCAACGGCTTTGCAGTAGCACTGCAAAAAGCATGCAGTATCTTTGCAGTGACATTACACTAAGTATAAGACAGTTACGGCAGACGCTTTTCAGCAATACCAAGCGCCCGCCAACTGCTTGGTGCTTACAAAATACTTGTGCGCTTCGTGAACTCCAGAATCTCGCGGATATAGCCAAAGGCAAGCCCCACTACCGTATCGGCTGCACCGTAGTATACAGCTACACGTTCTCCATCCTGCAATGCTGCGCAAGGGAACACCACATTGGGTACATCGCCTGCCAGTTCGTATGGAGCAGCCGGCGCAAGCAGATACTCACGGGTGCGGTAGAGCAACTTGGCAGGATTGTCCTTATCCAGAATAGCCGCCCCCATGGAGTAACGGAAACCGTTACAAGTGGTTATCACGCCATGATAGAACATCAGCCAACCCTCGTCCGTGAGGAACGGTACCGAACCTGCCCCTATCTTGGTACACTGCCAGGCACTTTCGGGGAAAGGCGTAGGAGCCATCACATGGCGGTGTTCGCCCCAGAATTTCATGTCAGGGCTGAAGCTAATGTAGATGTCGCCAAAAGGAGTATGTCCGCTATCGCTGGGACGGCTCAAGAGCGCATATTTGCCATCGAACTTCTGAGGCAACAACACACCGTTGCGGTTGAAAGGCAAGAAAGCATTCTCGCACTGGAAGAACTCTTTGAAATCGAAAGTATAGCCGATGCCGATGGTGGGGCCGTAGTAGCCGTTGCACCACGTAATCCAGTAGCGGTCCTCAATCCATGTCACGCGCGGATCGTATTTATATTCGGACTCTATCATGTCCGTATTCCCGGCCTTGAACTTGATTGGCTCATGCTCTATTTCCCAGTGGATGCCGTCCTTGCTGAAACCGGCAAAGATATTCATCTGCACCGCCCGGTTGTCACAACGGAACACACCGGCATAACCATCCTTAAACGGAACCACCGCACTGTTGAAAATGCTGTTCGACGACGGAATATGGTAGCGGTCTATTACGGGATTCTCCGAATAACGCCACATTACATCCTTACAGCCTGCCGGCCGTTCTTCCCAAGGCATTGTGATTTTGTTGCTCATAATTGCTCTATATTATTAATTGGTTATTGTTGTTTCTTCTCATCGGCATACGTAAATGGTATGAAGTACGTAATGAGGAACGCCGGAATGGTGGCAAACAGCGTGAAGGTAAAGAACGCCTCGTACCCCAACCAGTCGCTGACAAAACCGCTGATTGTGCCCGGCAACATCACACCCAGATTCATGATGCCCGAAGCAAAGGCATAATGTGCCATCTGGTGCTTTCCCGGCGCCACCTGCTGCATCATGAACAAAGTCAGTCCCACAAAACCAAAACCATAACCGAAGTACTCGAGCACGATGGCACTACCTATCAGCAACCCGCTTTCCGGCTGGTACATGGCAAGCAGGGTATACGCCACAAAAGGCAGATTGAAGATGCAGCACAGAGAGAACAGCGTCCGCCGCAATCCCCGGTGCGAAATGTAATAGCCTGCCAACAGTGACCCCAGCACAAAGGCTGCCGCCCCATAAGTGCCGTAGTACAAACCTATCTGCTGCTCATTCAGTCCCAAGCCACCTGCCGAACGCTCCGCCTTCAAGAAAAGAGGGACAATCTTCATGACAAAACCCTCGGCAAGGCGATAAAGGATAATGAACGCTATATAGTACCAGATGTGCTTCTTCAAGAAGAAATCCTTGATTACCGCCACCAACTGCTCCCACGTCTCTCTTGGCGCCGGATGCGGCAGCACCGCCCGATGGCAGCATGCGCATGTGGTAGAAGCCAAGCAGCAGCATCACCGCCGCCAATATCAGCATCACCGTCATCCATGCATGCCGGGTAGCCTCGTGGCGGACTACCTCTGTGGCACCCTCCACTCCCCCGAAACCTATCAGCAGAGCACCTGCCAGCCATACCAGCCCGCCGGACGCCACAATCTTCGCTATATTGTAGAAGGCTCCCTGCCAACCGATATACTTGGCCTGGTCCTGCTTGCTCAGTTCCGACATGTAGACACCATCCGTAGCCACATCGTGTGTGGCTCCGCTGAAAGCAATCACCGCCAGCAGCGCAATGCACACCGCAAAAAAGAATGGCAACTGCAACGCCAAAGCCACCAGAGCAAAACCTGCTCCGGTAACCATCTGCGTCAGTACCACGAAAAACTTCTTCGTCTTGAACATTTCAAGGAACGGACTCCAAAGGAACTTCAGCGTCCAGGGCATCATGATGAGCGACGTCCACAGAGCAATCTGCGCGTCGCCGATGCCCATTCCCTTGAACATCAGCACAGAAACCATGTTCAGCACCACAAACGGCAATCCCATGGCAAAATATACGGTGGGGACCCACGATATAGGATTATGATTTTTTCGGCTCATCCCTTCTGTATATTATCTGTGTCACTTCAACGGTTCACTGCCCATAGTCAGCTCCAGCGTACCGCCGTCCACTATATCCTGATGCGTGAAGAATGGAGTCTCCAACTTATTGCCGTTCAGCACAATGCTCCGCACATACTTGTTGTCGCGGCTGTTATTATGGGCTATCACCTTGAACGACTTGCCATCTTTCAGATGAACGGTCGCCTCGTTGAACAGCGGGCGTCCGATGGAATATACCGGCTTGCCGGGGCATACCTGATAGAAGCCCATCGCATTCAGAATGTACCATGCAGACATCTGTCCGCAGTCTTCATTGCCCGAAAGTCCGTTGGGGTTGTTGAAGTAAAGCGTATGCAGCACCTCATCCACAATCTCCTGCGTACGCCAGGGCTGGCCTACGTAATTGTAGAGATGGGCAATGTGATGGCTCGGCTCATTGCCGTGGGCATACTGGCCTATCAGACCGGAAATATCCACCGAAGTCGATTCACCTTCCAGCTTGGAATCGGCAGTGAACAGAGAATCCAACTTGCCGATGAAGGCGTCGCGTCCTCCCATCAGTTCCACCAATCCGTCCACATCGTGGGGAACGAACCAAGTCCACTGCCATGCCGTACCTTCGCAATAGTCATCGTTACGGTGATTGGAAGCGCGGGGGTTGAAAGGCGTACGCCAGTTGCCCTCACTGTCCAGTCCGCGCATGAAGCGGGTACTCGGATCGAAATAAACTTTATATCCCTCGGCAAAAGCCGCATACTTATCGCGGTTGGCTTCGTCGTCCAAGGCACCTGCCAGTACGGAGATGCACCAGTCATCGTAAGCATATTCCAAAGCTTTAGCCACAGATTCATTGTCTTTATCGCAAGGCACGTAGCCAATCTTGTTCTTCCAGTACTTGGCCTGCGGCATCAGATGCGGCACAACCAAAGGATGGGTGATAATACCCGTCGTATCGTATTCTGCCGTACGGAGGCAAGCCTTGTAAGCCTCCTGCACGTCGAAGTTACGGTATCCCTTTACATAAGAATCCGCTATGAGGGAGGCTGCATGATAACCAATCATGGTACCCGTATAGTTTCCGGCCAGTTCCCACATAGGCAGGACGCCGCCCTCGCGGGACTTCTGGATGAGCGAACGGATGAAAGCCTCGTTCAGTTCAGGATCAATAATCGTCATCAGCGGATGATAGGCACGGAAAGTGTCCCATAAAGAGAAAATGGTGTAGATAGGCTCGTCCACCCTGCCTTGATGGGGCTTCAAGTCCATACCAAAGTAACGTCCGTCAGCATCGGTAAACAAGTTGGGCTGCATACCCGTGTGGTAAAGTGCCGTGTAGAACATGGTACGCTGGTCGTTGTCCTTCGTATCGATGTCAATCTTGGAAAGATAAGTGTTCCACTGCTGGCGGGCAGCACGGCGCACACCGTCAAAATCCCATCCGGAGATTTCGGCTTCCACATTCTTGCGGGCACCGTCCATATCCACGGCAGACACACCTACCTTTACCAATACCTCCTCATTGGGCTCCGTCTGGAATTGCAGTAAAGCTTTAGCTGTAGGCAGAAGCGGACCGCCTTCGTCCAATGCCATGGAGTCCGTGACCAGCGTATAGGTGAATGGTTTGGAGAACTTGGCATAGAAGTTGATATACTGGTCGAAAGCCCAATATACAGTCTTCTTGCGTCCACGGATTTCAGTATCGCTGATTACTTCCAGCTCCATCTGTTCATTCTTCTGGCGCTGGATACTGTAATCCAGGTCGAGGATAAAACCTGCATCTTCCGCTTTCGGGAAGGTATAGCGATGAATCGCCGCACGTTTGGTAGAGGTCAGTTCGGCTTTCACCCCGTAGCGGTCCAAAAATACGGAATAATATCCCGGTTCGGCTGTTTCATTCTCGTGGGAAAAGGCAGAGGCGTACGCCATCTGCTGGCTCTTCGAGCCCATGGAGTGGTAATCCTGCCGACCTACAGTGGGCATCAGCAGCACATCCCCGTAATCGGCACAACCCGTACCGCTGACGTGGGTATGTGAAAATCCGTTGATAGTAGTATCTGCATAGTAATATCCGGAGCAGGCATCCCACTCGTAGATACGCGTGTCGGGGCTGGGCTGAATCATCCCGTTGGGAACTACCGCTCCGGGATAGGTATGCCCATGTCCACCCGTACCGATGAACGGATTGACGTAAGACGCATAGTCCGGTGCCGTCTGGGTACAGCTGCAAACCGCCCCCAGCAGAAAAAGTCCGCCCAACAGTATGGAACTAGATTTCATGTTTTTCTTCATATTGTTTATTGTATAAGTAGGTGTATAGCTTCATAATAGAATCTTGTTATATGAGAATGCTTGAGGAGGGCCGCCCTATTACTTTGAGCAAAGCCCTCCTTTGTTTCATGTATGAAAAGGTTCAAGCATCCGTTTTCCGAAACCTCAGTTTACGGAAAACACGGCATCAGCGTACCTTCTTCATCGTATAGTTCTCACTCACGAAGTAAGGAACATCGGGGAAGATGTCGGTCTCAATCTCACCGCCTACATACTTATAGGGATTGATAGCCCATCTGTTGCCTAAGCCATAGATATGCATATCACCATTAGGAGCAATAGCACCATCCATATAGTAATCATCATAGTTAGGATATGCTTTCCACTGGAAATTCTTGCTGTAAGTACCGAAATGCATCTTGTAGGTAGCAGGGTCTTCAGCATCGCCCTCATGAATGGTTTGCGGATAGATGAGCAGTGCACCGTTATAGTAATCGCAATGCATCGGATACTTACCGGTGATTTCGGGGAAAGTACCCCAGTTGTAAACCACATATCCGGTACCTTCTTCATCCTTCTCTATAATTACATTCTTCTCAAACTCCTGACTGCCTTTCCAATCCCACCAGCGAGGATTGCCTTCTTCATCCACATAGGTAAAGAGAGAGTTACTGGAAGTTACTTTCCACTCGCCGACCAAATCTTCATAACCCAACATTTTGCCCTGATAAGCTTCACCGATACGGCTCCAGTACTTGCCGCTCCACTCCACTTCATCATCAAAAAGTACTTTACTTATTTCCGAAAGCAACGTATAATACTGATACACCAGCGGTTTGGGATTGTAGAACATCTGAATGCCATAACCTTCATCTTTCACTTTCTGGAATTTGCTCTTGTCAAATCCACTCCAACCTCCGTTCAACTCATCATTAATCTTCCAAGGCAGCGGAGCATACTTGGATTTGGGCAGGTTCTCAAAATGAGACTCTTCACGGCCAAAGGCTCCCTCGGGATTCTGATTCTGGTAGTAACCGTAGGTCATATAGTCCACAATGTCACCTACCTTCATACCCTCTACCTCACCGTCTGGAGAGTCGAGCGAACCATATTCATACACACCAATCAACTTGTTGCCAAATACCTGGCGGCACTCATAAACCAAACGCGCGAAGTTGGCACGTGAGCGTGTTTCGAAGCCGGGGCTGGGATTGGAGTTGTTGTAGCTGGTGTACTCATCATCAAAGTCAATACCATCCAAGCCATAGATATCCAAGTAAGCTTTCAGTTCCTTGGCAAAGTCTTTGGCGGCAGCTTCCGAAAGGTTACCCATACCAGCCTCGTCATGGTTGCCAAGAATAGTCATAGCCACCTTAATGCCCTTAGCCTGCAAAGGACGGATGAACTTATCCGCATTTCTCAGCAAGAAGGAAACCTGGTCATTGCAGAAAACATGTACGCGACCGGTCTTGCTATCCACATTGATGTTGGCAGCAAAAATGCTGACTACATCAAAGAAAGGCTTTCCGTTGCTCTTCATGGTATATTCACCCATATTCAAGATGTTCTCGTCATTTACTTCCACAAAGCAATGTGTAAGTATATCACCCTTACTGATACTCTCAGGAATAGCAGCCAAAGGCTTTACCAAGTAAATATATTCCTGATTGTTTGTAGAAACTTCCACACCGTTATTGGCAGATGCAGAAACGGCAACAGCATAAGTCTGTCCGATTGTGCCTCCGGCATTGATATTCAGTTCCACAGAAGCCGACTTCTGTTCGCCCGCCTTGATAGTGGCAGTTCCACCGTTCGCCAGGCTCAGCTTATCGGCGGGATACATTTTATAGCTTGTTCCATTCTTCTTATTGTAAGCCTCCAAAACGTCTTCGTCCACTTTGAAGGTCACCGTAACATCCTGCTCTGCAGCTTTGCTCAGTTCAAAATAGAGATGTCCGGTAGCAACCTTGTCGCCAAAAACAGAAATCGGAGTAAGTTCACGTGCACCGGCGGCAGACTTTACATAGCCATACACGCCATCCACAGTATCCAGCTTGTCACTGTTGCCGGTGTTGATGACAACATCATCTTCACAACCGGTGAAGCATATTCCTGCACATGCAAAAGCCATTGCCAGCAAGCCTGATTTTACATGATTCATATATTTCATAATCAATATCTTTTTATTTGAATTAAGGTATAACTAAATTATTTAGCGGGCAGTTCCACAGCAGTCCAAGTCAATGATTCCACTGCAGTAGCATTGTTCTCATTTCCGCTATAATCGTGAATGGCAGTACCGGCGCCCTCATCGAACTTCCAGTAAGAAACCAGTCCGTCAGCATCCGGCTCTACCTGGTAGAAGTGGTCCTTTGCATTGATTTCTGCTGATGTCAACACCTTGTTCCAGATACGCACCTCTGAGATATTACCTTCCAACCAACGGTCACGATTGTATGAATGGCCAATCCAGAATCCGTTACCTTCATCGGTCATGGTCTGGCCCCAGTTCACGACTCCGCAGTCCAAAGTAGTCTCCAGCATATTCTTACCATTGATGTAGATTATAACTGTTTTTGCATCCGCATCGTAGGTCACAGCGATATGTGTCCATTCGTTTGTCGGAATAACCAGACTCTCATCGGTCACATTGCCGCTACTTGTAGCCACCTGCAACTGGTTTTGAGGAATTCCGGCATCACCGATGCGGAGCAGGAACTTACCTTCGATACCCATAATGGAAGTCAGCATCTTGTCAAACTTGCTTACACGAATCAACGCTTCTGCCGTCAGCTTATTCATATTATTGGCTACATCTGGATTGGTCCAAGTTACGTAAACCAGATTCTTGGTAATATCAGGAACCGTATTAATCAATGCGGCACCCTTCAGCACGTAGTACATGGTACCGGAGCTCTTCAAGACTCCGATGCTTGCCTGGTCTACCGTAACCGGCAATACATATACCTTCTCACGGTCCAGCTCCGTCAAGTTCTTGAAGCTGACAGTGATGTCGTCTGAAATGACAGCACCGGCCAAAATGGTAGCCTGCGGAGTTTCTACCGTATAATAGTTTTCCGGCAGAGCCTCGGCTGTGTCATAATAGGTAGCGTTATAAGTAGCTACCAGTGAAGGGTCCGCCTTCAAGGCAATAGTTATATCCTGCGATTCAGGACGGGCCATTGAAATCCGGAATGAACCTTCCGTATCGGAAACAGTGTTTTTCAACAACACAGTACTGGTCATCGCCGAGCCGTTGATATACACCTGATTATCGAAATTCTCAACGTCATTATCATTACAAGCAGCAAATACACCTGCCAATAATGCCATCGATACTAAATATATACTTTTCAGTTTCATGATATTCTTTTATTTTTTAGGAGCAGGATTCATAATATTGATAGCTTCTCTCACGTATTGATAGGTATTGGTAGCATTGTAATAATCATTCTGCATGTTCTCAATAGCCAGACCAGCTTTTGTAAACTCTGCAGACGGTTCTGTCACCCAATAAGCAGCTTCCGACAGAGCTCTCAAAGCATTGTAATATCCGGTAGTCTTATCTGTTGTATCCAGAGAGACGGTAGATGCCGATACAATGAAGCGGTCAGCCGGAACACCGTCTGCCATCAAGGCCTGAAGCGCTTCTATCCCCAGTTGGGCAACATCCGTGACATCATTTGTAATCAAGATGATATGGTCACAAGAAGAGAGCACAGACTGGCCTATCAGGTTGGCAGGATACCCCTGGAACACCAGTTGCTTACCTGAATTGGCACTCTTCCAGTTGGATATCACACCGAAGAAAGTATCCTGATTTGCCTTTGCTTCAGCCTTGTCGGCTTCGGACATGTAGATAGGATTGCTACCACGATACTCGGCTACAATACCGTCGAAAGGTGCTTCAAGAGCTATCAGTCTGTTCAGCTCAGCCGACAGATAAGCCGAGAATGCAGATGTTTCTGTTCCTTCTTTCACCTTGTCGGTATGTTCCTTCAAGATATTGTCATAGCTGATGGAATAGAATACTTTCGTTCCCTTCTCATGTACATTTGCAATATCTTCCAATTCGAATTCCACCAAATCGGGAGTAGTTGCGATAATTACGTCCAGGCTGTCGGGAACATCCGACATGTGCTGCCCACGGCTGAAAGGAACTTTCTCACTATTATCAAACCAGCCGTATACAATCTTATGGTCAGAATTCTTGTATTCCTGCAAGTTCTTCAGATACTTGGCATACAGTTCGGGAGACTGTTCGTCGATTCCGGGTTCTTTCAGTTTAATACTCTCTGAATCCGTCCAGTCGGAGCAGGCAGACAATGCCAATACGGAAAAAGCTGCCAGCGCGATTCCTTTGAATGATTTCTTATATAATTTCATAATTATTCAGCATTTATTGTTATTATTTGCGTGCCCACCATACGTCAGTAGCCATGTTGTCCGGTCCACCCAGATAGCTGTTTACTGCCTCTTGCACGTTTTCAGTATTACTTGTATATTCTTCAGAAGGATAAGGCATACGGCGTGCACCTTTCTCGCTATCAACAATTCCACCACTCAAGTTACCTTCACTGGTTGCAGGCAACAGTTTGGGATAGCCTGTACGGCGATAGTCAGCCCAAGCTTCGTTACCTAACGGCCAATTCGCAATCCACTTCTGGGTAATGATACGTTCCTGTTTTTCTTCCTTGGATGCCCCTTCATTCCACTTGACAGTAATGGCTGAAAGGTTCTTTTCATAAGTATTAAGACCGGCGGGATCTTTGTAAAGAGCAGGTACACTGCTTTCATCAGCCAGATAGCTGTCTACACCGGTAGCTCCCCACTGTTCGAAAGAGAGACGGACACCTTGTTCATAAAAATCAGCAGCGGTTCCTTTCATGTTGAAACCATAGATTGCAGTGGCTTCAGCACGCAAAAAAGCAACTTCTGCCGCATTCATCCAAAGCACGGGATCAGAAGAGGAAATCTTCACACGTGAATAATTGATGAAATACTCCTTCATCTTACTGAGGTTGATACCGCGACGTAATCCTACATAAGTCTCTCCAGGCCATTTTGATTCCTCAAAATAGCTGGCACGACGATTGTCGTTGTAACCGTTCATGTAGCAGATGATGTCGGCAGCAGGATGGGTATCACCACCTGAAGCTTCTTCATTGTAACGTACTGCCACAAACAACGGATTGCTAATTGTACCGAAATACTTCCATGTAGCATTGTCTGCATTTGTTTCAATCAGACCCAACTCGTGATTCACTGCACTTTCAGCCATTTCTTTAGCCTTAGCAGGGCTTACATTGGCAATACGGATAGCCAAACGCAGTTTCAATGAATTGGCAAACTTCACCCACTTCTGTACATTACCACTGTACACGAAATCTGCAGAAGCAACCAACGCCGCATTTCTGTTTTCAGTCAGCACCTCGATGGATTCGTCCAGTTCCTTGAAGAATGCGTTATATACTTCTTCCTGCGTATCATAAGGAATGGTAATCTTGCCATCCTGACCGATTTTAGAATAAGGAATAGGACCATACGCATCAGTCACGCGACTCATGGCAGCAACCTTTATGATTTGAGCAATGGCATAAGGAACCGGATTATTGGTATTCTCCGATACTTGTTTCACTGTGCTCAAGTTACCGTAAAGTGTTGAAATGATACGGTCACTTATCAAGAACACACGCGTCCAGTCATTTGTAGCATTAAAATTGGATATTGTATTGGACCAGCCGGCATTTGAATCGGCAAAATAACCTCCCAACGGTCCACCCAACAAACAATCAGTAAACTGTGCCGTATTGACATCTGATGAGATAACCGTACTTGCCAAGTTACTCATGGCAGAACCCAGTGCATAATCATCCGGAGTCAAATCACCCGGTTGATAAGGATTGGAGTTGATATCCATATAATTGCCGGTACAGGACATAAAGCCCATAACCAACGGAGCAACAATCAATTTATTTATAATATTTTTCTTTTTCATATCGTTTGGTATTAAAATTTAAAGCTCAAGCTAAAGCCGATGTTACGCAAAGCCGGCATCATGAAATAGTCTATTCCCTGATAAAAGTTATCGGTAGAAGCTACACTTTCGGGATCGAAAGGAGCCTTGCTGTAAATCATCCACAAGTTGCGGCCTACCAACGAAACCTTGATATCGCACACATCATTCAACAACTTTCTGGGGATGGTGTAACCCAAAGATACTTCCTGCAGACGAACATTGGTAGCAGAATAAGTGTAGTATTGGGGAACAGACGTGCCGCTACCTACTACACCGTACCATGTTTCGGGGTTTACCTTATCTCTACCATTCACCAACACGTAACCTAAATCACGTGCATCGGCAGAAGCCTCGGACACACCGTAATAGTCCAACATAGCTTGTGTACGTGAGTAAACCACACCACCCAAACGGGCTGAAATCAAGAAACCTGCTGTGAAATTCTTCCAAATGAAGTTATTACGCCAAGCCAAATTACCTTTAGGAAGTACGCTTCCCAACTTGATGTATTTATCCGGGTCCGTTATGGCTTCCGTAGCAACCGTTCCATTTTGGTCCACAAAAATCTGTCCATTGGCATCACGTTTCATATCTCGCAGTGAGTAAAGGTCACCCATGCTCCCACCTTCTTTCAGCAAGAAGCGGGCATCACCTAAGCCACCCATATTCAACGTGCTCAAAGAGAACAGCTCACCGGTAACGGGATTGATGGCATTGTCTGCCAAAGTCAGGATTTTATTCTTGTTGCTGGAGAAGGTTATACCGGTATCCCATGTAAAATCTTTCCAGGTATTCTTGTAATTCAGTGACAACTCAATACCGGAGTTACGTACGGCACCAGTCTGGATATACATAGCCGACCAACCGCTGACAGGCAACTGCGGGTTGAATGTCTGGTTCATAGTCTTGGCATTGTAATATGTCACGTCCAATTCAAAGTTCTTGAGGAAACGCATGTTCAAACCGATTTCCCAAGAATTGGTACGTTCAGGTTTCAAATTGTACAACGGATATTGGGTCGTGATACTCCACTGGCCGGAACTTGAATTCCATTCATAGTGGGGATTAGCCAAATATCTGGAGAAAGCACTACCAACAGATGCCCATGAACCACGAACCTTTATAAAAGAAAGATAATCTTTGTTCAAGTTAGGCATTAACTCAGACAGTACAACAGAACCACCGACTGAAGGATAGAAGAATGATTTGCTGTTGGAGTTGGGACCTGCCAGCTGTGAAGGCCAGTCGTTACGTCCGGTCAGCGTCAAGAAGTAAGTGTTCTTGTAACCAAGCTCAGCCGAAGCGAAGAGAGACTGGGTCTGTTCACGCCATCCTTCCTGCAAACGCTGTGTCTTGCTGGCACTCAGGTTCTGGATGGCAAAGTAGTTGGTCAAACCTACCGGTTCGCCGCTGAAGGCATCGCCACCATCAGCAATCGGACCACGTGTTTTCATTGCATCCGAACGTATATCGGAGAATGAACCACCGACGTTGGCCTGGAGTGACCAATCTTCACCGAAATATTTGTTGATACTCACCAGGAAGTCTGCATACAACTGTTTGTCCTGCGTCTTGGTAATACCATAAAGACCTCGTGAAGAGCTCTCGGTGAGCTGTGTATTGGTAGAAGCATAGAACTTTTCTGTATAATCATTGTTGGAGTTATCCAAACGTACACGTCCTGAAACAGTCAGCCAGTCCAGAATCTTATAGCTCAAACCGGCATTCAGCATATAGCGGTCCTTCTTGTTCTGGCGCAGATTGCGGTAGTTAATCCAATAAGGATTCTGCATTACCATACCTTCGTCACCTACCGGCCAGTATTGCGTATAAATTTTACGGGCAGCGTCATAGCGCTCATACATGCTGATATCAGACCAGTCGTTGCTGCGCGGGAACAAATAAGCACCCACCAACGGGTTGTTGTAAGTACCCTGGTTCGTCATGTTCTGATCATTCTGCAGAATATAGCTTGCACCGAAATCCAGAGTCATCTTGTCGTCCAGGAAAGTAGTGGTGTTACGTACCGTAAAGTTGTAACGGTTGTATTTGTTGTTGGGAACAATACCCTTGGAGTTTACAGCAGCAGCCGATGCATACGTCTGGTTTTTCTCTGTACCGGTTGACAAAGAAATGCTCTCTGTTCCTACAATACCCGTCTGGAAATAATCATCTCTCGGGCTGTAATTGTAGTTATTGGCTGCAGACAAAGGCGCTCCCCAGCTCATGGCTCCTGAAGTGCTCATCACACCACCGGTTCCCGTACCGTAACGGTTTTGGAAGCTCGGCATCACAAACGGATTGGTGAATTCAGTATTACTGCTGACAGTAAGGCTCACCTTACCTTCTTTACCTTTCTTTGTAGTAATGACAATGGCACCGTTGGCAGCTTCCGAACCATACAAGGCAGCAGCGGCGGCACCAGTCAGGACTGACATTGACTCGATGTCTTCCGGGTTGATATCGGCAATCGGTTCTGAAGATCCCTGGGAGTCGAACTCCTTACCTCCGGCAGTACCACGGCCAGAGAAAATAGGCACACCGTCAATTACATAAAGTGCATTGGAAGACTGCATGATAGATTTCGTACCACGCATCACTACCTTTGATACACCACCTACACCGGATGAAGAAGCATTGATGTTCACACCCGCTACCTTACCACTCAATGAGTTCACAAAGTTGGCATCTTTATTGGAAGTAATGGCATCTGTATTCACCTGCTGTACATTGTAGGACAATGCCTTTTCCGAACGCTTGATACCGAGTGCAGTAACCACAACTTCTTCAAGCTGTTGGGTATCTCCGGCCATCATTACATTAATCGGCGCATTACCTTTCACGGGGATTTCCTGCGTAGTATAACCGATATAAGAGAATACAATCACCGGATTCGTTTCCGTAGTGGTCAGCGTAAAGTTACCGTCGAGGTCGGTAATACACCCGTTGCTGGTACCTTTTATCAATACATTCACACCAATCAGAGGTCCCATGTCATCTGACACGACTCCGGTAATCGTCCGTTCTTTCCCTTGTTGGTTGCCCTCTTGAGGAGCAGCAGACTTTTCAGAAAGATAAACGATGTTATCCTCCACTTTATAGGAAATGTCTTTCCCTTTGAGAATAACATTCAAAGCATCTTCTATAGACGCATTGTTCACTTTGACGTTTTCTACCGGCAACGCAGCCAGTTTGTCGTCATAAAAAAATTGATACTTGGATTGAGACTTGATTTGTTCAATGACTGTCCCCAATGTGCCGCGAGACACATTCAGGTTTAACTGGGCAAAGCCCCACTGGATAGAAACTGCCATGAACAACAAAACTAATAAAGCCCGCATGAACGTCGAACTCCGAAAAGCATAATTGTCTTTCATAAACACAATTTATAGGTTATACAATAAATTACTTCGAGAGATTCATTCTCTCGCATTCCTATATAAAACAACAGACAATGAAAATACACTTACTGAAAAAGTATCTTTTTTATCATTAATCCTAAAAAAAAGAGTTACCCCGAAAACAAGTTGATATATCATTTTGCTCAATATTACTAACGAAGTAAATAATTATTTCCACCTGATTCAAGAAAAACACCTATAATACAGATAGTAAATAACAAAATGATATATCAACTTATTTTCGAGGCAACCCTTTTCTTACTATATTATTACTATTCTTTACTTCTTCAGTTCATTCGAGAAAGAATAAGGATAATCTTCCGGCTGCGTACCTCTCTTCATATTAGGCTGGCTGCCCATATCAAACCTCAAGGTACCGCCATTCAGCAAATCGCCATGCGTCAGATAATTCCTGGAATAATCCACGCCGTTCACCTTGAGAGACTCAATATACATGTTCTCCGGTGAGTTATCCGGAGCGTCAATTGTCAGGGACTTACCGTTCTCGAAATGGAGGGTAGCCTTACGGAACAGAGGGGCGCCCAATACATACTCGTCCGTACCAGGGCAAACCGGATAGAAACCAAGTGCAGAGAAGACATACCACGCGGAAGTCTGACCGTTGTCCTCGTCACCGCAATAACCGTCGGGACCGGCAGTATACATGCGGTTCATTACCTGACGAAGCCAATATTGGGCCTTCCAAGGTTCCCCGGCGTAGTTATAAAGGTAAATCATGTGCTGGATGGGCTGGTTGCCATGGGCATAGTTACCCATATTCATCACTGTCATCTCACGGATTTCATGGATTACCTGGCCGTAGTAGCTGTCATCGAACAGGGGCGGGACAATAAATACAGAGTCAAGCATCTCCACGAAAGACTCTTTTCCACCCATCAGGTCTATCAGACCTTGAGGGTCGTGGAATACAGACCAGGAATAGTGCCAGCTGTTACCTTCAGTAAAGGCGTCACCCCACTTCAAAGGAGAGAAAGGAGACTGGAACTGGCCGTCTTGATTACGACCACGCATCAGCTTGCTTTCCTTATCAAATACATTCCTATAGTTCATGGCACGTTCCGCAAAGAGTTTCTGCTCCTTCTTCGGACGGTTCAGTTCTTTTGCCATGCGGTAGATGCACCAGTCATTATAAGCATACTCCAAAGTACGGGCAGTGTTCTCGTTGATTTTCACATCGTAGGGAACATAACCAAGCTTGTTGTAATACTCATAGCCGAGGCGACCCGTGGAAGAAACCTCGGGATGGACATTCTTTGTACCGTTGATGAGACCTTCGTACAGTGTCTGCACGTCCTCCACCTTCACGCCTTTTAGATAGGCATCTGCCAGCACGGAAGCAGAGTTGTTGCCAATCATACAGCCACGGTGACCCGGACTTGCCCATTCGGGAAAGAAACCGCTTTCCTTATAGGTGTTGACAAGGCCTTCCTGAATCTGCCTGTTCACCGACGGATACATCAGGTTGAGGAATGGGAAAAGACAGCGGAAAGTGTCCCAGAAACCGGTATCCGTATACATATAGCCGGGCAACACTTGCCCATTGTAGGGACTGTAATGAATCGGATTTCCCGCCTCATCCAGTTCATAGAATGCACGCGGGAACAACAAGGAACGATACAAACATGAGTAGAAAGTACGGTACTGGTCAAGGGTTCCGCCTTCCACATCAATACGGCCCAGCACCTTGTTCCAGGCATCCTGGCCTTTCTGAACCAATGTTTCCAAATTGTCATTGCCAAGCTCCTTCAAGTTACGGTCAGCCTGCTCAAAACCGATGAAAGAGGAGGCTACACGGGCATGTACCACTTCACCCTTGCGGGTTTTGAAACCGATAACAGCACCGGCGTGTCCGGCTTCCTGCTCAACCTTATTCTCGCTCAAGACGCCATCGGCTACAGAAGCCTTATAAGTAAAAGGCTTGTCGAACTCTATCACGAAATAGTTCTTGAAGTTCTCGGGAACACCGCCGCTGTTACGGGTAGTATAACCGATAATACGATTCTGTTCCGGAAGTATCTTCACATAAGAGCCCTTGTCAAAGGCATCGACAACAATGTATGAATGATCATTTTCAGGGAAAGTGAAACGGAACAATACGGCACGGTCGGTAGGGGTGAACTCGGTAACCACATCGTGTTCGGCAAGATATACCTTATAATAATGAGGAAGTGCCACTTCGCCCTTGTGGGAGAACCAGCTTGCACGCTTCTCTTCATCAAACTCGGGTTTGCCAACCACCGGCATAATGGAGAACTGCCCGTAGTCGTTAATCCAAGGACTGGGCTGGTGTGTCTGCTTGAAACCACGGATCTTGTTCGCTGTATAGACGTATTGCCAGCCGTCACCCATCTTACCCGTCTGAGGAGTCCAGAAGTTCATACCCCAGGGACGTGCGATCGCAGGATAGGTATTACCGGTGGAAAGCTCGAAAGTAGACTGCGTGCCGACAAGAGGACTGACATACTGGGTAAAGTCTTTGGCATGCAGCCATAAAGCACTGCTCACAAAAAAAAACAATAGGATTAATTTTCGCATAATATTAGAAAGTTGTTAGTATTAAATAAATTCTTCTCGTCATATCTCGAATTTGTGCGGCCTTCCTACTTCATTGAGGAGAGGAAAACACTGTTCCCCACAATTTTATACTCCAATGGAATGGCATTCTTTATCAGATTCAGCACAGCCCCTACACTCTCTTTTTTCTTCAGTGTACCCGAGTAAGTCTTGCTTACATCTATGTTCGGTGCCAGAATTACCCTCACCCCATACGAATTCTCCAATGTACGCGCAATGGTGTATAGGTCAGCCTTCTCAAAGACAAACTCATTATTGTGCCAGTTTTCGATTCCCGTATCCACCTGCTTCACCACCAGACGCCTAGTCATTCCGTTCAGCTCGGCTTTCTGTCCGGGGGCAAGGATAATCATACCCTCGCCATGATTACCTTTCACCTCTACTTCGCCTTTCAAAAGGGTAGCTACTGCAGACATCTTAGCCTTGTCAGACTTGAGGTTGAAAACAGTTCCCAATACTCTGACCTGCATGGCCTCACTCTGTACGACAAACGGTTTTTCCAGATTCCTCATCACCTCAAAATATCCTTCTCCTTCCAGATAAACCTTTCTTCCCTTCCCTGCAAACTCATGTGGATATTTCAGGGTAGTGTTTTTATTCAGCCAGACTTTGGTTCCATCCGGCAGTTTCAGTTCCTTAATCTTATCATGAGTGGTGACAGCCAGTAATGTTTCCGGCTGGCTATAAGTCTGATAAAAAAGATAGCCGAAAGTTCCCAAAAGGAAGAAGCCCACAAATACGGCCGCATACCGCATCCACCCAACCATCCTCCGTACCTTGTATTGTTTCGTCTTCTCTTGTTCCAGCCTTTTAAACAATCGCTTTTCGGCCTTTTCTATGTCTTGTGTATTCGAAGTATCCCCCAGTCTCCCCAAGTGGTAAATCTCCTCCAGCCTGAACAATTCGCGTGCATTCTCACCCGACCCTTCCAGCCAGGCGTTCACCTCACGAAGTTCATCTTCCGTACATTCACCCATAAGGAACTTGGCCAATATCTCCTCATTCAACTTATTCATTCTTTCCTTCATTATGATAATAAAACAACGCTGCTCGCAAAAACACTTACTTTCCCGATGAAAAACAGAGCCAACATCAGGTTCAGATACCCCAGTTTATCGCGCAGCAACTTCAAAGCTTTGTACATGTGAGCCTCCACCGTACGCAATGACACTCCCATCGTATCAGCTATCTCCTTATTTTTCATATCATGCAGATAGCTGAGTTTGAATACCATCCGGCACTTGTCCGGCAATTCATTGATGGCATCGGACAGCTTCCTCCTGAGTTCGGCATCCTCTATCCGTTTCACCACATCATTGCTGTCAGGTTGATAGAACTCAACCCTCTTTTTATGGATTTCGAGCATGACAGCCTCATAGCCACTCACAATGTCCCGATGCTTCAGAACGTTCAAGGCACGGGTATACACCGCCCTATACAGAAAAGCCTGAATCTGCTCTCCCACCTTCATGGTATCTTTCCGCTTCCACAGCTCCACGAAAACATCCTGTACCACATCTTCCGCATCTTCTTCCCCCACAATGCGTGTGGCATAGAACAGCAGGTTGGTATAATACCTGCGGAAAAGGGATTTATATGTCAAGTCGAAATGTTCATTCATATGTTAGCCGGTTATCGGGGACTGTACCATGCCTGACCTGGCTTATCCCCCATTTCAAATTCGAAAACACTTCCATCCATTATCTGTTCATGCGTAATATAACTTTTGTCATAGTTCTTACCGTTGAGTTTGACAGATTGAATGTAGCAATTTTCCTTGCTCACCGCCGGCGCCAGTACCGTAAAGGTCTTTCCACCGGGCAGGTGCATCTTCATTTCCGGATATAGGGGGGTACCGATTTCATATTTTCCACCAACCGGGTCTACCGGATAAAAGCCCATCGCACTGAACACATACCAGGCGGACATCTGTCCGCAATCCTCGTTGCCGCACAAACCGGCAGGAGTGTTCTGGTAGAGTTCACGCATCACCCGGGCTGCATATTTCTGGGTTTTCCAAGGTTGATCCACAGCATTGAACAGATAGATGACGTGATGGCTAGGCTCATTTCCATGCGCATACTGGCCAATCATCCCGGTGCTGAAAATAGGCAACTCATCATCTGCAGAAGGATTGTAAGTAAACATACTGTCCAGCTTCTGGGCAAACCGTTCCTTACCTCCGGTCAAAACTATCAAACCGTCAATATCCTGCTGCACAGACCAGAAGTATTGCCAGCCGTTGCTCTCGCAGATGTGCGGAGTATAGTCGTCCGGCGAGAAGTTCCGGATAAACTCTCCCTTGTCATCACGGGGCTGCATGAAAGAACTTACCGGATTGTAGACATTCCGGTAATTACGGGAACGCTTATAAAACTCGTCCGCAACCTCCTTATCGCCCAGCTTCTCTGCCATACGGGCTATACAATAGTCATCATATGCATATTCCAGTGTTTTAGAAAGTGACCAGTTTTCCGAATTATACTGATCCGTCACATTATAAGGAACATAGCCATATTTCTTATATAACCCAATGCCACGATAGGAATCGATATTGGCAGTAGCTACACAAGCCTCCAAGGCCTTTTTCGCATCGAAGTCCCCAATACCTTTCAGATAGGCATCTACAATAACCGGCACAGAGTGGTAACCTATCATCATATCTGTCTCGCCCCCCTGAAAATTCCATACGGGAAGGCGGCCGTTCTGTTCGAAGAAGGCGAGGAAGGACTTCACCATATCATTCACCCGTTCCGGCTCAATAAAAGTATAGAGAGGATGAGCCGCACGGTAAGTGTCCCACAAGGAGAAAGTACTGTAATTTGTCCAGCCCTCTACCCGGTGCACTTGCTTGTCGGGACCGTAATAGGCGCCGTCCACATCACTGTAAATGGTAGGAGCAATCATCGAATGATATAAAGCTGTATAGAACTTGACTTTCTCATCGCGGTCATCGCATTTTATTTCTATCCGGGACAATTGTTCGTTCCAATCATCCTGCACAGCAGCCAGGTATTTGTCGAAATCATCATCAGGTACTTCTGCTGCCAGATTACGTGCCGCCCCTTCCATACTTACACCGGAGATGGCAGTACTGACAAGAATCTGTTCTCCTTCCTTAGTCTGAAAGTCGAATCGTGCAATGACAGATGTCCCTATCCGCTTGCCTTCTTTCTCTATGGCAGCTGTATCGAGCTGCATCGCAGCAAACGGTTTGGAGAAACGTGTACGGAAGTAGAGGCGCTGGTCGCGTGCCCAACCGTCAGAGTAACGGTAACCTTGCACCGTTACCGAATCGACGGCTTCTATGTGAGAATCATTGGTAAAATCCCAATTCATGGCTTTCCGCAAATTCAGGAAAACGGCAGCATCGGCTTTTGGGAAAGTATACCGCTGAATGCCACAACGCTCGGTGGCCGTCAACTCTACATTTATATTATAATCTTTCAGACGCACCTGATAATATCCAGCGCTTGCCGATTCTTCCGAATGAGAGAACAAAGAGTGAATGCCGAGCGGAGCTTCCGCCTCCTTATAAGGCAATGTCACCGGCATAAAAGAGATGTCATACAAGTCACCAGCGCCGGTTCCGGAGAGATGGGTATGGCTGAAGCCTGCAATGGTACTGTCCGGATAAAAATATCCGGAAATACGGTCCCAGCCCGGCAGTCCGTTGTCAGGACTGAGCTGCACCATGCCAAACGGCGCCTGGGCACCCGGATAGGTGTTTCCAGTAAAATCTGTACCGATAAAGGGATTCACAAACTCTGTATAAGACACACTCTTCACATCCGACACCTGCGAGGTGCATGCCAGAAAGGATGAAAAGACCACAAACAAACAACAAGATTTTATCAAATTCATAACATTATAGGGTTAACGTGTATAGTATAACAACCTAACCGGATAAAACACTTACACATCTTGTCACTTTTCTACAGAATTCATGCAAACAAAAGTAATACAAAATTCCGATTAATCCTCTTTTTTATTTTGTAAAAATATACTTTACACTATCTTTGTCACAAAAAGTCACAATGAATTACACGACCTATCTTTTCGACTTTGATTATACGCTTGCTGATTCTTCCCGCGGAATCGTCACTTGTTTCCACAACGTACTGACCCGTCACGGATATACAGAGGTGACGGATGACGACATCAAACGTACTATCGGCAAGACTCTGGAAGACTCTTTTTCCATCCTCACCGGCGTGACAGATGCCGGACAACTGGCAGGATTCAAGGCAGAATACCGAAAAGAGGCCGATACGCATATGACTGTCAACACGGTGCTTTTCCTGGAAACCAAGTCCGTACTGACTGCACTGAAGGACTCCGGCGCCCGCATCGGAATCATCTCGACCAAATACCGATTCCGCATCAAGGAACTCCTCGACCAGCATTTTCCTGAAGATTTTATGGACATCATCGTGGGTGGTGAAGACGTGAAAGCCGCCAAGCCATCTCCCGAAGGGCTACTCCTTGCCATTAAGCGGCTACATGTCAGCAAAGCCGAGACCCTCTATATAGGCGACAGCACGGTAGATGCGGAAACAGCCCAAGCGGCCGGAGTAGACTTTGCTGGAGTCACCCACGGAGTAACCACTGCCAAAGAATTGGAGAAGTACCCACACCGGAAAATAATGAACACCTTGGAAGAACTGCTGGCAGTTCAGGAGGAGCATCCTTCCATATTCAAGATTGAAAATCCCATCCGGCCGGAAAATGCGCATGCCACTTCTCCCCGGAAACAGAAAAGGATAAGCGTCTGGCAAATCCTCCTTCTAGTGACACTCTTCTGGCTGGCTATTGAAGAGCTGGACATGACCGACGACAGCAACTTCTTCCCGGTTGTTTTCATACTGACATTGTGGGGTATCCTCCAAAAAAGAAGGATACTACCCAACAAAGCAAGAACTTTCATCGACTCATGGTGGCACCCCTGCGCAGTACGCTTACGCGCATTTCACATCAAGCTGATACAAGGGAGAAAAACTCCTCCCGCTGGCAACGAAACCTGCACCTGCCTAAATTGTGGCACCACCTATACCGGCAACTACTGTAACCGTTGCGGACAAAGCCGTAACACTCCACGCTATCGGTTGAGTAACGCGCTTAAAAACATTGCCGGAGGCTTCTTCAATATAGATAATGGCTTTGGACGTACCCTTCTGGAACTCCTCTACCGTCCGGGGTACATGATTAGAGACTTCATCGGTGGTAAGCGTGTAGAGTATTTTCGCCCGTTCCAGACACTCTTCATTCTTGCAGCCCTTTATATCATGGCTGTGCAACTGGTAGACCCGGAAGCCCTAAGCAAAAAAGAAAAGACGGAAAAGACAGAGCAGACAGACAAAGAAGAAATCATTGCCGCTAAAGAGAAGCTTACCAAAAAGATGGAGAAAACCTATAGCAAAGAGGAAAAGCGAGCCCTCGCCATCACTATAAAAAGCCTAGAGAAAAGCTTGAACAAACTGGAAGAGAAGAACGACTCCACTTCTGCCACACAGGTGTCCGAACAGAACAGCGATGATGGCGACCTCATCGATGAATTTGTAAACGACACCTCGGAAGTGGGAGACAGACTGGAAAAAGTCTTACAGAACTCTCCTTTCCTAATGAAAGTATGGAATCTGATGAAGAGCTGGGGACACGGAAACAAGGCATTCCGCATCATTGCCACACTGCCTTTGTTTGCACTTGCCACCCAACTTGCCTTCCGACGCCGGAAATATAAGTTAAACTACAATACCACGGAGCATGTGTTCATACAAGCCTACATAGCTTGCCAGATACTCCTGCTGAGCATCATCGTGCTGCCTTTCAACGGGTACGCAAAGGTAGACGATTTGTATGAGCTGCCTTTATGGCTTATTTTCGTCCTATTCTGTTGGGATTACAAACAATTGTACCGCTGCACCTGGTGGAGAAGCTTTTGGCGCACTATCCTCATGCTGACTTACAGTCTTGTGCTACTCGTCATATTCGCGTGTCTTGTAATGGCGCTGATGCTGGCCGGTATCTATGTTCTGAAATTC
>OGMW01000457.1_pt1 | contig 43925 bp, 39 predicted proteins | sample 1573281 | NCBI WGS metagenome assembly OGMW01 (sample SAMEA2581907, study PRJEB24529) | metagenome | biome: Human gut stool | place: China | collected 2011 | reverse complement strand
TCTCGATATTCGCAAGGTAGCGCGGGGAAATATATAACTCGTCGCTTACCTTTTTCCGGCTCTCGCCGTATTCTTTTCTCGCGGCTTTTATGGCTGCCCCGAAAGCCTTAAAGTCGTACAATGGTACAGGTCGTTTCGCCATTTTTATTCACCCTATTACATTCTACTGTTCACCTTTCCTTTTGGATATGTCTATACAATTCATAGTATTAGCTTAAATACTTCCTGTTATTCTTGCAGACTTCTTACCCACAAATTATGCGAATGTCGATTGTAAACTTTTGCAAGGCCGATTGTGAACTTTCTTGAAAAGTATTGCTATCTCTCAAATCATGTGTTATACTGTTATACAGAACAATATAACAGCAAGAACAGAGAGAGGGTGATGACAATTAAACTAATAATATCCAATATGTCGGGCATACCCATCTATGAACAAATTAAACAACAAGTGAAAGCTGCAATTTTGTCGGGAGAGCTTCAAGCAGAAGAAACGCTACCTTCCCTAAGAACATTGGCAAAGGATTTGAAAATCAGCGTATTAACGGTTACAAAGGCATATACCGAACTGGAACAAGAGGGATTTGTCAAGAATGTTCAAGGTAAGGGCTGCTTTGTGCTGGGAAGCGGTTCCGAACTAATGAAAGAGCAACTAATTTGTAAAGTAGAAAATAGTTTGACAGAAGCTATAAAAGCAGCGAAAATTGCTAACCTATCTAACAAAGAACTACATCATCTTTTAGATGTTTTATTGGAGGCGAATGCAGATGACTAATTATTTAGAGGTAAAAAACTTGTCGAAATCTTTTGACAGCTTTCAGCTTCACAACATTACTTTTACTCTACCAAAGGGCTACATTATGGGATTGATCGGACCGAACGGCTCCGGTAAAACAACCACTATCAAGCTCATTTTGAATATGCTCAAACGCAATAGCGGCGAAATTAAAATCATGGGTCTTGACAATATCATTGACGAGCAAAAAGCAAAGGCAGAACTTGGCGTTGTGTTTGATACCAACTATTTCAGCGACGATTGGAAAATAACGCAGGTCGAAAAGTCTATTTCTGTTTTCTACCCGAACTGGAATACGGAGCGATTTGCTGAAATGCTACGGAAGTTCCATATCGCTACAAATAAGAAAGTCAAAGAACTTTCAAAAGGTATGCAGATGAAGTTAATGCTTGCTTGTGCATTCTCTTACGACGCAAAGCTATTGATTTTAGATGAACCTACCAGCGGCCTTGACCCTGTTTCCAGAGATGAACTACTGCAAATCCTTTCGGAATATATCGAGGACGGAGAACACAGTGTTTTATTCTCTACGCATATAACAGGAGATTTGGAACGTGCTGCCGACTATATAACTTATATCAGTTATGGCGAACTGTTCTTTAGCGGAAGCAAAGATGACTTTGTAGATATGTTCCGCATTGTCAAGGGAGGAACGAATGAACTATCTGCCGATCTTAAAGGAAAGGCGGTTGGTGTCCGCACATTTCCAACAGGTTTTGAAGCTCTGGTCAAAACCGAAGATGTTGCAGCATTTTCGACTTTGGATATAGAGCCAGCAACCATTGACGAAATTGTTGTATTTACAAGCAAGAGAGGTGAAGATTATGAGTAATATGTTGAAAGCCACAAAACTGGATTTTTCCCTTGTAAGACCGTATTTCAAAGTGATTGGTTTTACTATGCTTCTTCCTATCGCTTTTGCAGCAATCAATCGTTCTATATTGACGGGTGTTTCTTTCGCTATGTGTTTTATTGCCATGACAACGGGCTACACATTTTCTATCACAGAAAAGAATAGCATGGAGCGTCTATATGGTATTTTGCCTGTTAAAAAAAGTGAAATGGTGATTGGTCGTTATCTTTTTGTTCTTGCGCTGGGGGCACTTGCTCTTGTTGTTTCACTTATTACTCAACCGATTGTATTGCGTGTAATAGGTGAAACCGTTGAAAAGGTCGATATTATCAGCGCAGCTATTGGCGGCTTATTCCTATTTGCACTTTATACAGTGTTTCAAATCCCCGGATATTATAAGTTCGGCTCTATCAAAGGTCGCGTGTTTATGTATATCCCGGTGGCTGGGTTTTTAGCGACGTTGTTTTTGCTCCCTAAAATACCTATGGACAACTCAATTATCACTACGCTTAGTAACTCTCCTGTGCTGCTTATTGTACTTGTGATTGTGCTTGTCGTCGTTATGTATGCGGTATCGATCTTGTTTTCTATTCGGATTATGAAGAACAAAGAAATGTGAGGTGAACGGTATGGATTTTACAATTTTAGCTGTTGTTTTGCTTATTGGTGTTGGTATTCCCGTTAGAAATAAAATCATTCGGAAATATCGAGAGGAAAAAAAGAAAAAAGATAATGACCGAAATACAAAGTGATGGATATGGAAAAGACAGCTTCATACGTTGACCCATTTGTGTGAAAACAAGACACGCGTATAATTAGAGAAGATAAAATAAGAAATACAATGGCAACAAAGCCTTATTTGTCGAAAAATGAGCCGCATAAAAATCAATTTAAGAGGAGAAATGTATGACCAAGAAATATTCAAGAATTATTGCCGTCATTATGTTGGTAATTGCGATTGTTTTTATCTTTATTGCCTTGAACAATCCACAGGCAAGTTTCCCTTGGAGCAATGCAATAACATATATTCTTTATGGGGTATATGCTTTAATAATGATTGTACTGTTTATTGCCCCATTTAAGAGAAAAAAGTAATCTCTGGTTTATTGGACTGTCTACTACCTACTACCACCAATCTGGTCTAATTAAACTTTGGCTTTCCTGTTCTCATATAATCAAACATAAGAAAATGTCCGCTGTAACATTTCGCGGACATTTTCTTGATATACTACCAAAAAGAAAGGAAGTGAGGTTATGAAACACGTTTTAGTTGTTGAGGACGACAGCTTTTTGAATAAAATGCTTTCCTACAATTTGACAGCGGACGGATATGAAATAACGTCCGTCCTAAATGCGAGGACAGCGGCACAAGCCCTTAGTTCAAGGGAATTTGATTTAGTCCTGCTGGATATTAACCTGCCGGACGGAAACGGTTATGATTTGTGCAAACTAATTAAGCCGGAACACGCAGACACGATTGTAATTTTCCTAACCGCAAACGATCAGGAAAGCGACCAGATACGCGGCTATGAAGTGGGTGCAGTGGACTATATTACAAAACCCTTTGTCATAGGAGCCTTGCAGCGGAAAATCAAAGCCATGTTCTCTATGCTGGAACATCATAAGCCCGCAAAGGACATTTACGACGACGGTAGGCTGTTTCTTGATTTCTCGGAGCAAACAGCTTCTTTGAATGGAAAGACCATATCACTCTCTCCGATGGAGTATAAAATGCTGAACTTGTTTCGCAAAAATCCAAAACAGGTTTTAACCCGTAGACAGCTTTTAGAGAAACTATGGGATATTGACGAAAAATATGTTGATGAACATACATTGACAACAACAATCAGCCGTATCCGTAGCAAAATCGAAGCAGACGGCGGCACGCCCTATATCAAGACGATATACGGCATGGGCTATCAGTGGACGGGAGGCGAAGCAAAATGAAAACCCGTCCTCTCTCTGTTAAGCGTCTGTTTCTATGGATTTGTATTGGGCTGCTGCTCTCCATGACAGCGATCACGCTTATCTTATTTTCTTTAACGCTTGAAGTTGCGGTATTGATAGCAGGAGCCGCGCTTATCGGTTGCGCTTTTGTATGGTTCTTTGTGTTGACGCAGGCTTTCGGAAAACGGCTTTCCCGATTTACTTCTGAACTATGCAAAACCCTTGATAATATGATGGATGGCGACGAGAAACCAAAACCGGCAGACAACAGCGAAACTCTCTTTGCCCGTATCAATCACCGCCTAACTCGTCTGTATCAGATTATGCAGGAAAACCGCCGTAAAGTAGAGGAAGAACGGCAGGAATTACAAATCCTTGTGTCGGATATTTCCCACCAAGTAAAAACGCCCGTTAGCAATTTGAAAATGGTTACAGATACGTTGCTTACAAGACCCGTAACGGAAGCGGAGCGCATTGATTTTATTAAGGGAGTTCGCAGCCAGACGGACAAGCTGGATTTCCTTTTTCAAGCCCTTGTAAAAACTTCACGTCTTGAAACAGGCGTTATTCGTTTAGAAAAGAAACCGGGACGTATTTATGATACTGTCGCCCAAGCTATGAGTGGAATTGTGTATGCTGCTGAAAAAAAGCAAATTGGCGTGTCCGTAGATTGCCCCGAAAATTTGACGGTTGCTCATGATAGCAAATGGACGGCTGAAGCCCTTTTTAACCTGTTGGATAATGCAGTAAAATATACGCCAGCGGGCGGCAAAATCACCGTCACCGTCGAAGAATGGGAAATGTATGCAGAGATTAAAGTTGCCGATACAGGCAAAGGCATTTCCGAAAGCAACCAGGCGGCGATCTTCCGTCGCTTCTATCGTGAAGAAGAAGTACACGACCAGCCGGGCGTCGGTATCGGCTTATATTTGGCGCGTGAAATTATTACGCAGCAAGGCGGTTACATTAAAGTTGTATCGGAATTAGGAAACGGCTCTGCTTTTTCTATTATGCTTCCTTTGCGTTAAGCTGGTGGCAGACAGCATTTTGAAGCTGCCCGCCGCAATTTCTTTTTTGAAATGTCCGTGCTTTGTAACATTTCAGCGTGTTTTTCAATCGAATTTCTCATTGGTGCGGACATTTCTGTGACATTTGAGTTTTATACTATCCTTATCAATAGGCAGGAAGCCTTGAAAGGAGTTTGAAATATGAGTGTTTTACAGACGATTGACCTCAAAAAATACTATGGGGAAGAACCAAACATTACCCGCGCCCTTGACGGAGTGAACTTTTCCGTAGACGAGGGCGAATTTGTAGCTGTTGTCGGTACGTCCGGCAGCGGTAAATCCACCTTGCTGCACATGATGGGCGGGCTTGACACGCCCACTTCCGGCAGCGTCTTTGTGCGAGACAAGGATTTATCTAAAATGAGCGATGAACAGCTTACGATTTTTCGCCGCCGCAATATCGGCTTTATCTTTCAGAACTATAACCTTGTCCCTATTCTGAATGTGTATGAAAATATCGTGCTTCCCATAGAGTTAGACGGAGATACGGCAGACCAGCGATTTATGGACAATGTTGTGAATATGCTCGGACTGGACGACAAGCTGAAAAATATGCCGAACCACCTTTCCGGCGGTCAGCAGCAACGTGTAGCGATTGCCCGCGCCTTGATTACCAAACCAGCGATCATTCTTGCCGATGAACCCACCGGAAACCTTGACAGCAAGACCAGCGCAGATGTTCTTGGGCTTATTAAGCGTACCAGCACAGAGTTTAATCAGACGGTTGTGATGATAACCCATAACAACGATATTGCCCGCCTTGCTGATCGAATTGTCCGTATTGAGGACGGAAGAATTGTGGAGTAAGGAGGTGGTAGACTATGATATGGCCTTTTGAGAATGACACCAGCACTATTATAAAGAAACTGGCGAAAGCTGACCTAAAAGAGCATAAGCTCAAAACTTTAATTACCGCAATAATTATTGTAATTGCGACTTGTCTAATGGCAACCGTCTTTTCGATTTTAGTAAATGACGCATTGAAACAATCCACACAAGCACCTTATCATGCTATGTTTCGCGCTGTGAGCGAAGATACGAAAAACAAGTTACAGACCGATAATGATTTTGAAACAGTTGGTGTTTACAAAACTTTTGGTAATATTGTGAACAGTGATGGGCGCACTGATCTGGCATACATGGATGATCCGACAATGTCCTTTTTGGGCTTTGAACTAATGGAAGGAAACCTACCGCAAAGCAATACAGAGGTACTTGTATCTGAAACTTATCTGTCTATTCACAAATTGGTATTAGGTGATACATTTTCCTTTGAATATGTAGACACCTTGACAAACGAATTGAAAGAAAACACATTTACTGTTTGCGGCATTATCCAAAACGAAACGCAGGAAAAAGGAAAACAGTTTTATATCCTGACATCTGATCGTTTCCGCGCAGAATACGCACAACAGTACAACGATCTTTCTTTAACTTACAGCACACAAACTGCCTCGACTGTTGATGTATTAGTTTCCCTTAATTCAGAAAAAGCCGGTATGAGTCCTGACGCTCAAAAGGATTTCTTGAAAAGCAAGGGGGAAGCCGAAGGCATTAAAGATTTTGACATCATACTAAATGATAGATACATTGATGGATTTTATTTGGATGGTGCTGTGGTTGTCGGTGTTATCTTTTTTGCGATATTCATTATGTTCGCCAGCAGCTTTGTAATTTACAGCATTTTTTATATTTCCATTGTCAATTCGATGCCTATGTATGCCCAGTTTATTTCGTTAGGAACGACGAAAAAACAGTTGCGTTACTTTTTGAAAATGCAGGGGAATTTTCTGGCATTACGGTTTATCCCTTTGGGAGCATTGATTTCTATTTTGATTGTAGTTATTCTCTCCGGGGTACAATGGATTTTATATGATATGGCGATTGTTTTATTGTCAGGTATCTTGATTTTTGCTGTTATCAAGTTCGCTTTAAGAAAGCCGGCGAAACTTCTTGCCAAAACTTCTCCTATTGAAGCGATGAAATTTCAAGGAGAAAAAGCCGGACAAGAACACAAAACATTGAAGCGGATTACACCAAATACTTTGGCGCAAAGCAATCTGAAAATGAATCAAAAGAAAAACCGTATGTCAATTATTTCATTAAGCATTAGCGGAACCTTGATGATCGCATTGGCTATCCTCATTTCTTCCATCAATCTTCCGGCTATGTTACGGCAAAGCTATCCATTGGACGAAAATTTCCAGATTGGCATACGGATAGATAACTTTTATGAGCGTTTCCCGACCATTATTCAAGACAATCCTCTATCAGAGGATTTGCAGGCACAAATATATAAAATCCCTGGTGTAGAAAAGATTGTATTGGATGGATGTATCGTGGGACGCTTAGTAGAATCAAAAGTTGTTTACGATTCGCCAGAGGACAATTTAGAAACTGTAAACAGCCTATCACCAGAACTTGTTGCTAATGCAAGTGAACTTGTGGACGGTACAATCAATTATGATGAAGTCGGTCTGGATGGCATAGTTGTCAATAAATACCGTACAGATCGAAGTGATACAAATTATGGCGATTTGAAAATTGGAGATACACTATTATTCCATTTTGATGTTGCCGGACAAACCATTGAAAAAACTTTTACTGTTGCCGGGATTGCTTATTTCCCGTCAACAGGGTTGTTCTATTGTACCAGCGAAGCAATAGCGGAACTTTCCCCTTATAATAATACATCACATTTGTCCATTTTTTGTGACCTGGATTATAAGGAATCTGTTCAAGACAGGATAAGGGCGCTTATAAGCGGAAATCCAAATTTAAGGCTCAAAATTTACGATGAAGAATTCTCTACAATTAGTGGATTCATAAAGGCAACTACAAGCAGTTTGTACGGTATCTCCGCATTTGTAATTCTTTTTGGGTTATTAAATATGGTGAATATGCTAATCAGTAGTGCTATTGTCCGTAAACGGGAATTTGCTCTTTTACAAGCAGTCGGAATGACAAATCAGCAGTTAAGAAAAATGCTTTACCGAGAGGGAATGAGCATTAGTGTAAAGTCTGCAATATTGGCAACTTGTTTTGGCGTTACAGTAGGTGCCCTACTATGTTATTTGGCAAATGAGGTATTGGCTCTGAAATTTATCCTTTTTGAGCTTAATATATTCCCTATCCTTTTATTCTCCATTTTGCTTATTGGATTGCAGATTTGTATTAGCTATGGAGTTAGCCGATCCATTGAGAAAAATACTTTGGTGGAACGGTTGAGAACAGAATAGTAACTGTATGGAATCGGCGGGGCGGCGTGTGCTGCCCTGCTTTTTCCGTCTTTTTTCAAAGAAATTTATGAAATATCCGAGCATTGTAACATTTCAGCTTGTTTTTCTGTCGAAAATTAGTGCTGCTCGGACATTTCTGTGACATTTGGATTTTATAATAATCCTCAGAAAGAGGAATAGCCTGTTATCAAGCTGCCGGACGACGGCAAAAGAAAAAAAGCCGTCGTGCAGCAGTCCTATTAACACGCCTATTGGAAACGGCGGCTTTGAAAAAATCGAAGCCGCCGTTTCTTTGTGTTCCTTACAAACCAATGACGACTTATAGGATTACGGCGGTATCAAGGAGGTATCGCCGTGTCTATTCTCATTTACTGCAACCCGCCTAATGCTTTGCAATCAAAAAAAGCCTTTGCGTTGCATGGGGATATTCCGGCTATGAAAATGAACTGTCAATACATTTAGCTGCTTCTTACATTTCCTTTGCGCTCGTCCGCGTCTTGCGGACGGGCGCATTTTGCTGTTCGCAAAAGTTTTTTCAAAAACTTTGCTTTTCCATTTGGCATAGACACGGCACGTCCGTGGAAGGCAGCCGAAAGGGGATAAATAACCCGCCCCCGGGAACGAGAGGGGGTGAGAACATGGATTACCCTGCTCGGTTTGAATGGCAAACGAGATGTGAGTTTAATGCGTACTGCAAACGCACGTTACGCAACGAACTGATTGACGCTTGCCGGGAACGCAAAAGCCGCAAGCGGCACGAAGTGAGCTTTGCAGACCTTACCCCGCAAGAAGAAAAGCAGCTTTATACCGTTGACAGATATTTTGTCAACGAGGACGAAGAAGCCTTCTGCGCGGGCGGCTTGAAGATCACCGCGAAACTGCTTGCCGAAGCTCTGCACTCCCTGCCGGACGAAAAACGTCAAGCCGTACTGCTGTACTACTTTTTCGACATGACAGATGTTGAGATCGCGGAGCTGATGAAAGTACCCCGCAGCACAGTACAGTACCGCCGGACAAGCTCTTTTGAACTGCTAAAACGATACTTGGAGGAACGCGCCGATGAATGGGACGAATTGTAACACCGACGAGCGTGGCTTATTGCCCTACCCGGTCATTTTAGCCGCGACAAAGGGCGACCCGGAAGCCATGAACATTGTCATGCAGCACTACCAAAGCTACATAGCCCACCTGTCTATCCGAAAAATCCGCGACGAGCGCGGCAATACCTATTACGGAGTAGACGAGGACTTGCGGGAACGGCTGCAATCAAAGCTCATGCGGGCTGTCCTATCCTTTAAGGCAGATAAGTAAACGCGAAGCGTTTAACCCCTTTCCGCTTTGCGTAAATCTGCCCTGTTTGCTCCTTGACAAAGAAAGCGGCGCAAGTTAGCGGCGGCGCAGCATAGGGCAAGATCGGACACATTCTCCCTGTACCGAGCCGGACGGCGGGTGCGCCATGACCGCTTTTCCCCGTAGGGGAAAAGCAGAGCGAACAACACCGCGCCGCAAAGCAAGCGCGGCAGCTTGCGGGCGACGACCGTACAGGCAGGACAATGATACTCCCGCGTTGAACGCCCTCACAGCATTGCGCGGCGCACCCACAAGTATGGGACGGGGTGAAACTCCCGTGGAGCTGTTGCCAGCAGCCGTCCGATGAAAAGCCCATTTCCTATTTACGGAAAGGGGGATTTTCTTTGAAGAAAGACAATTTGCTTCGATATAGTATGCAGCTTGCTTTTCTCAAACAACTTTTAGAAAAAAAGCTGATTTCTGATAGAGAATATTCCCTAATCAAAAGTCGTCTGATGAAAGACTACAAAATTGTTTCCGATCTACTGTCTTGAATTGCTGCTCTCTATGTGTTATAATAACACTATGATAGGAACACAAAAAGGAGGAGCGATATGAAAGACGTAGAGATTATAAAAGCGCGTAATGTGCTTTCGTCCAGAGCAAGGACAAACTTGACAAAACGCCTGCGTGTTGCTGCCTATTGTCGAGTGAGTACCGATAGTGAAGATCAGCTCAACAGTTACAAATCACAAGTTCAGCATTATACTGACTTGATTAAAAGCAAATCCGAATGGGACTTGGCTGGTATCTATGCAGATGAAGCAATTACTGGTACACAGGTAACGAAGCGGGAGGACTTTCAACGGTTGATTAACGACTGTATGAACGGTGATGTCGATATGATAATCACAAAGTCTATTTCTCGCTTTGCCCGAAATACGCTGGACACGTTGAAGTACGTTCGTATGCTCAAAGAAAAAGGTATTGCCGTTTTCTTTGAAGAAGAAAATATAAACACTTTAACGATGGACGGAGAGTTGCTACTTGTCATTTTGAGTTCTGTTGCACAGCAGGAAGTTGAGAATATTTCCGCTAATGTTAAAAAAGGCTTGAAAATGAAAATGCAGCGCGGCGAACTGGTCGGGTTTCAAGGGTGTTTGGGATATGACTATCACCCAGAGGATAAGAGCATTACAATCAATGAGGAAGAAGCTGAAATAGTACGGTATATCTTTCGACGCTATATCGAGGGAGCCGGAGGTTCTGTAATTGCACATGAGCTTGAAAATTTAGGATATAGGACAAAACGTGGCAGTACCCGATGGGCAGAAACAACAGTTATTGGTATAATCAAAAATGAAAAATATAAAGGCGACATTTTGATGGGGAAAACATTTACACTCGACCCTATCTCTAAACGCCGTTTGGATAATTTCGGTGAAGAAGATCAGTTTTATATCCGAGATCACCATGAAGCCATAATTTCAGAAGAAATGTTTGAAAAGGCACAGGAGATTTTGAAGCGTCGCGCAAAGCCGCGTCGTTTAGGCACAGACGGCAAGCGTGAAAAGTTTAGTCGGAAATATGCCTTTAGTTGTATGCTGGAATGTGGCTTTTGCGGAGGTACGCTTACAAGGCGAAGTTGGCATAGTGGCTCACAGTATAACAAGACTATTTGGCAATGTGTAACTGCCACCAAAAAGGGCAAAAAGTTTTGTCCTGATAGTAAAGGTATTGCCGAAGAAACGATTGAACAGGCATTTATAGAATCCTATCGGCTTCTATGCCAAAATAACAAAGATGTGTTAGACGAATTTATTGCCCGAACAGAAGAAACTCTTTCGGACAGTAATGCAAGCAAGCAGTTAGCCAAAGTAGAAAAGGATATTGCTGCATTGGACGCGAAGCGGGCAAAGTTGGTTGACATGAGGCTTGAAGAAATCATTGACAAAGAAACATACGAACAAAAGTATTTTGATTTGAGTAGCCAGATCGACCAGCTTCAAAAGCAACGCGAGGATTTGCAGCAATCCGCAGAAACAGAAAGTACCATGAAAAGACGCATTTCAGAGTTCCGAAAGACATTGGAGCAGAACGAAGTGCTGAACACTTTTGACCGCTATGTTTTCGAGAGCATAGTTGAAAAAGTGATTGTCGGGGGGTATGATGAAAATGGAAACAAAGACCCGTCTATGCTAACATTTATTTATAAGACCGGATTTGAGAATAGTGTGGACGGGGCAAACTTCAAGCCGCCGAGAAAGAATAGTAAGGCTGCAAAACAATGCGCTGATTTGTGTTCCGATACAACCGACGAGGTAAACGCTATATGTTCCTATCATAGCAACGACACATGTAGAATCTGTATGCTTACTCGTAAAAAAATAATCATCTATCTGTTCATTTTTCTTCAATGAATAAAAAAAATACATTATCATACACGTAGAGAAGGCATATATCATGAAAAATATTTTAATAATCTCAGGAAGTCCTCGCAAAAAAGGAAATTCACAATTATTATGCGAAAGTTTTTGCAAAGGAGCCCTAGAGGCGAAACATTGCGTAAATTTAATACGACTTGCAGATAAAAATATTCACTTTTGCCGTGCTTGTGATGCTTGTATGAAAAATGGTGGTACCTGCATATTAAAAGATGATATGCAATATATATTAGAACAATTTCAACAAGCAGATGTTATAGTACTTGCTACACCAGTCTATTTCTATGGCATTTGTGCACAAATGAAAACATTCATCGACCGCACTTATCCTATTTGGCAAAAATTAGGAAAAAAAGAAGTATATTATATCGTTTCAGCTGGACTAGATAAAAAAATCATAGAACGTTCTTTAGGTGATTTAGATGGTTTTGTTGAACATCTTGAAGCTTATACTATTAAAGGTCGTCTGTATGCTACTGACGCAATGGAAGCTGGAAAAATACTTGGAACACCTATTATAGATGAAGCATATCAAATGGGAAAAAATGTATAATATTTTTTCTCACCCTATTAATTAACTTATTCTTCTTTGATACACAAACAATAAAAAATACCTAGCATAAATAAAGTCTTAGTTTATCTGATAAATGCAAATTTTCCCCGCATTAGCAGACTTTTACGGTAGCTGAAAGCTATTGGCAAAGATAAAATTAGGGCTACGGTTTTAGCTCTACTGTTTGAGCGAAGCGAGTTTAGAGCGTTGTAGACATAATTTTATCTTTGACAAAGTAAAATCAATATCGCGGGTGGTTTTTCTTTTTGGTTCATTTTTCTTTTGACTAAAAGAAAAACGAATGAGCGAACACTTGTAATAATTCTTTTTTTATGCTAAAATATCATTCATGAGCAGTTTCTCATGTAAGACTGCGGTATTCGGGTCTCGCGCAATGGAGACTCATGAACCCCGCCAGGTCCGGAAGGGAGCAACGGTAAGTGATCATCTTCATGTGCCGTGAGGGCGCCTGAATACCGTGTTCTTACCTGAGAAGCTGTTTTTTTTATATCCAAAAATAGGAGGGGAGCATTTATTATGGCTTATATGGCACTTTACCGAAAGTGGAGACCACAAGATTTTTCGGATCTTATAGGCCAAGAACATATCAGTGAAACTTTATCTAATGCTATAAGTACAGGTAAAGTAGCTCATGCATATTTATTTTCTGGACCACGTGGTACAGGGAAGACAAGTACAGCTAAGATTTTGGCGAAGGCTTTAAATTGTGAGCATGGACCGACACCAACACCTTGTAATCAATGTGTATGTTGTCAAAAAATAAATGATGGTTCATTCATGGACGTTTTTGAAATAGATGCGGCTTCCAATCGTGGTATTGATGAAATTCGTGATTTACGTGAAACAGTGAAATTTGCTCCTGTAGATGGTAAATATAAAGTATATATCATCGATGAAGTTCATATGTTGACGACAGAAGCTTTTAATGCTTTGCTAAAAACATTAGAAGAGCCACCATCTCATGTTGTATTTATTTTGGCAACAACAGAAGTGCATAAGGTGCCAATAACAATACAATCACGTTGTCAAAGATATGATTTTAAACGCATAACCAAAGATGATATCTTAAAGCGACTTGTAATGATTACTGATGAGATGGGGCTAAATGCAGATAAAGATGCATTGTCTATCATTGCCATTCAGGCAGATGGCGGTATGCGTGATGCACTCAGTTTATTAGACCAATGTCTTGCTTTTACCAAAGATGAACTCACTGTTACACAAGTGAGAAAAGTATTAGGGCTTGTAGGTCATGATTGGGTATGGCAGATAACAGATGCTCTAGCTAAAAAAGATAGTCAAACGATTTTAACTATCCTTGATGAAGTAATAGCTCAAGGTAAAGAAATAAAACAATTATTGAACGAATTAGTATTGCATTTTCGTTCGATTATGCTCTATAAAGCTTCAAATAAATTATTAAATTTAAATATGTATTTTGAAGATGAAGAGGTATTATCTCGCCAAGCTAAAGAATTTACGCATGACCAGATAATGCAAATTATTCAAAAAATACATGAGGCTATTAATGAAATAAAATGGGCAAGTCAACCTAGAATAACGGCAGAAGTTTTATTTTTAAAATTATGTTGGCAAGACGAAGCTGAAAATAATAATTCAGAAAAAATAATGCCGATGATGAATAATATGCCTGCAGTAAATAACAAGGGAGCTTCAGAGGCAAAAATAATGGCGCTAGAACAGACTGTTTCTCGTTTAGATAGAATAGTCAAAGCACTTAGTAGCCAGTTGGCTAATATGCAAGAGCAGTATAAATCAGCTCCGATAACGAATGCGCCAATGATGAATACTTCTGTAGAGCCAAGACAAAATACAGTAAAAAGAGCTTCAAAAATAGTTAAAAATGAGCCAGTGCATACTAATATAATGCCGATGGAAAATGCTGATGCTACAGCTATTTGGCAAAATGTATTGGCAGGGCTTAATGCTCGTCGCAAAAAAGTTGTAGTGGCTTGTGTAAATAGAGCACTACCTTATCGTATAGCAGATAATCAATTTTTTATCCATTTTGATAGCCCATTTTTACAAGCTCGTACAGAAAAAGATGATTATCGTTTATTGATAGAAGAAGTATTAGAAAATGTAACAGGTCATAATTTGCGTTTAGTCTGTACTTGTGGAGATTTGAAAATAACGCAAATGCCACAGGTTAATACTACTTTAAATAATAATGTTGATAAAATACAGGAAATAAAAGCGCCAAAAGTAACAATTCCTATGATTGAAGATGAGGATGTATTGCCACAAGGTGATTATCAAGCAGATATTCCTATGCCTACAGATGAAGATTATGTAGATATAGCACCAACAGATGTGGATTATGATAATATGACACCAGAAGGTAAACATACATTACAGACAGCGATTGAGATTTTTGGTGGAAAAATAATTCCTGAAGATAATAAATAATAGATAATTGACGATTTTATTTTATTTTGATACTCTAAATAGAGAAAAATATTTTATATGGAGGTATTTTGATGTTTAATCAAGGTAATATGGCTGGCATGATGAAAAAAGTTCAGAAAATGCAAGCTGATATGAAAAAAATGCAAGATGAACTTAAAAAGAAAACTGTTGAAGTAAGCGTTGGTGGCGGTGTTGTTAAAGTCGTTATGAACGGTGAAAAACAGATGCAGTCCCTTGTTATTGATAAAGCTGCAGTAGATCCAGAAGATGTAGAAATGTTACAAGACCTTATTTTATCTGCTGTAAATCAGGCTATGGTAAAAGTAGATGAAATGATGGCTAGTGAAATGAGCAAATTAACTAGTGGTTTAAATCTTCCTGCTGGATTATTCTAATGAGATATATTGAGCCTATGGCTAAGCTAATTGAACATTTTCGTGCTTTACCAGGAATTGGTTCAAAGACAGCTGTACGCTTAGCATATCATATTTTAGACATGGAGCCTGCCCAAGCAAAAGCCTTGGCGCAGGCTATTATTGAAGCTAAAGAAAAAATTGGCTTTTGCAGTTGTTGTTTTAATCTCAGTGATACAGATCCTTGTGCTATTTGTACTTCTCCAAATAGAGACCATTCTATTATTTGTGTAGTAGAACAGCCTAAAGATGTAGTGGCTATGGAACGTATGCGAGATTATAAAGGCGTTTATCATGTATTGCATGGAGCTTTATCGCCAATTGAAGGCGTAGGGCCAGAGGATATTCATATCAAAGAATTATTAAATCGTCTATATGATGATAAAGTAAAAGAAGTTATCATGGCTACTAATCCTAATATCGAAGGCGAAGCAACAGCTATGTACATTGCCAAATTATTAAAACCACTAGGTATAAAAGTAACAAGAATTGCTCATGGACTTCCTGTTGGTGGCGATTTAGAATATGCAGATGAGGTAACTTTAGCTAAAGCTATTGAAAATCGTCGAGAAATGTAAGTTCATTTAGAACAAAGGTTGTGATTTTATGGTTGAATCTACATTAGTTATTGCTTTTTTTGTGGGCTTATTGATTTTATGTGTATTCACTAAAATTTTTTCTATGCCACTAAAAATCTTATGGAATTGCATTTATAATAGCATAATAGGTGCTATCGTTTTATATATTATAAATTTCTTGGGATTTGTATACATTCCAATTAATTTTATAACGGCATTGATAGCAGGGATATTTGGAGTACCAGGAGTATTGGTATTAGCGATTTATTCTATGTTATAAGAGCTACAGTTTTGGCTGTAGCTTTTTTTGTAGGCAAATTTATAAATAATTAATTAGATAATTGATTGATTATGCTTTATATGTTAAAATAACTATTAATTAGACAAAAAATAACTATTAAAAAGAGAGTGTGTATAATGAATTTCAAAAAAATATTAGCAATTGTGATGGTGTGTGTTTTTGCTTTTAGTGGTATCGGCATGGCAAAAGCAAAATCTGGCGGTGGCGGGTTCAAAGCTCCGGCTAGTACAACAAAATCTTTAACACCTTCTACAAAATCAACAACAACTACAACACCAAAAACTGATGCACCAAAGACAAATGCTACAGAAGCACCTAAGTCTAATGCAACTACAAATAATACAACAAATAATGCGAGCACAAATACTGCAAATAAAACTAACACTACTACAAATACAGCAAACAATCAGCAATCTGGTAGCCGTTGGGGTAGTGCTTTAAGAAATATTGGTTTATTTGCTGGTGGTATGTTCTTAGGTAGCATGCTTAGTAATATGTTTGGTTTTGGCGGATTTATGGGTGATATTTTAGGTTTAATTGCCAATGTGGTACTTATCGGTATCGTAGTAATGGTAATTATGGCTATTTATCGTAAACTTTTTGGCAAAAAAAATGAAACTAATGCTTATGCTAGCAGTAGATATGATGAAAATAATTTCCGTTGCCCTAATTGTGGATGGATGGCACCAGATAGAAATAATCCTCCAAAATTCTGCCCTGAATGTGGAAACCGTTTAAATGGTGCAAATCAAAATGAATATCAACAATATAATCAATATACAAATGAACAAGATGCGGAATATACAGAGTCTAAAAGTGGTAAAATAATAGATATTACACCACCAAAAGATAAGGATAAATTTTAATTAAATAATGATTTTATCTATAAAAGCGACACTATTTAAAGGTGTCGTTTTTTATTTTTTAGATAAAATTTGCCTAGATGTGATAAAATGAAAAATATGTATATTTAGGAGGCGATAATTTTGAATGTATCACAAGCACAAAAAGGAAGAACTTATCTTGTAAAAAAAGTAAATTTAGAGGGAAATATTGAACGTCGTTTAGAGATGCTCGGCATGACTGACCAAGTAAAACTTATGGTTTTAAATAAAAAAAATCAAGGTGCTGTAATTATAAAGGTACGTGGCACTCGTTTTGCCATAGGTAAAGAAATAGCAGATGCTATAGAAATCGAGGAAATAGAAAATGAGTAAAGATGTTCATGTAGCTTTTATTGGTAATCCTAATTGTGGGAAAACTACTTTATTTAATGCTTATACTGGTGCTCATTTAAAAGTTGCCAATTGGCCCGGTGTAACTGTAGAAAAAAAAGAAGGAGCAATGCAATTTCACAATGAAAATTATAAATTAGTGGATTTACCAGGAATTTATAGTTTGACTTCATATACTATGGAAGAGCAAGTATCACGTCAATATATATTAGATGATGAAGTCGATATTGTTGTCGATGTGGCAGATGCTTCTTCTTTAGAGCGAAATTTATATTTAGCATTGCAACTTATTGAATTAGGTAAGCCAATGGTTCTAGCTTTAAATATGATGGATATTGTTGAAGAGCGAGGCATGGATATCGATTTTCATAGATTGCCAGAAATGCTAGGGATACCAGTAGTTCCTGTCAGTGCTAGAAAAAAACGTGGTCTGGAAATCTTAATGCATGCAGTTGCTCATCATCAGGGTGAAAAAATTAAAGATAAAATAGAACATCATCATGGTGAAGAAATTTTAAATCGCAAGCATAGACATAATCATCATAAAGATTGTGTAGTTGTTTATAGTGATGAGATTGAAGATAAGATAGATATTATCGAAGAAGCTCTCGTTGAAAAATATGGTCAATTACCTAATTTGCGTTGGCATGCAATCAAAGAATTAGTACAGGATAAAGAAATTATTGAAAAATATCCTTTAGATTTGCCTGATGTATTGGATAGAAGTTATGAAAAAGATATCATCAAGCAAAAATATGACTTTATCGAAGAAATAATACAAGAAGTATTGGTAAATAAAGATAAAGAAGCACGCTCTACAGATAGAATAGATGCTGTACTTACTGATAATGTTTGGGGTATTCCAATTTTCTTGGCTATTATGGCATTTATTTTCTTCTTAACTTTTACTATAGGTGATATTTTTAAAAATTATTTAGTAGAAGGAATAGATATTGTAAGCAATGATTTGATGGCAATATTGAATTCTATAGATGTCAGTCCGATTATATCGTCATTGTTAATTGATGGGGCTATAGCTGGTATTGGTGGTATATTAGCATTTTTACCGAATATATTTATTTTATTCTTAGCTTTAGCTGTGTTAGAAGATAGTGGATATATGTCGCGTGTAGCCTATGTTATGGACTCAGTAATGGGCAAAATTGGTTTATCAGGTAGAGCATTTATTCCTTTATTATTGGGATTTGGTTGTTCAGTGCCAGCAATTATGGCATCAAGAGCTTTAGAAGACCCAAAGGATAGATTGCGTACTATTTTAGTAACGCCATTTATGTCATGTAGTGCTAGACTTCCAATATATATTTTATTTTCAGGAATGTTTTTCCCAGAATATGCGATGTTTGTAGCTTTCTCTATGTATATAATTGGCATAGTCATGGCGATAATTATTGCTAAAATCTTTTATAAGGTGAGCGATAAGAGCGATAAAAAAGTATTGTTGATAGAACTTCCTGAATATAAATCACCAAATGTAATGTCTATATTTTTATATGCTTGGGAAAAAGTTAAATCATATTTAGCCAAAGCTGGTACAACTATTTTCGTAGCTTCAATAATTATTTGGTTTATCTTAAACTTTAATTTCTCTGGTATGGTAGATATCAGTGATAGCTTTGGAGCTCAAATTGGTCGATTGATAGCACCTATTTTAGTTCCTGCTGGACTTGGTTTATGGCAGATTGCAGTGGCTTTGATATCTGGTATTGCAGCAAAAGAAGTTGTTGTAGCAAGTTTGAGCGTATTGTATGGTATTTTAAATATCAATTCAGCAGAAGGCATGAATACTTTAGTTGGTCAATTAGCACAAGTTGGTTTTCATGAATTAAATGCTTATGTTTTGATGGTATTTTGTTTATTATATACTCCATGTATAGCTAGTATTGTAACTATAAAAAAAGAAACTAATTCTACAAAATGGACTTGTTTTGCAATATTTTTCCAATTATTGATTGCATATTTAGTAGCCGTTATTATCTATCAAATAGGTAGCAATATTTTATATTAATATTTAATTTTTGTTTGAACAGTGTTCATGAGAGTTTAATTATTTATAAAACTCTTGTAACACTGTTATTTTTTTATTAAATATATGGGAATAGTGCTATAATCAGTGTTATTGAGAGCGATTTTCATGATATAATATAAATAAAAGTATGATAAGTAAAGGTGTAAAGATGAATTTGAAGTACAAGTTTTTTGATTATTTGCCCCAAGAGGCAAAAGATATACGCACAGAAGTATTTGTAAATGAACAAAAATTTGAAAATGAATTTGATGATATAGATGATATTGCATATCATTTAATTATTTGGGAAGGAGAAAAAGCTATAGCAAATGCGAGATTATATCGAGATGAAGAGAAAAATTCATATATAATTGGCAGATTAGCAGTGCTTAAAGAATATCGTAAATGTCATATAGGCACTAAATTGATGAATTTATTAGAGGAAAAAGTGAAAGCTTTATCAGGTGAAAAAATAAGTTTATCTGCACAATGTAGAGCGAGAGCTTTTTATGAAAGTTTAGGATATAAAGCAAGTGGAGACATTTATTTAGATGAATATTGCCCGCATATACATATGGAAAAATTAATAAAGTAAAGTTTAAATAGCATGGATAGAGAATGAAGAAAGGGTATGATTTTGTGAGGATTGTTGGTATTATAATTATCATTTTAGTATTGGGCTTTTTTGGAGGCTATGGCATAATGCAATCGCAGATAGATGACCAAAAGGAATTTAAAGGAGTAAAAAATGTTATTCCTATGGATAATAGAACAGAACAACAAATTGAACAGCATGATGTAAAAGTGGAAAAATCAGGAATAATATCAAAGGAACAAGCTGAAATTATTGTTTTAGAAAATGCAGACATGGAAGCTAAAGATATCAGTCGATTAAAGACTAAAATAGAAAATTATTATGGTAAAGATATTTATGATATAGAATTTTATGCTGATAATAAAGAATATAATTATAATGTAGATATGTATGGCGGAGAAATTTTGGCAATGGATTATGAGATTGATAAAAAATATTATGCCAAATTATCTGGAAAACCAGTAGATGAAGCTGGTGCTATTGAATTAGTAAAAGCACAAATTCCAAATTGTACTACAGGTGATATTAAATTGAAATTAGAACATGATGATGACTATTTACAATATGAAGGTAGCGCACAAGTAAATGGCATTTTATATGAATTTACCATAGATAAAAATACAGGAACTTTCGTAAAATGGAAATGGAAAAATCATAAATAAAAATAAGCTATAGCAAAGTAAAAATTTAATTGCTATAGCTTATTTTTTATAGACTAATCTTAGCCTTTAACAACGATATTTACAAGTTTTTTAGGAACGCTGATTACTTTAACGATAGTTTTACCTTCGATTAAGCCTTTGATTTTTTCATCAGCAAGAGCGATTTCTTGTTGTGCTTCACGAGTAGCAGAGGAAGATACCATTATTTTGCTACGTAATTTACCATTTACTTGAACAACAACTTCAACTTCATCAGCAATAGTAGCTTTAGGGTCGAATGTTGGCCATGTAGTATGATGTACGCTACCTGTTTGACCGATTTGTTGCCAAAGTTCTTCAGTAACATGTGGTGCAAATGGTGCTAAAAGTTTAATTAAGTTGATAACTACTTCGCGAGCAAGACCTGCATTTAAGTTGCCGTCTTTGAATACATAGAAAGCATTTACAAGTTCCATGATGGAGCTAATTGCAGTGTTGAAAGTACCACGAGTACCGATATCTTCAGTTACTTTTTCAATAGTAACATTTAAAATACGGAATAATTCTTTTTCTTCTTTAGTGAGTGCTTTTACATCAAAAGTTGGATTTTCTTTAACTTTATCAGCATAGGAAAGGATAATTCTCCATACACGCTGAATGAAACGCCAAGCACCTTCAACGCCTTGGTCACTCCATTCAAGGTCACGTTCTGGTGGAGCTGCAAATAAAATAAAGAGACGAGCAGTATCTGCACCATATTTTTTGATGATTTCTTCAGGAGATACAACATTTCCTTTAGATTTACTCATTTTAGAACCATCTTTGATAACCATACCTTGAGTTAAAAGGTTTGTAAATGGTTCATCAAATTCTACAAGACCTGCATCTTTTAATACTTTTGTGAAGAAACGGGAATATAATAAGTGCAAGATAGCATGTTCAATACCACCGATATATTGGTCAACAGGGAGCCAATAATTGATAGCATCTTTGCTAAATGGAGCTTTATCATTGTGTGGGTCAGCATAGCGCATATAGTACCAGGAAGAGCAGATGAATGTATCCATAGTATCTGTTTCACGTTTTGCAGGTGCACCACATTTTGGACATGTGCAATTTACGAAATCTTCAGCTTGAGCAAGTGGAGAAGTTGCACCAGTTTCAAATTTTACATCTTTAGGTAATTTTACAGGTAATTGTTCTTCAGGAACGAGAACTTCACCGCAATGAGGGCAGTAAATAATAGGAATTGGAGCACCCCAATAACGTTGACGGGAGATGAGCCAATCACGTAAACGATAATTTACACGACGTTTGCCGAGGTTATTTTCTTCGAGCCAATCAATCATAGCTGTGATAGCTTTACGATTATTCATGCCAGTGAATTGACCGGACTCTACAAGTTCACCATCTTCAACGTATGCATTTTCCATAGTTTCAAGTGTTAAATTATGTTCTTTATTTTGAATAACAATTTTCATTGGTAAATTGTATTTTTTAGCGAACATAAAGTCACGTTCATCATGAGTAGGAACACCCATAACAGCACCAGTACCATATTCAAAAAGAACATAGTTTGTTACCCATACAGGAACTTTTTTGCCATTGAATGGATTTATAGCATAAACGCCTGTGAACATACCTTTTTTCTCAGATTCACTAGATGTACGTTCGATTTCATTCATATTGTGTACTTCTTCAATGAATTTTAAGATTTCTTGTTCGTTTTCTTTGCCTTTGATGAATTTTTTTACAAGTGGATGTTCTGCTGCAAGTACAACATAAGATACACCAAATACAGTATCAGGGCGAGTTGTATAAACAGAAATTTTTTCATTGTAATCAGGTACATCAAAGCTAAATTCAGCACCTTCACTGCGACCAATCCAGTTATCCTGCATGATTTTTACGCGGTTTGGCCAGCCTTCAAGTTTATCAAGGTCTTTTAATAATACATCAGCATAATCTGTGATTTTTAAGAACCATTGTTCAAGGTCTTTTTTCACTACTGTATCATCACAGCGCCAGCATTTGCCATCAATAACTTGTTCGTTAGCAAGTACAGTATGGCAAGTTTCACACCAGTTAGCAGAAGCTTTTTTCTTATAAGCTAAACCTTTTTTATAGAATAATTCAAAGAGCCATTGAGTCCATTTATAATAATCTTCATGGCAAGTAGCAACTTTTCTATCCCAGTCATAAGAAAGACCCATTTCTTTTTGTTGACGAGTCATATTTGCCATATTATCTTCAGTCCAGTCAGAAGGACTAACGCCATGTTTGATAGCTGCGTTTTCAGCAGGCATACCGAATGCGTCAAAGCCCATTGGATGAAGTACATTGAAACCATTCATAGTTTTATAACGAGCAATAACATCACCGATGGAGTAATTGCGAACATGTCCCATATGTAAATTACCAGATGGGTAAGGGAACATTTCAAGTACATAATATTTTGGTTTGTTTGGGTCCATATTAATCTGGTAAGCTTTTGTTTCGTCCCAGATTTTCTGCCATTTTTTTTCAATGGATTGAGGACAATATTTTTCCATAAAATTAACACTCCTATACTATTTTTGGACATTAAAAAAGCCCCTGGCAAAATGCCAGGGACGAATTATCGCGGTACCACCCTGATTGATAACAAAAAGTTATCCTCTTTAAAATCTTAACGGGATTAGCGGTGCTTTTGCACTCCTCCACAGCGAGTTCAATTACATGATTATAGGCTCGCATCAACCGCCTACTTTCTGAAAAATCCTTAAATAATTTACTACTCTGTATCATTGGATTTGAATTTGATATAAACAAATATCATTATACTTAGCTATAATATTAAAGTCAAGTAATATTGTTACATTGTTAATTTTTTATATAATTAAATACCTGATATTTTATAGGTGTATAATTAAGAAAAAATAGAAAAAAATTGAGAATATAGCAGTTTTTAAAATTGATTTCCTACTAAAATAATAGTAAAATATTTATGAGGTGATTTTGATGAAGGTTTCAACAAAAGGTCGATATGCATTGAGAACAATGATTGATTTAACAGTGAATAATACAGGTAATCCTATTCCGCTAAAAGATATTGCAACTAGACAGAATATAAGTTTGAAATATATGGAACAGATAATTTCTTTATTGATAAAAGCAAAATTAGTAAAAAGCGTGCGAGGAAATAATGGAGGTTATTTATTAGCAAAATCTAGTATGCAATATACAGCTGGCGATATTTTGCGAGCAGCTGAAGGAGATATGGCTCCAATTGCTTGTATTGAAAAAGATCATTGTAATTGTAATAGAGCTGATTATTGTAGTGTATTGCCATTTTGGTTAGGTTTGAATAAAGTAATAAATGGTTATTTAGATAGTGTTACTTTATCAGAATTGGCAAGACAAGCTAAAGAAAATAATGCAATGATTACTTGCCAACAAAATGAAAAACAAAATAAAAAAGATAAAAAATAATCCTTAGTATTTATGCTGAGGATTATTTTATTTTACATAGGATTATCATAAAATAATCAATAAAATGAAAAAATGATTAAAATTATATTTTTTAAAAAATATACAAATTTACATTTTTTGTATTGTGTATATTTTATTTTGCCTATATAATATAAAAATATGACTATAATCGTAATACATTAAAAGAAAGGATTTTATTATGCAAGTAAAAATTAGTGATGTAGTTGTAACGGGTTTTGCATTATTTGCAATGTTTTTTGGTGCAGGAAATGTAATATTTCCTCCATATTTAGGTATGACCTCTGGAACAGAGTGGTTAACAGGTTTCTTATGTTTCATATTTATTGATGTATTTTTATCTTGTATCGGAATATTTACTATAGTTTATGGTGGCGGTGGCATTAAAGCCTTAGAAAGTGTTGTAGGTAAAATTCCAGGCATGATTTTAAATGTAGCAGCTGTATTATGTACAGGTGTATTGATTGCTCCACCAAGAACAGCAGCGACTACTTTTGAAATGAGTATTGCGCCATTTACAGATAAGATTTCCTTATTTGTATTCTCTATTATTTTCTTTGGTATAGTATTTGCTTTTACTATTCGCCCTACACGTTTTGTTGATATAATCGGTAAATTTTTAACACCTGTACTCATTATTTGTACATTTATTTTGATTATCGCAGGTATTCTCAGCCCTATTGGTGAAATCGCAGCTCCAGTATCCCAAACAGTTGCTGAAGATGGTATCATCGCTGGCTATCAAACAATGGATATCTTAGTTGTATCTGGTTTTGGTCTTGTAATGCTCAACACTTTACGTTTAAAAGGATATGTAGAACGTAAATCCCAGATAAAAGCAATCATTGGTGTTTGTATCGTTGCTGGTATTTTATTATCTTTAATTTATGGTGGTTTAGCTTATTTAGGTGCGACTTCTAGCGTTGTTTTAGGTAATAATAATCTCAACCAAGCACAGCTTATTGTAGCTATTACAAATCATTTAATGGGTCATACAGGTATGGTTATTTTAGGTATAATCGTAGGTTTTGCTTGTTTGACTACTGCTGTAGGTCTTATCGGTTCCACAGCTTGCTTCTTTGAAGATTTTACAAACAAAAAAATCAAATATCCTGTATGGGTTGTTATCAATACATTAATTAGTATTTCTCTTTGTAATTTAGGTTTGACTACTATTATAAATGTAGCAGTACCAATTTTAACAACAATTTGCCCACCATTCATGATAACAGTATTATTGTTATTATTCCGCAATCAAATTAAAAATACTTTAGTTTATAAAGGTATTGCTTTAGTGGCATTTTTATATGGTTTGATTTCTACAATTCAATCTTATATGTAATTTTAAATTATTATTTGATGTGAAATATTTATGAGATAAAAATAAAAACTAGGGAGGATATTCTTCCTAGTTTTTTTATATAATATTATTTATCTTTTATATAGGCTATAGGTATAGCTATTGCTAGAAACTTCTACTAAATGATATAATTATAACAATAAAATAATTAATGGAGGAACAACGTTGGACGCAAAACATATTAGAAATTTTTCGATTATTGCTCATATCGACCATGGTAAATCTACTTTGGCAGATAGATTAATTGAATATACAGGTACGCTCACTGAACGTGAAATGGAATCTCAAGTTTTAGATAGCATGGATTTAGAGCGTGAACGTGGAATTACAATTAAAGCACAGACTGTGCGTTTACACTATAAAGCAAAAGATGGCGAAATCTATGAATTAAACTTAATTGACACACCAGGCCACGTTGACTTTAACTATGAAGTATCTCGTAGCTTAGCAGCTTGTGAAGGTGCGTTATTAGTTGTAGATGCTACTCAAGGTGTAGAAGCACAGACTTTGGCAAATGTTTATTTAGCTTTAGAACATGATTTAGAAATCATTCCTGTAATCAATAAAATCGATTTGCCAAGTGCTGAACCTGAAATGGTAAAACAGGAAATTGAAGATATAATTGGTTTGGATACTTCTGATGCAGTACTTGCAAGTGCAAAAGCTGGAATTGGTATTGAAGATATCTTAGAACAGATTGTACAAAAAATTCCTGCTCCACCAGATGATAGTGATAAACCATTAAAAGCACTTATTTTTGACTCTTATTTTGATGCTTATAAAGGTGTAATCGCTCATATTCGCGTAATTGATGGTTCTATTAAACCTGGCATGAAATTAAAAATGATGGCAACAGGTAAAGAATTTGAAGTTACAGATATCGGTTGCTTTAGACCACAGCCAGTTAATATCAATATGTTAGAAACTGGTGAGGTAGGATTTGTCGCTGGTAGCCTTAAAAATGTGCGTGATGTTCGCGTTGGTGATACTATTACTGATGCTAATAATCCAGCTAGTGAAGCATTACCAGGTTATCGTGGTGTAACACCAATGGTATATTGTGGTTTATATCCAGTTGATAGCTCTGATTATGAAAATTTAAAAGATGCTTTAGAAAAATTACAATTAAATGATGCTGCACTTACTTTTGAACCAGAAACTTCTATTGCTTTAGGCTTTGGTTATCGTTGTGGTTTCTTAGGTCTTTTACACATGGACGTTATTCAAGAACGTTTAGAACGTGAATATAAATTAAAACTCATAACTACAGCACCAAGCGTTATTTACCATGTATATAAAACTAATAGAGAAATGGTAAAAATTGATAACCCAGCTTCTATGCCATCTCCTACAGAGATTGAACATATTGAAGAACCTTATGTAAAAGCTACTGTAATCGTACCTAATGATTATGTGGGGCCTGTAATGGAGATTTCTCAAGAAAAACGTGGCGTATTCAAAACTATGGATTATCTTGATGTAAATCGTGTAATGGTAATTTATCACATTCCACTTAGTGAAATTATCTATGATTATTTTGATAAATTAAAATCTGCTACTCGTGGATATGCTTCACTTGATTATGAAATGACAGATTATCAGACATCTAAATTAGTAAAACTTGATATCTTATTAAATGGAGACCCTGTAGATGCTTTATCCACTATTGTTCATGTAGATAAAGCAGCAGCTCGTGGTCGTCAATTAGCGGAAAAATTAAAAACTATAATTCCACGTCAGATGTTTGAAATTCCTATTCAGGCAGCAGTGGGCAATAAAATTATTGCTCGTGAAAATGTACGTGCTATGCGTAAAGACGTACTTGCAAAATGTTATGGTGGGGATATCACACGTAAACGTAAATTATTAGAAAAACAGAAAGAAGGTAAAAAACGTATGAAGGCTGTAGGTTCTGTAGAAGTTCCACAAGAAGCTTTCATGGCGATTTTAAAAATAGACTAATGGGATTTGGCATATATATTCATATTCCATTTTGTAAACAAAAATGTTTTTACTGCGATTTTGCTTCAACAGCAAAAAAAGTAGATGAAACTTTATATGAACAGTATATAAATGCACTTTGTCAGGAAATAACCATGTATCAGGCGTTATTTCCTGATATTTGTATTGATACGATTTATTTTGGTGGCGGAACTCCTTCGATTTTGCCACCAAATTTAATTATACGAGCATTAAATACTGTAAAGGCAAATTTTGCTTTAAATTCTGATATAGAAATAACTTTGGAAGCAAATCCAGGAACTGTAGATGAACAAAAATTACAGTATCTTTATCAAAATGGAATTAATAGATTGAGTTTTGGTGTACAAGCAGTACAAGATGATTTATTGCAAAAAATAGGACGAATTCACACGATTAAAGAAGCTGATATAGCTATAGAAATGGCTCAGAAAATAGGTTTTAAAAATATAAGTGTGGATTTGATGTATGGATTACCTGGGCAAACTTTAGAAATGCTCAAAGAAGCTGTATCTTGGGCAGTAAATAAAAATATACAACATATTTCTATTTATGGTTTACAAATAGAAGAAAATACCGTTTTTGGCAGATTATATGACCAAGGGAAATTGATATTGCCATCAGAAGACGAAAGTGAAATGATGTATGATTATTTGACAGAGCAATTACCTAAATATAATTACAATCGTTATGAAATATCTAATTTTGCGAAGATTGGTTATGAAAGTAGACATAATTTAGCTTATTGGCAAGATAAATTTTATCTAGGCTTAGGAGCAGGCGCTCATGGATATTATAATCAAAAACGTGTGCAAAATCCTTTTGATATAGATGAATATATAAAAAAATGCAATCAAAAAATATTGCCGTTTATCAATGAGGAAATAGTAGATGAAAAAGCACATATTGAAGAATTTTGTTTTTTAGGTCTGCGCATGGCTAAAGGCATAGATAAAGAAATTTTTAAGCAAAAATTTAATACAGATATAGAAAATTTATACGGTGAAATTTTGCCAAATCTAGAAAAAGATGGCTTGATAATTAATACTCAAAAGTATATTTATTTAACCTCTAAAGGTATAAAATTTGGCAATCAAGTATTTAGTGAATTTCTCTTAGATTAATAAAAATACGAATTGATATGTAGTTATGATTTATAACCAAAAGACATTGATAATGCAGGGGCTTCTTTACAAAGAATGAATTTAGTTATATAATTAATTCGAGTATTAAATGTTTCGGTGTATATATATTATTTATCAAAGCTCATCTGTACGGGACGGATTTACGTTTAAATTTACAATAATAATGAATACTAAAAAATAAATATATATATAAATATAAATTTGGAGGTGCTTTTTTTTTGGCAAAGGAAGCTCAAAAATTGCAAATAATTCCTTTGGGTGGACTTGGCGAAATTGGTAAAAATATGACCGTTGTACGTTACGGTGATGATATTATCGTTATTGATGCTGGGTTGATGTTCCCTGAGGAAGAAATGCTAGGTATAGATTTAGTTATTCCTGACATTACGTATTTATTAGAAAATAAAGATAAGATAAAGGCTATTGTGCTCACACATGGTCATGAAGACCATATCGGAGCATTACCTTATGTCTTACGTCAAATTCCTAATATACCAGTTTATGGTACACGTTTAACTTTAGGAATTTTAGAAGGTCGTTTAAAAGAAAATGGAGTGGATTCTAGTAATCTTCATCCTGTATATCATGGAGATATAATAAGTGCAGGTTGCTTTACTGTTGGTTTTATACGTGTAAATCATAGTATTGCTGATGCATGTGGTTTATCCATTAAAACTCCTATGGGTATGATTGTACACACAGGAGATTTTAAATTTGATTATACGCCCGTAGATGGTAAAATGACTGATTTTAGAGCTTTTTCTGATTTAGGAAATAGAGGCGTTTTAGTATTATTAGCTGACAGCACAAATGCAGAACGCGAAGGGCATACACCAAGTGAACGTACAGTAGGTATTGCCTTTGAAAAAGCTTTCCGTAAAGCTAAAAATCGCATAATTATCGCGACTTTTTCTTCAAATGTACATCGCATACAACAAGTAGTAGATACAGCTATTAAATATAATCGTAAAGTAGCTATTTTAGGCCGTAGCATGATAAATGTAGTAAATATATCTATTAAATTAGGTTATTTAAATATGCCTGAAGATATGTTAATCGACATTGATGAAATTAATAATTATCCAATGAACCAAGTGGTAATAATCACTACAGGTAGTCAAGGTGAACCAATGTCAGCACTCACTCGTATGTCTACAGCAAATCATCGCAAAGTAGGCATTGTGCCAGGTGATACAATTATTATTTCAGCTACACCTATTCCTGGAAATGAAAAATTAGTATCAAGAACAATAGATAATTTATTAAAACAAGGCGCTGATGTTATCTATGGACGTGATGAAGGAATTCACGTTTCAGGTCATGCTAGTAGAGAAGAATTAAAATTAATGCATAATTTAGTTCGTCCTAAATTTTTTATACCTGTACATGGTGAATATCATCATATCGTAAAGCATGCTAAATTAGCTGAAAGTATTGGTATGCCAAAAGAAAATATTTTCATCAGTGAAATTGGACAAGTTTTAGAATTTACACGTGATAAAGGTCAAGTAGTAGGTAAAGTAACTTCTGGTAAAGTATTAATCGATGGTCTTGGTGTTGGTGATGTAGGCAATATTGTACTTCGTGACCGCCGTCAATTATCTCAAGATGGTATCTTAATCGTAGTTGTTACTATGGATAAAGAAGGTCGCTTTATCGCAGCTGGCCCAGATATCGTATCTCGTGGTTTTGTCTATGTTAGAGAATCAGAAGCTTTGATGGAAGAAGCAAAAGAAAGAGTAACTTCTGCCATTGAACATTGCTTAGATAACGATATTACAGAATGGTCTGTAATAAAAAATGACATTCGCGAAGCTATTGGTAGATATCTTTATGAAAAAACACGTCGTCGTCCAATGATTTTACCAATCATCATGGAAGTTTAAAAATAATAGCTAAATTTAAAGAGAAGAATGTATATTCTTCTCTTTTTTATTATAAAAAATAAATTCTGAAAATATTTACAAATTTAATAGTAAGTAGTATAATTATACTATGAAATTAAAGAAAACGTTTACTAAGGAATTGGATAGAGAAAAAATAAAATATATTAAAAATAAAATTGTTGATAAGAAAATTTTAAGAAAGGGGGAAAGTATAAAGTTCAATAAAATTAAGTTTTTATAAATTTTCATGATAAAATAATAAAATTTTCACAATATTTAAAAATGAAAGTTAATATATCTGTATTTATGGGAAATAGTAAACGTTTGCTAAAAAGGGGAAGTTAAAAAATGGGAAGTTTAATTAAATTGGGTAAAAAATATTTTTTTGAATTTAGTATTTTAAGCATTATATTAATTTGGTCATCAAACAATGCAGTAATGAAAATAGGAATTGAGGAAATAGGACCATTTATCTATAATGCTTTACGTTTAACTATTGCAGCACTATTATGTTGGCTTTGGTTATATAAGACACATACATATAGAAAAATGCCATGGACAGATTTAAAATATTTAATATTATTGGCTTTAGGTGGATTTTGTTTGACACAAGTTTGTTTAACTTTTGGATTATCAAAAACAACTGCAGGTAATGCATCATTAGCTTCAGCTATTATGCCATTAGCAGTAGCATTATTAAATAAATTGTTTAAACAAAATCCTTTGTCCAAAAATGTTATTTTAGGTTTAATTATTTCTTTTGTAGGAATGATGGCAATTATTTTTAGTTCAAATAAAGAGATCAGTTTTGCTAATCATCATTTAATTGGTACATTAGTAGTAGTTTTGGGACAATTTAGTAATGCTTATTATACTATTTATGCTAAGGATTTACTTAATAAATATTCTCCTTGTCAAATTGTAAGTTTTTTAATGAGTATTTCGGCTATTGTATTTTTTCTATTAGGAATACCAGAGTTACAATTTATAAATTTTGAAACTTTATCTAATGAAGCATGGATAAGTGTAGTTTATTCTGGAGTTTTTGCTCTTTGGTTAGGTAATATTGTATGGGTATGGGCTGTTGGTAAAATTGGTAGTGTAAGAACTGCAATTTATCAGTATTTGTTGCCAGTATTTTCTCTTATATTTGCATATATATTATTAGGAGAAACTTTAGTATTAGGACAAGTTTTAGGTACTATATGCATTTTAGTGGGAATGATATTAAGTAAAAAATAAACATTGTGAATTATTTTTTTTATATTATAAATTGTTATACTTATAAAAAATGCACTTTAAAAGTAGAATATCAATCTAACTTTTAAAGTGCATTTTGTTTATTTTATAAGACAAACATTTTTAATTTATTAGAAACTGTATGAATTTCTAGTGGTAATACAGGGCCAAGTTCACCATCTAAATCACTTTCTACGCGGTCTGGACAAGAGAATTTGAAATAAGATGCTTGTTTATAGATGATATTTTTATTATCAAAAGATGTTTTTCCTGCCACTGTATCAGCTACGATTTTCATCAATTCAGGAATATTACATTGTTTTAATAATATCATATCTAATTTGCCATCATTGATTTTAGCGTCCATAGATATATTTTTGAAGCTAGCTACAACAGGTGAATTAACGACTAATACAAAGAAGATTTTTTCTTTGATGATTTCACCATCAGCTTCAATTGTGAAATCTAAACCGCGAAATCTAGGAAGTTCACCAAGTCCACGGAAATAATAAGCTAATTTACCAAAAGTATTTTTAAGACGAGTATCAACTTCATGAGCAACACCTGTCATCATACCAGCACTGATTACATTGATAAAGTATTCATCACCAATAGAGCCAACATCTACATATTGAGTTTTTCCAGTGATGATACTATTGATATATTCATCAAATTTAGCATCAATACCAAGATGAGAAGCAAAATCGTTAGATGTACCACTAGGAATAATACCTACAGGTACGTCAAGATTTTCTTTTAAGGTCATATTGATTATTTTATGCAAAGTACCATCGCCACCAGCTGCAATGATACCATCGGCATTTACATTGCGTACGCAATTAGCAAAGAATGGATCAAAGCTTTCTTTTTTAGTGCGGTAAGGCATGATGATACAATCACGACTTTGAAATTGATTGATAATATCGTCTAATTTTTTCTTAAACATGGCATCACCAGAAACTGGATTATATGCCAATAGAAATTTTTTCATTTTATAATCTCTCCATTAATTTTTTAAAACACCAATTTTTTTGAAGAAACGAATACTAGGGGCACCAATCATAGGAATGCGTTCGATATCTGATTCCATGATACCACCAATTAAAATTAAGACAATAATATAGAAGAACATACCAACAAATAAAGATGCAAAAGTAGCTAAAGCATTGCTTGCTGTTTCGTATAATAAGAATTCATAGCCAAAATGAATAATACCAGCCATGATAGCAGCAGAAACAATAGTTTTTAATAATTGCATGATTTCAATTTTATAATTGATATATTTATATAAGAAATATAGATTGATTAAAGCTGCAATACCGATATCAGCAACAGTAGCCCATGCAGCACCCATGATGCCGAGTGAAGGTTGTGCTGTTAATACCCAGTTTAAAATAACTTTAGCAATGGCAGCGATAACCATATTAATCATTGGAATAGTAGGGTGTCCAAGTCCTTGAAGAACACCAGTAGTAACTTGATGAAGACCAAGTAATACTATACTAAAGGACGAAACCCAAACAGCAGGGCCTGCTCCAGGTGCATTGTAGATTAAAGTTGAGATAGGCACAGCCAACATCATAACTGTTACAAATGCAGGGAAACAGATAAAGTTTGAAATACGCATAGCAGCTGCTGTTTGATTGAAACAACGTGTTTTATCTTTTAACGTACGAGCTTCAGAGATAGCAGGTACGATACTTACAGCAAGAGAAGCTGTTAAAATAGTGGAAAGATTGACAAGTGGTACAGCCATACCAGTCAAATAACCGAATAATTCTGTAGCTTCATTTACGCTATAACCAGCTACTTCCAAACGAGCTGGTACGATTAATAAATCAAGATTAGATACAATCGGAAGCATGATACTAGCAGCAGAAACTGGAAGTGCCAATACAAAGATACGTTTAATAATTTTCCAGACAGAAGCTGTTTGAGCATCATTTACAGGCTTTAATTCATTACCGTAGTTTTTGACAATATCTTTTTCTAATTTTATGTGGAAATAAACTAAAACCATGACACCAGTAATAGCACCAGCTAAAGCACCTAAAGAAGCACCAGCTGAAGCATATTCAAGCCCATAAGGTAAGAGGAGTTGAGCGAATAAAATCATGGTTACAACGCGGAATATCTGTTCAACAATCTGTGATACAGCAGTTGGTGTCATGCGTTGCCAACCTTGGAGATATCCTCGAGAACTAGCTAAGATAGTAACGAAGAATACAGCTGGAGCAAGTGCAATAATGGAATAATATGCACGAGGGTCACGCACAAATTGCCAATCTATGAGCCATTGAGCACCAAAATAGGTCAGCAAACTAAAAAATAAACCAGTGCAGAACATAAAGCACATGGAAATACGAAAAATGCGTTTTGCCCCAAAAATATCATTTAAGGCAACTCTTTCAGCTGTTATAATAGAGATAGCTACAGGAACACCTGCAGAAGAAACGGTCAAGGCTAAAAAATAAATAGGAAAAGCCATTTGATAAAGACCGATACCTTCACCGCCTAAAACGCGGGAAACAAAAATCCAGTTTAATGAGCCGATAACTTTAACTACTAAGCTAGCGACTGTTAATATAAAAGTTCCTTTTAAAAAGCTTTCAGCTTTATGAGATTTTTTTGAAGTATTATCTTGTTCGTTAATGGAAAACACCTGCTTTAAAACATCATTTTCTTTTAATTGAAAAGACTGTATAATAGTAAATACAGCTTAAAAAAGTAATTATACTAGAAAATTATAGCATTTATCGTAAAACTATGCTAGTATATTTTACTTTTATAGCTATAAAGCTAGGATTAAGTAAGCATTGAATGAGTTTAAGTAAAATAAAAAAAGAAAGGAAAATTTTTATGGAGTATAATTATCTAGGATTTGATATAAATATTGGTAAATCAAAACCTGAAAATATTGTACATAGAGAAGTTGCTTGTCCATTTTGTGATGTGAAAAGTTTAAAAAATATCATAGAAATAAAAAATGATATGATATTATTAGAAAATAAATATCAAGTTTTACAAGAAGCTTATCAATTATTAATTATTGAAGGCAGTGAATGTAATGCAGATATTCCAGATTATACTTTAGAGCATATGCAAGAACTCATGCATTTTAGTATAAATCACTGGCTCAATATCATTAATAGTAAAAAATATAAAACAGTACTTTTCTTCAAAAATCATGGGCCTTTATCTGGTGGAACTATGCGTCATCCACATATGCAAATTGTAGGCATTAAAAATTTAGAGTTTAAAAATATGTGTGATAAACGCCAATTTGAAGGCATTAAAATTGCAGAAAAAAATAATGTAATTATGAACTTGTCTACAAAGCCACGTGTGGGATTTACAGAAATCAATGTAATTATGAAAGGTTTAAATGATATCGATACCTTAGCTGAATTTGTGCAAATAGGCGTCGATTATATCATGAATCATTTCAGTGTAAATTGTAGCAGTTATAATTTATTCTTCTATTTAATTGGAGGCAATATACATGTAAAAATAATGCCTAGATTTGCGACATCTCCATTATTCATTGGCTATAATATCGAACTTGTACCAAATAATTTACAAGAGATTGCAAAACATATAAAACAATTATATTTTGACAAAAAAAACGACTAAGCATTTAAGCGTAGTCGTTTTTTTATTTATTAAATTATTTCATATCGTCTTCAGCATCTTGTTTTTCTGGTGGTACAGGGAACATTTCTAAATCTGGATTATTATCTTGAATCCAGCCTAATGCCCATTCGTTGTTTACAAGAAGTACAGGACGATCTTTCATATCATATACGAACATTCCACGGTCAGCACCACGGAGAGATTCTGGAGTTACAGGACGATTATCTTTGAAACGAAGCCAACGAGCAACTTCAAATGGTTGCATATTCATGACTATTTCTGTATTATATTCGCTCTTTAAGCGGTATTCTAATACATCAAACTGCAATTGTCCTACAGTACCAACGATATAAGATTCCATACCAGCACCTGCTTGTTGGAATAATTGTACAGCACCTTCTTGTGTAAGCTGCATGATACCTTTTACGAATTGTTTGCGTTTCATAGTATCTTTAGCAGAAACACGAGCAAATCTTTCTGGTGGGAATACAGGGAAATCTGCAAATTTGAATTTATGAGAAGGCATACAAAGTGTATCACCAATACCGAAAATACCAGGATCAAATAAACCAACAATATCTCCAGGGTATGCAGTATCAATGATTTGACGGTCTTGAGCTAAGAATTGTTGTGGCTGAGAAAGTTTTACAGCTTTGCCACCTTGCATATGATAAACGCTCATACCACGTTCAAATTTACCAGAGCAAATGCGAATGAAGGATAATCTATCATGATGAGCAGGGTTCATATTAGCTTGAATTTTGAAGATAAAGCCAGAGAATTTTTCATCATCAGGGCTGATAAGACCATCGGAGCTCATACGAGGTTGAGGAGCTGGTGCAAGACGAAGATATTCTTCTAAGAAACCACGTACACCGAAGTTAGTCATGGCACTACCAAAGAACATAGGTGTCAATTCACCTTTATTTACTTTGTCCATAGACCACTGTTCACCAGCAACATCAAGTAAATCAATATCATCTAATAAAGCTTGATAATCAGTGTCGCCAATGATTTCTTTAGCTTTTGGGTCTTTTAAATCAAAAATTACAGACTCACGTTCTTCTTGACCATGAGATGTATCTTCACTGAATAATTCTACTTTTTCAGTTTCGCGGTGATAAATACCTTTATAATGACCATCTGTACCGATAGGCCAATTCATTGGATAAGAGCGAATACCTAAAACATCTTCGATTTCTTCCATTAATTCAAGTGGAGCTTTACCAAAACGGTCAAGTTTATTAACAAATGTAAAAATTGGAATATGACGTTGTTTACAAACTTTGAATAATTTTTTTGTCTGTGCTTCGACACCTTTGGCTACGTCGATAATCATGACAGCACTATCTACAGCCATGAGTGTACGATAAGTATCTTCACTGAAGTCTTGGTGACCTGGAGTATCAAGGATATTGATACGACAACCAGCATAATCGAATTGAAGCACACTAGAAGTTACAGAAATACCACGCTGTTTTTCAATTTCCATCCAGTCAGAAACAGCATGACGTTGAGTTTTACGGGATTTTATAGAACCTGCTAAATGGATTGCACCTCCATAGAGCAATAATTTTTCAGTTAAAGTAGTTTTACCAGCATCTGGGTGAGAGATAATCGCAAAAGTACGTCGTTTTTGAATTTCAGTTTGTAATTCCGACAATTTAAATCCTCCTATAAAAAAATAGTACTATCTTTTTATTCTATCATAAGTAATGATAGAGTGGTAGAAGTTTATTAAAATAAGCATCATAATTAAGCATTATAATTAAATGTCCTGTAATAATATACATAAATATATATATTTAAAGGTAACAGATTTAAATATATAATTAAGAAATAGGGAATTTATTGTAAATAAATTATTTTTAGTGTAAAAAATAAGGATATATTTACTAGATAGTACATATTATTTATTGCTTATTAAAAGATAAAAAATATAAAATTTTTAAATTAGGTACTTGACTGTTGTAAACTTGTAAAGTATAATAAACAACATCAAGACTAAGACCTACATAAAGGAATTATAATAATTATATTTTAGGCCTATGCTGGGAGGAATCATAATGAATTTTTCTAAAAAACGTTTGCGCATAGCAGGATTACTTCTTGGTATGACAATGTTCGGTAGCATTTTCGCTGGTTGTGGCGGTGAAGAAGCAGCAAATAGTGATGAAATTAAAATCGGTGCCAATTTTGAAATGACTGGTAATGTTGCCAACTATGGTACAACAACATTAGAAGGTTTGAAATTAGCTATCAAAGAAGCTAATGACGCCGGTGGAATTAATGGTAAAAAAATTACTCTAGTTGAAGCTGATAATAAATCAGACCCTGCTGAAGCAGCTAACGCAGCTACAAAACTTATTTCTGATGATAAAGTTGTAGCTATCGTAGGACCTGCAACTTCTGGTGCGGTACAAGCTGAATCTCAGGTAGCAACTGAAAATAAAGTGCCAATTATCGCACCTGATGCAACAAGCCCTGATATTACAGTAGAAAATGGTCAAGTTAAACCATTTGTATTCCGTGGTTGCTTCATTGACCCATTACAAAGTAATACAATGGCAGCTTTTGCAGCTAACGAATTAAAAGCTAAAACAGCTGTTATTTATTTAGACTCTAGTACAGATTATTCTAAGAGTTTAGCTGAAGTATTTAAAAATAAATTTGAAGCTTTAGGCGGTAAAGTCGTAATGGAAGAAGCTTTCGTAGCTAAAGACCAAGACTTTAAAGCAACTCTTACAAATATTAAAACAGCAAATGCAGATATAATTTATATTCCTGCTTACTATGAAGAAGTTGGTAAAATTGTAAAACAAGCACGTGAACTTGGTATTACACAACCAATTTTAGGTACAGATGGTTGGGATGATACAAAAGTAGTAGATATCGCTGGTGCAGATGCACTTAATAATACTTACTTCATCACTCACTATACTGAAACAGATCCAGATGCTAAAGCTTTTGTAGATGCATTCACAAAAGAATATGGTCATGCTCCAGGTGTATTTGCTGCTCTTGGTTATGATGCAGGTAAAATGCTCGTTGATGCTATAAAACGTGCAGGTAGCACAGATCCAGAAGCAATTCAGAAAGCATTAGCAGAAACTAAAGATTTACAAGTTGGTACAGGTAAACTTACTGTTGATGAAAATCACAACTTGATCAAAAATGCTTTCATTATTGAAATGAAAGATGGTAATAAAGTTCTTAAACAAAGAATTACACCAACAACAGCAGAAGGCTGATTATACTAGGTGAAAGGGCCGCAATTTTGCGGCCTTTCTTTGTGAAGGAGGAAAGTAAGATGGATTTTTTTGAGCAATTAATACAGCAATTAATCAATGGTATTTCCTTAGGTAGTATTTATGCATTGATTGCTTTAGGTTATACCATGGTATATGGTATTATCAAGTTGATAAACTTTGCCCATGGTGATATTTATATGGTTGGTGCGTATGTAGGCTTTTATGCTGTAACAATGACTAAGATGTCAATTATTCCAGCACTTATCATATCTATGGTTGTTACTGGTCTTTTAGGAATTTTAGTAGAAAAAATAGCGTATAAACCATTGCGTAAAGCTCCACGTATATCACTGTTAATAACAGCTATTGGGGTTTCATTTTTCCTTGAATATACAAGTATGTATTTTGTTTCACCAACACCAAGAACTTTTCCAAATGTTATTGATTCCTTATCTTTAAATATTGGTTCATTTGTAATTAATGGACAGCAATTATTAATTTTTATTATTACTGTAATTTTGATGGTATTACTCACTTACATTGTACAGAAAACTAAAATGGGTAAAGCTATGCGTGCTGTATCCTTTGATACAGAAACAGCTCAACTCATGGGTATAAATGCAGATAGAGTAATTTCTTTTACTTTTGGTATTGGTTCAGCATTAGCTGCCGCTGGTGGTGTTTTAGTAGGTGTATATTATAACTCTATTGACCCACTTATGGGAATTATGCCAGGGCTTAAAGCTTTCGTTGCCGCTGTATTAGGTGGTATCGGTAGTATCCCAGGAGCTATGACTGGTGGTATTGTTTTAGGTGTAATAGAAGCTTTAGTATCCGGTTTTATATCTTCTACATTCCGTGATGCAGCAGCTTTTGCGATATTAATATTAGTATTGTTATTCAAACCATCTGGTATTTTTGGTAAGAATACTAATGAGAAAGTGTAGGTGTTAAAAGTGAATTCTCTTAGAAAAAAAGATATAATAACTTTAATACTTGCGATTGTTTTATTTGGCGTTTTGCAATTTTTGATGGCTGAAAGAATTATTGGCTCATTCTGGGAATTAAATATTTTCCTTGTATGTGTCAATATTATCATGGCAGCAAGTTTAAATTTGATAAATGGTTATACAGGTCAATTTTCTTTAGGTCATGCTGGCTTTATGGCAGTAGGCGCCTATGTTGGCGTAATTTTAACAGTTAATTTTCATTCTCCATTTATTGTGGCTTTATTAATTGGCGGTTTTGCAGCTGGTATTTTGGGATTTTTGATTGGTTTGCCAACATTGCGTCTAAAAGGCGATTATTTGGCTATCGCTACATTAGGCTTAGGGGAAATCATTCGTATTGTTATCATGAATATAGAGTATGTAGGTGGTGCAGCTGGTTTTAAAGGTATACCACATAATACGACTTTTCCATGGGTATTTTTTATAATGTTATTTACATTGTTCTTCATTAAGAACTTTGTTAATTCTAAATATGGTCGTTCTTGTATTGCTGTACGTGAAAATGAGATTGCAGCAGAAGCTATGGGTGTTAATACTACAAAATATAAAGTAATGGCATTTACTATTGGGGCTATTTTTGCTGGTATTGGCGGTGGATTATTTGCTCATTGTTTCTATATTATCAATCCATCTTCATTTACTTTTATGGCATCATTTAATTTCTTAATCATGGTAGTACTTGGCGGATTAGGTTCAATTACAGGTTCAATCGCTGGTGCGTTTGTAGTAACTTTCGTATCAGCAGCACTTGCTAGTTGGCCTGAATTCCGTATGATTGCATATGCATTAGTATTGATTTTATTAATGTTTTATCGTCCACAAGGTCTTTTTGGTTATACAGAAATTACAAGCCTTAAGATTTTCCAACGTTTTAAGGGAGGTCGTGGATAATTATGGAATTATTAAAAACAGATGGTGTATCAAAAGTATTTGGCGGATTAAAAGCAGTATCTAATTTTGATATAGAGATAAATGAAGGCGAACTCATAGGTCTTATTGGGCCAAATGGTGCAGGGAAAACAACTGCATTTAATTTATTGACAGGTGTATATCAACCAACTACAGGTACTATTGATTTTGCTGGTAAAAGTTTAGTTGGATTAAAACCTTATCAGATAACTTCTCGAGGAATTGCACGTACTTTTCAGAATATAAGATTGTTCTCGGAATTAACTGTTTTAGATAATGTAAAAATAGCATATGATTCTCATGCAAAATATAGTTTAGTGGAGTCTGTACTTCGTTTGGGTAGATATTTCAAAGAAGAAGATGAAATCACTAAAAAAAGTCTAGAATTATTAAAGATTTTTAAATTAGAAGATAAAGCTTATGAAGTGGCAAAAAATTTACCATATGGGGCACAACGTCGCTTAGAAATTGCCAGAGCTTTGGCTACTAAACCAAAATTATTATTATTAGATGAACCGGCAGCAGGTATGAATCCACAAGAAACACAAGAATTGATGGAAATGATACGCTGGATACGTAAAGAATTTGGTTTATCTATTTTACTTATTGAACATGATATGAGCTTAGTAATGGGAATTTGTGAACGCATCTATGTTTTGGAATATGGTTGTATTATTGCCAGTGGAACTCCAGAAGAAATTCAGAAAAATCCTGAAGTTATTAAAGCTTATTTAGGTGGGGAGGTGTAGAATTTATGTTAAAAATAAATGATATGAATGTTTATTATGGTGCAATTCATGCTTTAAAAGGAATTAGCTTAGAAATCAATGAAGGTGAAATAGTTACTTTGATTGGGGCTAATGGGGCAGGAAAATCTACAACTCTACGCACTATTTCAGGGCTTTTAAAACCAAAGACTGGTACAATTGAGTTTGAAGGTAAAAATATTGCCGGAATGCCAGCACAAAATATCGTAAAAGCAGGTATTTCTCAAGTACCAGAAGGTAGACGTGTTTTTGCAGAAATGACTGTTATGGAAAACTTGGAATTAGGTGCATTTATTCGTAAGGATAAAGCTGGGATTGCCAAGGATTTGAAAATGGTATTTGAACGTTTCCCAAGACTTGAAGAAAGGGTAAATCAACAAGCAGGAACTTTATCCGGTGGGGAACAGCAGATGCTTGCTATGGGACGAGCTTTGATGAGTAGACCTCGTTTACTACTTTTAGATGAGCCTTCCATGGGTCTTGCACCATTATTGATAAGAGAAATTTTTTCAATAATACAAGATATCAATAAAGCAGGCACTACAGTTTTATTAGTAGAACAAAATGCAAATATGGCACTTTCTATTGCTAATCGTGCATATGTTTTGGAAACAGGACGAATTACACTTTCTGGTGATGCTAAAGAACTTGCTGCTAGTGAAGAAGTAAGAAAAGCATATCTTGGTGGCTGATTTTATATAGATAATTATTATATGCAGGGATTCGTTAGATTTATAGCGAATCCTTTCTTATAGGATAATAAAATAAATTTATATGAGGTGAAAAAAATGTTTGTTATTAATAGAATGACGAAAAATCCTATGACAGTAACAGCTGATACTAAAGTTGATGAAGTAGCTCATTTAATGAAAAAACATAATTTTCGTCGCTTACCTGTTGTAGATGATGGCAAATTAGTAGGATTTTTAAGCGATAGTGATTTAATGCGTGTAGCACCATCGCCTGCAACAACTTTATCAAGATATGAGATAAATTCTTTACTTGCAAAAATTTGCGTTCGAGATATCATGAAAAAAGATGTTGTTTCTGTAAATGTAGATGCAACTATTGAAGAAGCCGCACTTATTATGTATAAAAATAAAATTGGCGGTATGCCAGTTGTAAGTAATATGGGTGCTGTAGTAGGCGTTATTACAGAAACAGATATTTTCAAAACATTTGTAGATGTAATGGGCTTAGCTGATGGAAAAACTCGTATTACTTTGGAAGTTACAGATAAAATTGGTGTAGTTAAAGATATCGCAGAAATCTTTGGACAAGCAGGTGTTAGCATTGATAGCTTGATAACTTGCAAAAAAGAAGATAATAAATACGAAATCGTTATTCGTGGCGATATTACTAATATTGATGATATCAAAGCAAAATTAGAAGCTAAAGGTTATAAAGTTATTCATACAGTAAAAATTGGCTGATTTATAAAAATAAAAATGCACTGCTAAATTTATATTTAGTAGTGCATTTTTTGTTTAAAGATTATTATTCAAAATATTAGGAAATAGTAGTCCACCATTTGTTGAATTTTTGATTGTTTTGGTCAATAAACACAGTTTCACCTAATAATGGAGTGAGCAGTTTATATGATTTATTTTGACTAGCTGTATAAATACGTTCAAAAGGTTCTTGCCAGTGGTGAGGGCTTAGAGCAAATTTTCCACAATGTACAGGTAAAAGCATTTTAGCTTGTAAATCCATAGTAGCTTGAGCTACTTCTTCTGGCATCATGTGAATTTGTGCCCAAGATGTATTATATTGACCATTTTCCATGATAGCTAAATCAAAGCCTTGGAAATAATCACCAATTTCACAGAATTGAGGACTATATCCTCCATCACCACTATAAAAAATTTTTTTGGTAGGTGTAATGAGGGCAAAAGAAGCCCAAAGAGTTTTATTATTATCTAAAAATCTTCCTGAAAAATGGCGAGAAGGTAAAATATGAATTTTTAAATTATCACTAAGTTTTATTTCATTATACCAATCTTCATCATGAATTATATCAGGATTAAATCCCCAATGATAAAAAAGACTACTAACACCTAGAGGGCAAACAATATGCTTGATTTTATGCTTTAGGCTCATAATAGTAGCATAATCTAAATGGTCCCAGTGGTCATGAGAGATGATTAAAACATCAATATCAGGCATATCATTAGCTGTATATATATTTGTACCAGCAAAGGCTTTATTGATGAAAAATAAAGGAGAGGCATAATCACTGAATACAGGATCAACTAATATCTTGATACCATCAATTTGCAGATAAAAACTAGAATGACCAAACCAAACAAGTAGATTTTCTTTAGGATTTAAAGATTTTAAATCTGTTTTTTGCGTAGGAATATTTTCCTTAGGTACAGTTACACCTTTAGTAGGAAATAGAATTTCTTTGATACCATTATAATAATTATCTTTATTGACTAAAACAGATGTAGGCTCAAGATTTTGAAATTCTCCATTTACATAATGAGGAGATTTTAAAATCTTAGTCAATTCATCACCCTTAGGTGAACGACCAATCTTAGGCTGATTGATAAAACCAATACCACCCATAGCTAATAAAGCTGTAGTAATACCGGCTAATTTAAAGAAATTGCGACGAGAAATAGACATAAAAATTACTCCAATATATAATAATTAATTTAATTATACATATTGGAGTAAACTTAAAGTCAACATTTTATTCATTTTTCTTTTATATAAAAGAAAAATGAACCAAAAAGAAAAAGCCCCGCAATATTGATTTTACTTTGGCAAAGATAAAACTATGTCTACAACGCTCTAAACTCGCTTCGCTCAAACAGTAGGA
>OGMW01000456.1_pt1 | contig 44013 bp, 34 predicted proteins | sample 1573281 | NCBI WGS metagenome assembly OGMW01 (sample SAMEA2581907, study PRJEB24529) | metagenome | biome: Human gut stool | place: China | collected 2011 | reverse complement strand
GAGGAGCAATGATAAGGATCACGAATTTTGCCCAATCCCCGTTTCCCGTAAAGGCGTTTAAGAAGGCAGTATCTTCTCAGCTGTTACCACAAACATGCATGAAGACTCTATTTTTTTCCGCTTAAAAATCCTGACGTTTATCTGAGAAGCACTACTGTGCGCGGGAGAGGCGGTCCCGGAGTTTTACAAGCTCTGCGGTCACCTGCCCGATATCCCGGTCGAGCGCGAGCAGTTCAGCTTCAAGATCGCTGTTCTCCGTTTCGTAGCGTTCGAGCTCAGCAGCGAGTGCGCGGCGCCGGTCCGCCTCATAGGCACTCATCCCGGCCTGAGGATCCGCGCCGAAACGCCAGGTCAGACCGACATTAACCATAGGATGAGCGTTGAGCGCGAGGCCTGCCGAGAAGAGCACGCGTTCGCCCGCATAGTGCGCCAGACCCACCGACAGTGCACCGTGCCCGCGATAGGCGCCAAGCGCAGCCATGACCTGTGAAGGTCTGTCGTAGCGGTAGGCCAGAGGCTGCAGTCCGGCGAGCGCTGCCGCGGCGGCCCCGGCATCCCGCACGTCATCGGAGAGACCGGACATGTCGTCCTCGAGAGCAAGCCACTGAGCGCGTTCGCTGTTGCCGACCGCATAGAGCTGATCCTCTGTTGCCGCACGGCCCGTGGTGTAATCCGCACCTCTCCAGACCGTATTGCTGAGACCGTCGATGGTGTCTGTGGCACCGCTGATGGTGACATCACCCGTACGCACGCTTCCCGCGGCACTCTCGAGACTGATATTGCGCCCGAACGTGAACCGCCCGGCGCGCCCGTCAATCGTGATCTGTTTGTCGGGATCCGCACCGATCGTCACCGTACTTTCATTGCCGTTGATGCGTACCTGATTGCTGTCGGGATCGGCGCCGAGCGTTACATCGCCGGCAAGACGGAGCGAATAGTCCGTGTTGCCCGACTGCGAAACCGGCGTCACAATGACGCTGCCGTCGGCAGCCCTCACGACGGTCGGTCCCTGCGCGGTGCCGGAGGCACTGGTGAGGTTTTCAACCACAGCGCGCATCTGCGCGACGTTGACCGCATCAGTGTCTGCAGAACCTGCAGCTACGCCTGTGAGGTAGCGGCCGCCTAGCGACACCGCGCCGCCGGTGGCCGTCCAGGCGGGCACGCTCAGGTCAGTGACTGTGGCGGGCAGCGGATCATACCCCCTCATACCGGCCGCACGGTCAGCCGTAGTGCCGTCACCGACGGCCACACCGCCTGCGACTGTCGCACGCGCCCCCTGACCGATTGCGACGGATTTCTCCGCCCCGGCGCTCGCCCCCGCACCCACAGAGAGCGTCAGATCAGCCGCTGCCTGCGTCTCCGGGCCGAGCAGCGTCGCGTCAGTGAGTCCGCTGAGCACAGTCGGCACTTTCGCCATCGAGCCGCCGACGACAACAGTGCGGCTGAGACGCTCTGTCTCACGGTTGCTGCCGGCAATCAGAACGGTGTCGCCTCCGTTGAGGGTGTTGCTGTTGCCGAGAACAAGATTGGCGCGGTCGTACGAAAAGCCTTCGTGCACCTTGGCTGCGAATGTCTCAAGAGTGTCGTACGCCCCCTTGTAGAGCGTATCCAGCGCCAGGCCGGTCCCGTCACTGTTGCGCGTTTTTGTGAGTGTGTTGCCGTCGCCGAGAATAACGGCGCCGTCGGCCTCAGTGAGCGTGTTGACGTTGCCGAGTGTAATGTTGCCTACGGATGTGTTCGGGACCTCTGAATACTGCTCGTTGAAGGAGCCGGCCAGTGTTGAAAAGGCATTGACCATCACATCCTGCATCGGGAGGGTGACCGAGGTGCCGGCGTTCGGAATGCTGTTTCTTATCGTGCTGAAACTGCCGAGCACATTCGTAAAATGTCCCATCGCATAGGCGTCAGTGCCGATGGTGGTACTTGCCACACCGTAGGGCGTGCCTGCAAACGGCTCGTTATGCTCGCCGATGGTGATCGAACCGGCACCGGCCCGGGCATTTTTTCCGATGGCTACCGCACCGGGAGGAGAGGTCAGTGTGAACTGATGGGGAGTTTTAATTACGAGACTGGCAACCTGTCCGTTATCCCGTAACGGAGCACTGCCGAAGGTGATAATGGCTTCACCGATACCTGCCGCCGGCCTGAACGTGGCGCCGTCACCGATCAGAACAAGCGAATCGCCAAAATTCCGGAGAAATTCCTGCTGATCCGTCGATCCGGTGTCAGTCATATCAATCTGTGCTTCCGGACTCAAATAGGAGGTTTCCGGGGCGGCGAGCGCCGGTGTGCCGGCAACACTCAGTGCGCCGAGCATGACAGCCAGCAGAGGTCTCACAGTGAAACGAGTGCGGGAGAGGTCTTTTGCATAAATCATCACTACGTCCTTACTCACACCTGAACTGACCGGCATCGTCAGACGGGAGAGCGGAAACCGTCCCGCAGCGCTGGAGGTCGTAAAACAGGTATTTTTGATACTTATTTGATTTCTGTTTTTATCTGTGCGCAAAAATTCATCATGTAAAGCGTTTTTTGGTACATTTTTTATTAAAAAATCTGAAAAAAAACTTCAACTTTCCATGATTAGCAACTCCATATACCGTCATATTAAAATTATTAACTTTCTGTGTCAATTTAAATTTATCGTACACATTAGCTGACTTTTAAGCTTTTTAGTCAGGTCACGGGGTATCACCACAGGAACTGACAGAGAGGGTGAGATGCGGGTGGTTTCGGAAGGCTCTCACAGAAGACCGGAGCGAACTGTTTGACGGGGAGCAATATCCTTTCTGACACCACTGCGGCGATCACTCCGGGGGGAACGACAGGATTATCAGCCGGAAAACGAGCAGGGTGACTTCCGGCTGCCAAGGAGGAGAGGATATATACAGTATTTAGCGCATTTAAATAGTTCTTATAATAGTTTATATAAATAATTCTCTATTTCTTTTAAAAGTACACACGAATAATTTAAATAAAATCTAATCAGCCAACATTTATTACTGCGATTGACACAAAACAATTTTCAGCAAAGTCAAAATAACCATAGTGCGTAATTCTGAAAGCTGACACAACGGCTGGGTCCGAGAGACAAATCCCTCTCCCGGCGCTCAGCCCGGGTGTTGTGGCGTGTGAAAAAAGGCGTGTTTGGCAGTCCTGTGAAAAGACCTGCAAAAAGGCGACAGGCAGAGGGGCAGGAGCCGGGAGCGGAGCTCTGCGATGCTGCAGCGGGACGGACGCGGCCGGAAAGCGTCGAAAACGTCGGCATGCGCGTGAGCGCCCGCACAGAGAAAAGCCATCCGGAAGGAGGGATTATCCGAGGGATTATTCAGAGAACGGTTTTACACTCAGTTTCGATAATGTTTCTGGAAATAAATAACGACAGCAAATGCAATAAATTCACTTAAAGAATGTACCGTCCAGATACCTTCATTTCCGGCGATAACCGGCAGAAAAAGCATCAGCACCACCGGCAGAAGCATGCTGCGGAGCACCGCCGCCCACAGGGATCTTGTTGCGCTCGCAATTGCCTGCCAGTATGAGATCAGAAGTATATTGAGCCCGCCAAAGACAAATCCCCAGAAGTACCAGTAGCTTCTCACCTGCATAAAGTCGAGCAGTTCTGTGTCATCCGGTGTAAAGAGACGGTAGAAGCCGCGCACACCGAGCAGAATCAGCACGTAGGCGAGCGTCCCCAGCACAGCGTAGATGCGAAAGGCGTAGCCGAGCAACGCCTCGCTTTTCTCGCGCTCGCCGCTGCCGTGAAAGTAGCTGAAAAGCGGCTGCAGCCCCTGCGCCATACCGAGAAAGAACGTCAGAATAATCAGAATCAGATAGCCCATGAGCAGGTAGGCGGCAAGCCCGATTTCAGCAAAGCCGTACTGCACAATGGCGATGTTGTAGACGAGGGCGAGAAAACCGATCGAAAATTCGATCACGAAGGTGGGCAGCCCGAGGGTGAAAATCCGGCTCAGCTCCGCAAAATGCAGCCGTACGCGCACAAGATAGAGCTCACCGCGCCGCAGGAGAAAATGCGGCAGCAGGATGAGCACACTGAGCACCGGGCCGATCGCCGTGGCCAGCGCCGCCCCGCGCAGCCCCATGTTGAGCGGATACATGAAGAGCCAGTCGAGAAACACGTTGGCGAGCGCCCCGATGACAAGCGAGACCATGGCAAGTTTAGGCCGGTTGTCATTTCTTGCCAGCGTACTGAGCAGAAAGCTGAACAGAATAAAGCTGCAGAACGTGACGATATAGAACATGTACGTGAGCGAGAGCTCGAGAATCGCCGGGGTAGCCCCGAGAGTGACGGCGAGCGGGGTCATGAAGATGTTGCCCGGTACGGCAATGAGCACACTCAGGACAAGGGTGATCGCCACAGCGAGGGTGAAGTACACACGCGCGCGGTCGTTTTCGCCGCGACCGAAATGCGACGACACAAGCACGCCCGCACCGGTGGCTATCGCCATAGCCAGCGCGACAAAACACTCCAGAAGCGGCACCGATACCGCAGCCGCGGCAAGCGCCTCACGTCCGAGACGGTGTCCGATAAAGACACCGTCGACAATCACATAGACGGAATTAAACAGGAGTCCCACCATCTGCGGGATGGCGTACTGTCGGAATAAAGTGCTCGGTTTAGCTTCGTACATAACCCGGAAATTCTCCCAGAGACATGAAAAACTCACTGCGTCTGAGCGGCAATACAAAAAAAGCGCCAATTCAGCATCTACAGTGGCCTACTGATGCTGAATCAACGCTTACGGTCTGCTTACCCGGCGGCAAGCCTCAAAAAAATTTCTGCACTGAACTATAGCACCAGCCGCCAGATAGAGCAAGGCGGGCGGGAGGAAGAGGGAGAGGTTACGTATTCCGTTTTTTGAAGAGGAAAAACAAAAATGCGTATGCGGTATTTTCCTGAATACGTGAAACACACTCTGAATAAGTGCTGTTGGCGAAATGTCACACAAATGCGGATGTTTACAATTTACAGTTTTCTCTTTGCAACTGCCGATATTTTACGCGCACTCCCGCAAAACACCCAATATTAGGAAGTTTTTCCATTTCACTCCGAAGAGGTCAGCGTCATCTTCAACTGCTGCTGCAAAAAGATAACACCTGAAAGAAACAACCAGTTACGTATAGTTACAGTTGAATAAAGAACTTTATTTAGTTTATTTCACCTTTTAGCGGTGTGAATTAACCGCAAAAGCACTTTTCGAATTCACATCTCAGTAACTTAGTTCTTTGTTTTTATAGCGTTTTCTGCGATCTCCAGTCACGCTTTTGATTGTAGACATTTATTATTCTGACTATTAGTGCCCGAGACGATAAAACTCCTTTGTGCAAATCCGGATTGGTCTTACCTGGCAGCAATGCCGGGCCTCAGCCCTCCGGGGATGCGCTTCTGAGAGGCGTCTGAGCACCATTCTCGCCGGAAAAATCACCATGCAAAAAAAGCTCATCAATTATGCCGTTTCTGCCGCGCTCATTACAATCGGTGCGGGTCTTTGTTCAGCTGCCTATGCCGAAATCACCTACGAGGAAAGTGCTGACGGAAAAACACTGACGGTTACCGTTCCGAGTGGCGAATACATCAGCAAGACTCAGGCAGATGCAAAGCAGTTTTCGTCCTACGAAAAAATCGTCATCAATAAAACCGTTGCCAAGGACGACGATTACGCGGTTTCCGGATATAGCAATATGCGTCTGGACATGCCCAATACTGATCTGGAAATCAACATGCTGGGAAATACCCGGTACAGCAACGCCGACGCGATCAAAGGTAAAAACTGGGGAACGTACATCAATGTTCGCAACCTCACCATCCGTCAGGCCGGTCCGATCTCAGACGCCTTCAACCCGGATCACGGCGGTACGCCTCAACCGAGCACCATCTACGGCAATCTTACGCTTGAGATTGACGGCGGTAACGGTATCCGCTCCAATGCCTCGGTCGTTAACGCTAATCAGACCACCTCCCTCACGGTTAAAGGAAAAACCAGCATCTGGATGAAAAAACCGTCCCATGGTCAGAATGCGTATCCGTCCGCGGTTTATGCCGGTGACAGCCACATTTATAAAAGTAAGGGTGTCGGCCTCATCTATCTCGAGGGCGACAGCCATATCACGATTGACACCGATAACACCAACGCGATTTTTGCGGGCAAAAACGGCCATATCGAAGTCGCCAACCTGACAGTTGACGGCAGCGGACAGCAAGCCACAGGTATTACAGCAAACTACAACGCCAACATCGCCTACGGCACTTTCGACTTTGCAGCCAATGCCCACGGCACCTCCGTCACGCTTACGGGTGACGAATACATCTTCGATCTCACCAAAGGTACAAAAGATCCGAAAGATCCGGCTTCGGACGGCACGGACAACTCGAAGGCATTCTTCGCTTCGGGCAATGACGGTGCAGATAAGTACGCGATTATCAGTGCCAAAGATGACAAGGCGATCAGTCTGAAGGCTACAGGTGACATTGCCGCGGAAGATGGGGGCTGGATTCGCCTCAACACGACGGCTCAGAGCAGTGTCGACGGCAACATCTTCACGAAAACCAAAGGCGGCATCAGCCTTAACTTCGGTGAGGGTTCCACCTATACCGGCCAGATCAGCGCTGAAGGCGAAGGCAGTCTCACTGAGGTGACATTTGCCGGCAATGCCCGCGTTCTCGGGTCGGCCATGCTCGATGACGAGGGCAAAGGTGTCGTGAAGCTCGACATGGGGCAGGGCGGTGAGTGGCACCTTTCTGACAACAGTACACTGACGACGCTCAAGGCGGAAGGCACGCTGATTGATCTCTCCGCCGCAGGGCAGACCAACGCCTCCACGCTGACCGTGACTGACGGCTTTTCCGGCTCCGGCACGCTGCGTCTGGATCTCGATGCCGCAAACAAAGGCAACCGTGAGGCCAGCGAAACGAGCGACTACGTGCTCTTTACCGGCACCAACAATACCGGAACGCTCAGTCTTGATATTTCCGGTGACTCGAATCTCAAAGGCCTTGAACCGCAGGATAAGCTCTACTTCTCGAGCGTTGCCGGCGGCAGCCTCACCTTTGCCTCGGGCAGTGATATCACAATCTCCTCGCCCGCCTCGGTCTACGACTACAAACTGGGCGTAGGCAGCGAAACCGACGCGGACGGCACGCACTGGTTCCTCTCGGGCGGCACGAAGGTGCCCGGCGCCAACAGCAATGTGTCCCGCGCCGTGGTCAGCTCCGCCTATTATCTGCTGAGCGACCTCGACTGGATGAACAAGCGTAAGGGTGACGCCCGTTACGGCAGCACCAGCGACGGTCTCTGGGTTCGCACCCGCTACGAGCGCGCCCGTCATGACGATCAGTACCGCACCCGCGGCAGCATGCTTCAGATCGGCTTTGAACTTGAGAAAGCGCTCGAGAGCGGCCAGTATCAGTACGGCGCCTCCTACGACTACATCCAGCAGCACACGGACGTGGCCGGTTTCTCCGGTAACGGTGACCTGCAGAGCTACGGTTTCTCACTCTACGGCACGTACACCGGCAATAACGGATGGTATCAGGATACGGTTCTTCGCCTCGGAAAGGTTTTCTCCGACTGGGATCTCGACCGCTTCCACACAGACGACAGCCAGTGGTACGGCTCGATCAGTCTTGAAGGCGGCCGCCATATTCCGCTCAGCGAAACCTGGTACGTCGAACCGCAGCTGCAGGTCCAGTTCTCTCAGATGGCGGAGAGCTCGTTTACAACGAACTACGGCGTGCGCACCGATCAGGACAGCATCCGCAGCACGATCGGCCGCGCGGGTGTGCGTCTCGGAAGAGAGTGGACCGATGCCGCCTCTGGCCGTCAGAACACGCTCTATGTGCGCGGCGACGTGATCCGCGAATTCAGCGGCCGCATGCGCTACACACTCTCGGGCAGCGACGGCACGCTCTCGCACAGCGAAAGCGCCTCTGGCACGTGGTTTAACCTCGGTGTCGGCACGGATGTGAGCCTCGGAGAGAATGCGAAACTCTGGGCTGATGTGAACCGTCAGTTCGGACACGCCTTTGACGCCGCCTGGCAGATTAACGCCGGACTGCTCTGGAAGTTCTAACCGCGAGCTGATTCCGCAAAGTGAATCCGTCTGAGCCCGGTGCACGATCTGTGTGCCGGGCTTTTTGCGCTCTGCAGATGGGCTCTCAGGAAGGAAAAGTCACTCGCAAAGCAGTCGCAACAGCCGTCTCAATACGGTATTCGATCGGCTGATTGCTGTAAGTAAAACCGCGCCGGATGAGTCTGAAGAGCGGCTCACCGGCCGGTATGCCGGTGAGCGAGGCAAACCGCTCATCAGCGGTGGCGCTCACAAGATAGTCGCTCACATGGGTAATTACCACGCCGGAGGACTCCTCAAACACCTGATAGAGACTCTTTCCGTCGGTCTCAAAAATACCAGCATGCAGTCCGGTGAATACATCCGCATTGAGATAAACGCTGTCGATTCCGCAGCAGCGCGGATCATGCGCGGAAGTGAGCACCCGTTCGGCATGCCAGACCGGGCTGCCTTCAGTGAGATCAAGCGCAAGGGCCACCTCAGAGGGGGCAGGGATCTTTTCGAGGCTCAGAAAACGCGGTGCCCAGCGGATAATATGCCCGTCAAGGCTCAGAAAACGCTGAAACCGGTTCCAGTAGGGGCCTTTATTGAAAGTTTTCACATATGTGCCCGAGCCCTGATACGCGACAAGGATCTCTTCACCGGTCAGAATTTCGATGGCCCGCCGTACCGTTCCGACGCTGACACCGAACTGCTGCGCGAGTTTCACCTCACTCGGAATAGGTCTGTCAATCGGCCAGCTCCCGTCAGCAATGCGCTGCTTGATTGCCCGGGCGACCTTATGATAAATAGGAAATCTCGACGGCATAGGCTTTGGAAAGAGAAAACAGAATTAACGCTCAGTTTAACCGGTCAGAAAAACGGAGGCTCAAACGAGCCTCCGTTCAGTGGTTGCATAAACCGGCTTAACTCAATGCATAGAGCACAATCAGTGCGGCAAACATAACCGGTGCGGTGCGTTTGACAATTTCGATCGGACTCACCCCGGCCACACCGGCCACCAGAATCATCCCGCCGGCAAGCGGTGAGGACTGGCGTCCGAAACTTGCTGCCATGGCGGCAAGATAGCCGAGTTTTTCAGGCGCAAGACCAAACTGTGCAGCATGCGGCGTGACAGCCTCGTTGAAGGCAAACGCGGCAGCGTCACCGGAACCGGTGAGCACACCGAGCAGATACGGCCCGATGGAGCCGCCCAGTTTGGCCACTGATTGCGCACTGGTGAGATAGTTGATAAACACATCGATCACACCGGCCGACTTCAGCCCGGCCGCAAACACACCAGCAGCGATGATGATGCCGAGAATATTGCCATAACCTTTGCCCATACCGTCAAAAAAGCGCTTCACAACCTCCTGCGGTGAGGAGCGGGTGATCACAATTGCATACACCGTACCGAGAATCATGGCGGTGGCGACACTTATTTTCGCCTGAGGTGCAAAAACGGAGGCCAGAATCAGAATCACCACAGGCACAAGCGGCGCCAGCGCAAAAAGCACATTCGGCTTTTCCGGCAGCGCCGCATCTGCGCTCTGAGCGGTGTCAGTCAGTGCGCCCGCAGCCATGCCGGCACTGTCGTAATCCTTAAAGAGCAGGCAGACTGCAGTCAGTCCGATCACCACCAGCACAGCCAGACCGACCGTCATCGGATAATGCCCGCCGATAAACTGCATCACCTCCATACCGGAAAGCTTTGCGATAAAGACATTGTGCGACACACCGGGATTCAGAAAGGCCGGTGTAATCGAAGCAACCACCGCCGCAGCTGCAGCGACAGGCTTAAAGCCCGCGCGAATCAGAAGCGGAATCAGCGTAGGGGCGACAGCTGCACAGCAGCCCGCCGTTGACGGAATAGCAACCGCAACAATACCGGTCACAATCATACAGGCCGGCAGGAGGAAAATTCCCATGCGCTTGAGCGGACGCGTGAGCAGCGCCACTAGATGCAGATCGCACCGTGTGAGTGAAACCACCGCCGCAAAGCCCATTGCCGAGCAGATTGCAATGATGAGCGCCGGATTGGTCATGGATTTGTCAAACTGCTGCAGCGCAACAAGAGGCTTTAAGGACACAAGTGCCATAAAAAGCCCGGAGGTGAGCAGCACGAGGCGGGTTTCGTAGCGCTTTATGAGCGCCCAGACAGTCAGCACGGTGACCGCTATGGCCACCCAGAAAGACCAGGTCATAATATTCTCTCCTTGTTTACGCTGGATTTCAGCCGTTAATGCGACGAACGAGGCCGGTGAGCATCGCCAGTGCTAACGGCAGCGACTCGGTATCCTGAATATCAAAATCCGCCCGGTGATGACCGTTCTGATTGCAGCCGTAGAGGAAAAAGCCCGCCTTTGCACCGTGGGCCTGCGCACGTCTCATCAGCGAAGCGCAGTCCTCAGAGCCGCCCGTTCGGGTGAAAACGCGCACCCTGTCACTGCCAACGAGTTCGCGAGCGGTTTCTTCGAGCAGATCGGAGGCGGTTCCGGAGGATTCCATATTGGGAGCCTCACCGGTTTTCACCCACCAGCCTTCAACTTCATTTGCGGCGGCAATGCCTTTCACGATCGCGTCGACCTTGTGCACCATGTACTGGTTGATGTCGTGCGTGTCGCCGCGCACCTCAATCTGCATTCTGGCGTGCACCGGCGTCACATTGCGGCCTTCGCCCGCGTGAAGCGTACCGATGGCAATACGGGTCGCTCCCTGACCGTGGCGCGGGATGCCCTGAAGTGCAACGGCACACTGTGCAGCGGCCATCAGCGCACTGTGACCCTTTTCGGGGTCATTGCCGGCATGAGACGGTGTACCTTTGAAAAACACATCGATTTTAGTCGTGGCCAGGAAACCGCTACGGATGACGCCGATCTCTCCAAGAACACAGCCCGCGCCGACATGAGCGCCGAAAAACCAGTCCACGTCGTCGACCACACCGGCAGCCGCCATGGCCGCTCCGCCGCGTGTGCCTTCTTCAGCAGGCTGAAAAATGAGTTTGATGCGCCCGCACAGACTCTCGCGGTTGTCAACAAGCCAGCGCGCAAGCGTGAGTCCCGTGGCCGTGTGAGCGTCATGCCCGCAGGAGTGCATCAGACCGGGATATTCCGAGGCAAAGCCTTCAGCATTCGGAACGTGTTCCGGGCACTGCGTTTCCTCCACAAGCACACAGTCCATATCAAACCGGAAAGCACTCGTCGGTCCCGGACGGCCCGTATCAAGAACTGCTACGGCGCCCGTGTAACCCTGCATTCTCTCAAGCAGATCAGGCGAGACACCAGCAGCAGCGGCACGCTGCTGCGCCTTTTCCACAAGTTCGGGATTGCGTCCCATCACCGCCTCAGGATTCACCACAGCCGTGCCGAGCTGCACGTCGTAGCCGAGCTGCTCAAGTGTCTGCACCACAAGTGCCGTGGTTTCGAATTCCGTCCATCCTTCTTCCGGATGGCGATGGATCGTGCGACGAAGCCGGAGCATGTCGTCGGTATAACAGGTCAGATTCTGCATGATGGTTCTCCTGGTTGCTGATTTAGTCCCTGAGGGATTCGAAAATCAATTATCAGGAGTCGGAAAAGGCAAAAAAACGGGCCTGAAAGTCCTCTATAAGACTTCCACGAAAACGTTGAATATCCATCAAAAGACTTAAGGTGTGATACCTAATGGTATACACGGAGACGTACGGCAGGTAAATTTTTCACAGTGCTCAGGCGCAAATGCGGCAGACAGTTACTGCCGTTTACGACGGTAAAAAAGCAATTGAGGTATAATGAATTGATACTATAGTGAAGGATAAAATTGATGTCAGTCAACAAAATTCTTGATGCAAACGAGCTTGCCGAGCTTCGCGACGGCGCTGATTGCGATGTGGCGCTCGGGATCATCGACAGCATGGTGGAAAAAGCCGTGAGCGAGGGGCGGATTACGCCCGAGGAGGTGCCGCTCAACGCTGAAATCGCGCTTGAAAAAGCTTTCTTCCTCCTTAACTCTGACACCTACGCGGGTTACTGGCAAGCCGCGGAAATGCTTCGCAGCGTCACCCCTGAACCTGAGGATGCGGCGATTTACTGCTACAGGCTCTGTGCAGCGGAAGTGATGACCGCACAGATTGAAAAAGCCCTTGCGCACGCCGCGCAGGGACTCGAGGCCGACATGAGCTGCGCGCTGGCCTTTTACTGGCCCGCCGTGCTCGAAGCAGTGCGCGGCAGCCGTGAAAAGGCGCTCTCTTATGTGCAGCGTGCCCTCGAACTTGTGCCCGGCGACTATGAATTCACCCGCATGGAAAAGGAAATCCGCGAGGGGGCGCCCCTTGAGGTGCTGCTCTTTCACTCGAGCACCGAGGAAGGGGACAGGGATCTTGCCGATCCGCGTCATCCTGACACACTGCTCAAGCGCCGCGCCGTGAACAACCTCGTCATGAACGAGGAGGGGCTGAACGCCAATGTGCGCGTGCTCGGTCTCACGGACGTTGTTCAGTCGGGCAGGGATGTCACGGCCCGCTGCGCCTTTGAGGCCGCTGACAGCCAGGTGGCGCTTCCTGTCGCTTTTGAGATGACCGTGGCCGGTCTCTCCAATCTGCCCGCCGACTGGCTCGAGGAGGTCAAGCGGGTCTTCGGCATGGTGCTCACCTATGAGCGCGTGAACCCGGAGGATATCGAGCGGCTTCGCATCACCCTGGAGGGTGTGCTGGAAGTGCACTACCGCAATGCGCTCTACGAGCCCAATATACTCGGCATTCCGCACGAATATTTCACCGAGGGTGACTTCCGCAGCATTCTCGAAGGGCTCGAACCGCGCTGGCAGCTCTACCTCTTCAAGGTTGTTCAGATCAAGCCCGAGGAGCAGATTGCCATTCTCGAGAGCATTCCCGAGGGTGAGCGTCCGCCTGCGCTCACCTGCGAGCTTGCCCGCGCCTACAACAATTTCGGCGAAGCCGGCAGCAAAGAGCTCCGGCACGCCGTTGCGCTCCTTGAGAGCATCAGAGAGTGGGGCGCCGAACGCGAGTCGTGGAATTTCCGCATGGGCTATGCGCTTTACTTTCTCGATGAGCGCGATCTTGCGTGGGAGTATTTCGACAAGGCCGCACAGATCCGGCCCCACCCGCACACAAAGTGGTTTTTGAGGGGTTGCCAGGAGTATATGAACGTGCCGCTGCCGGTGATGAATTTCCGCGAGCGGCTCGAGGCGTTCTGGGATAGCTTTGAGGAGCAGTCCAAAGGCTGGCTTGAACGCCTTCGCGACGATCCGGCCAACAACCGCGATGTCGCCGCCGACATCACAGCGCTACTCACCCCGGTGCTGCGACAGAATTATACGGTCTGGGTGGAACCTCAGCCCGAGATGCCCCATCTGATTATCGTCAACAGCCACGACATCGAAGTGTCGATCTTTGCCTGGCGACTCAAGGAATCGATGCCCGGGGCGCTGCGCGAATTTTTCACGATCACCAACGATCTGCCTCGCATCGGGGACGCCACCGCCTTTGAGTTCACTGCGGGCGGAAAGCAGATCCCGATCGGGGATATTCTTGTGCGTACACGACGTACGGCGGAATTCAACGCGCTCGAGGTGCAGTTCTACATCGCTGCGCTGCAGCCCCTCAACGATACGCTTGCCGTGGAGGCTTTCGGGGTCTTGCGGCTCCTGATGACCGCCACGCTCGGTCAGGCGGCGGTGGCCACCTACATCAACCGCACGACGCTGCTGCGCGAGCCCGGTAATGAGGCAATGGTGAGCTACCCGGAATTTGTCGAACAGTTCTTTGAGCAGTACCCCAAAGCGCGCGAGTATAACGTCGAGCGCTATCTGCTTGACACGGTGGGCTTTGACTTCAGGCGTGAGGGCGAGATCCGGGATTATCCGCTCTTTGACATCACTGAAGGGGAGTGCTCCTTTGCCGTGCTGCTCTCGAACTACTACGAGCACAGCAACAAAATGATGAATGTGCTCAACCGCTACGGCGCCTCAGCCGCGATGGTGCTCATTGAGGTCTCCGAGGAGCTCCCGAGAGAGGAGAAGCAGCGCCGTGAAAAAGCGCTTGCACTTGAGCTGCAGAGCTACATGCGTGAGAACGGCGACGTGCGTGATGTGTGTCACCCCATCGGCTGGGCGAGCGGGCGCTACCGCGGCTATTCGCTTGCCATCGTCTGGGACTATCCCGGTTTTCTCGAGGCGATGCACCGCTTCGGCGAAGCGCACAGGGAGGAACTTTTCTTCTTTGCCGCGAGCAGCTTCTACTATCAGGGCAACATGATGTGCTTTATCGACCGCAAGACCCGTCAGGCGTCGGATGAAGAGGGCGATGAGGAGGCGGGCGACCCGCTGCAAGTGACGACGCTGCCTGAGCCGGACGGCGGACATGCCTGAGAAGAGGCTTTCCGGGAGCGAAACTCCCGCGCCGGGGCGTCTCCAGGCGCGGGAGTTTTTTTCCTCTGAGCCGCTACCGTATCTGTGCCGCGGCTTCCTCGACGCGCACTCTGAGAGCCTCCATATTGTCGAGCTCGTTCAAAAACGTAAAGAGCGCCGGGCCCACCGCTGCATACTGAGGCCGTACCGACGCATCCATAAACATGCTCACGATCAGATTAAAGAGCTCCCGGGAGGCAGGCCCGCCGGTGAGCTCGTAGAGCAGACAGCTTCGGCTCACCGTGCCTGAAGCCGGTCTTGTGTAATAGACACTGTAAAAACACAGCATGTCCTCAAGCACCTGCACGCCGCTCATATGTGCCGTCATCAGCGAACGGTCACGGGTCGGAATGACTTTCATCCCGTTAGGGGCTATTTCGACCGTCTCCGGCGGGAAACCAGACTCGTAAAGGACGGATTTCGTTTTTCTGATCACCACCGTAAAACCGCTGATATCGATTCCGCTGCCGGCAAAAACCTCACGAAGAGCAGCAAATCCGCCACTGCTCACAAAGGTCAGTCTCTTGTCGGCATTGAGGTGAACCGCCCGCAGGAACTGCCGGTCGTCTGCCGACGTATAGTCCGTGACGAAAATCATCTTACAGAGCCGGATTTAAAACTCAGAGAGATCGGAACAAATAAAATTTATTTCTATTGATTGATATATCTCCTCTATATCAGATACAGACAAGGTAGGTACAACGCTAACCGTTGATTTTTATCGTTTATAAGTACATGTGTTTTTTTGTATAACAAAAACTCAAATCAGTGGGAAAGTGTGTTTAATTTTTCAGATCAGTCAACGCATATTTACTTGTTAAAATAAATGTTATGTCATCGGATGGCCTATATTTACAGTACCAATATCAAAGTTTGATATTTAATCTGTAAATTCTTTAAATCCGTTGTGACTCAGGCAGAAAGCCGTTTTACGCTGACAGTCGGTGAAAAAAACGGGCCCGGGTAAAAGCATTTGAGCTTTCACCCGAGCCCGGCATCGGATCAGATCAGGTCTGAACAGAAGTCTCTCAGAAGCGGTGTGCCTTAGCCGTAGGATTGCCCTGCATGCGGGCGTTCTTCGACGGACGGATCACCAGCGAGGGGCGGGTTTTTTCGCCCGAAGGCATCGGTGCGAGTGCATCGAGCGTGCCGTGTTTGCGGCGAAGCTCCTCAATGTCACCGAACTCGATTGCGCGTTCCGGACAGCTTTCCACACACACGGGGACGCCGCCTGAGGCGGTGCGGTCAAGGCAGCCGTCACACTTGAGCATCTTGCCCGCTTTTTTGTCGAGCTGCGGAACATCGTACGGGCAGGCCGCTGCGCAGGCGCCGCAGCCGATGCACTTTTTCGTGTCAATCACGACAAGACCGTCCTCGGTGCGCTTCATGTGCGCATGCGTCGGGCAGACCTTCACACAGGCGGGATCGGCGCACTCGTTGCAGCCCATGGAAATGTAGTAGGCAAAGACGTCCGGACGCCATGTGCCGTCCCAGTTCTTCTGCCAGCTGCCGCCTTCGACTTCGATCACGCGGCGCAGGTTGAGCCCGAGCGGCGTGTTGTTTTTGTCCGCGCAGGCCACCGAGCAGGTGCGGCATCCGGTGCAGCGGGAGACGTCAATATAAAAACCTTTTTGCGTCATAATTATTTCCTCCCGGGATTACGCTTTGCGGATTTCGACCATAATGTTGTGCTGGGCGTTGCCTTTGGCATACGGACTCGGACGGTGTCCGGAGAGCGTATTGATGCAGCCGCCCACGTCAACGAGCCGGCCGTCGATCATCTGCGGGTTGTACCAGGCACCCTGCGGCATCGTCACCACACCGGGCATCAGACGCGGCGTCACACGGGCGGGCAGACGCACGGTACCGCGGTCGTTGAAGATATAGGTCATATCGCCGTCGGAAATGCCACGCGCGGCCGCATCAACCGGATTCATGTAGATCGCGTCCGGATGCAGGCTGCGCAGTCTCGGCAGGTTGTGGAACGTCGAGTGGATACGGCCGTGACCGTGGAAGCCGAAGCACTGCAGCGGATACTTCTTCGCCTCGGCGCTGCCCGGCATATCCCAGGTCTGCTGGAAGGTCGGAATCGGCGTGATCACATCACCCTCAGGCAGCTTCCAGTCCGCGGTTTCACGGGCAAGTTTTTCCGAGTAGATTTCAATCTTTCCTGAGGGCGTCTTGAGTTTGTTCTTCTCAGGATCGGCACGGAATTTCTCCAGCGCAATCGGATCCTTGCGGTAGTTCCACACAATGGCGCGGCCCGTTTTCCAGAATTCCTCAAAGGTGGGCATCTGCGGAACCTTCTTGCGGGTTTCCTCGTAGCACCACTTGACCCATTCAAACTGCGTGCGGCCTTCGGTGTACTGCTCTTCAAGGCCGAGCTCCCGGGCGAGAAGACGGCAGATCTCCCAGGAGGGTTTCTGCTCCCATGCGGGTTCAATCGCCTTCTGAATCGCAAGCAGGCCGGCCACATCACCGTGACTGCCGCCGTTGGCGGTGAGGTCATCGGTTTCTGGTCCGAGCGTATCCGGCAGCAGAATGTCCGCGTAGCGCGCCGAAGGCGTCATCATGTTGTCGCAGACAACGAGGAACTCGAGTTTGCTCTCATCCTCAAGCACCTTATGCGTCCAGTTGCAGTCGCCATGCTGGTTGATCATGGTGTTGCCGCCGGAATTCAGAATCATCTTGATGCCGGTCTTGAGGCGCTCGGCGCCTTTGAGCGCATCGGTCTCGCGGGTCATCTCGCTGCCGCGCACAATAGCGTCCGTCCAGAGATAGACCGGAATTGTGGCTTTGACGGGATTGGTACCCACCGGGAGATAGACGGCCGGGAAGGGCGTGTTGCCCTCGTGCTCGCCCGAATTGGTGCCGGGCAGCCCGACCTGACCGAGCAGAATCGGTACCATCGCAATGGCGCGGGCGTTGTTTTCGCCGTTGGCGGTGCGCTGCGGGCCCCAGCCCTGCGAGACAAAGAGCGGTTTCGTTTTGGCCATCTGGTGCGCAAGATGCCGGATCACATCGACCGGAATACCGGTGATGGGCGAGGCCCATTCAGGCGTCTTGGCCACGCCGTCTGGGCCGTGCCCGAGAATGTAGGACTTGTAGTCGGCGCCTTTGGGAGCAGAGGCGGGCAGCGTTTTCTCGTCGTAACCCACGCAGTAGCGGTCAAGGAACGCCTGATCAACCTGGCCCTTCGTGATCCATTCGTAGGCGAGTGCCGAAACGAGTGCGGCATCGGTGCCGGGACGGATCGGAATCCATTCGTCAGCACGCGTCGAGGCCGTATCGGTAAAGGCCGGATCAATCACGATAATACGGGGACGGTGGCGCGAGAGCGCGGCATCGACCTGGAAACCCTTGCCGCCGCCCGAAGGACGGGTCACCGAGGGATTGTTCCCGAAGAGTACATAGAGTTCAGCGTTGGCAATCTCAGAGGGGAGCGACGCGGGGCGCCCGCCGTAGGTGAGCGGGAAGGCGGCCGAGAGCTGCGCATTCGAGTACGAGCCGTAGTACTTGAGGTAGCCGCCCATCAGATTCATCAGACGCCACCAGGCGCGGCGCGAATTCACGAGCGACTGCTGACCGGAGCAGTACTGCCAGTAGATCGCCTCGTTGTCGTATGTGTCACGGATACGGCGCCATTCACGGGCGATCGTTTTGATGGCCTCGTCCCAGCTGATGCGCTCGAATTTGCCTTCACCGCGGCGGCCCACACGTTTCATCGGATACTTGAGACGGTCAGCCGAATAGATGCGCTCACGCATGGAGCGGCCGCGCTGACAGGCACGGATCTGACGCGGTCCGAGCGTGTCAGGCTGGCGGTTATCGGTTTCAATGCGGATCACCTGACCGTTTTTGGTGTAGCAGCGAAGCGGACAGCGCTGCCCGCAGTTGATCACACAGGCGCACCATGTGTACTGGCCGAGATCATCGACAGCCATGGCCACGGCACGCGAGAGCGGGGCGAGCGGAAGACTCGAGAGCGCGAGCGCTTTGATAAGCGTCCGGCGACTCGTGGAGAAGTTCGGGGTCATAATTTTTTCTCCTGACGGGTTTGTGTTGAACTCACGCTAAAGCTCACACCCGAGGGGTTATCAGGCATAGGGCTTTACGCGGAGTAAAGTAATACTACAGAAAAAATTCTCTAAAAAATAGTCCTTTCTGCGATACCATCTACATACTTTGGCTAGCACCTATGCATAAATGAGCATATCCCGCTGATTTTTCGCAAATTTCACATAAACCGTATTTTTCCGCTCTCTGTTGCAGGTCTGCAACACCCGTGCAGAGGACAGCACGACTCAAGCTGTGCGATGATTAGCGTGTGGGCGCGCCGGGCGCTATTCAATGGAGAGAGACTATGGGAGAGGAGATTTTCACGTGGGCGAGAGAGCACTTTGAATTCGTTCTCATCGCGGCCGGCGTGCTGATCCTGATCGGCGTTATTTTTGACTGGAAGTGGATCACGCGCATTCAGTCGCCTTCCACTCTTACCGCAAGCCGCGCCGTTGCCGAAGGCCTTCACGGGGAGAAAGGGCGGCTGCGTTTTGAGCGCTTTATGACGGGTGTAGCCGGCGTGCTGCTGATTCTGGCGGGCGCGGTTTTCCTCGTTATCGGCTAAGGCGCCGCCGCTTTTGAGTGTCCGCCGCAGACACACACCAGCAAAAAGGCCTGAGATCCGTTTGAGCCTCAGGCCTTACATCACACCGGCGTCCGTAACGTTCCAGCATTCAACCGGACGCAGAGAGATTTTTCAACGTACCTCAGTCGGCAAAAAGCCCCGGGGTGGTGAGATAACGGTCACCGTTATCGGGCAGCAGCACCACGATGGTCCTGCCGGCCATTTCAGGACGGCGGGCGACTTCAATGGCGGCATTGAGCGCGGCACCCGAGCTCACCCCGACGAGCACGCCCTGGAGACGGGCCATCTGGCGGGTGCGTTCATAGGCGGCATCATTGCCCACTTTTACAATTTCGTCGTACACCGTCTGATCAAGCGTATCGGGGAGGAAACCCGCGCCGATCCCCTGAAGCTTGTGCGGACCGGGCGCACCGCCGCTCATCACCGGAGAGCCTTCCGGTTCCACAGCCACCACACGCACGGCAGCCTTCTTTTCCTTGAGGAAGCGGCCCGTGCCCGAGAGCGTGCCGCCCGTGCCGACACCGGCGACAAACACATCCACGGCACCCTCGGTGTCAGCCCAGATTTCCGGGCCCGTCGTGGCGTAGTGCACCGCGGGGTTGGCCGGATTGACAAACTGACCGGGGATAAAGGCGCCGGGAATCTCGTCTGCGAGCGCCTGCGCCTTGGCAATAGCCCCCTTCATCCCTTTGGCGCCTTCAGTGAGCACAAGCTCGGCACCATAGGCCTTCAGAATGTTGCGCCGCTCCACGCTCATCGTCTCGGGCATGGTGAGGATGATGCGGTAACCGCGCGCGGCCGCCACCATCGCAAGACCGATACCCGTGTTGCCGGAGGTGGGCTCAATGATGACGGAGCCCGCTTTGAGCACACCGCGCTTTTCAGCGTCGCTCACCATGGCGAGCGCAATACGGTCCTTCACGGAACCGGCGGGATTGAAGTATTCGAGTTTGGCAACGAGTTTTGCCTGGAGACCTTCCGCTTTTTCAAGCGCATGAAGGCGAAGGAGGGGGGTATGACCGATCAGATCGGTGACGTTTTCATGAATCATTTCTACTCCTGACGGTACAGTCCCGAAAACGACGGGCATCGTGTACCGGAAAAACCAGCTCGATTTGCCTCTGTGAGGGCAGTCGCCACCCGGCGGCCGCCGGCAAAGAGCCTGAAAATTACCTGAGTATTTTTGTCAGGTAATCTGATCTTACGCTCAGGGTTTCTACTATGTCAAAGACCGTTTGTAACAAAATCTGTCCTTTCGTGACAACTGTCACGGCCGCTGATGACACACTCTGAGGGAAGGCTTTTCTTTTTTGAGCGGAAACGACGGATTTTAGGCTACACTTTGCGCAGGCAGCCACGCTCGGACAGACAAAAGAAGAGGCAACCACCATGCCGGACTGGGACAATCTGATTTATGCATTTTCGCTCGCACTCTTTGCCGGCCTTTCGACCGGCATCGGCAGTGCGCTCGCGCTCATGACAAAGCGCACCAACACGAAATTTCTCTCGGTGATGCTCGGTTTTTCCGCCGGCGTGATGCTTTATGTGAGTTTTGTGGAGATTTTTGCCCAGGCCCGTGAAGTGCTCTCGGCCGCGCATGGCGCAAAGACCGGCACCGCGCTCACGGTGCTCGGCTTTTTCACCGGCATTTTTGTCATTGCGCTCATCGACCGTCTCATTCCTGATGAAGGCAACCCGCATGAGATCCACAATGTCGAGGAGCTCAGCGAAGAGGTGAGGGCGGCGCAGAAAAACAAAAGCCTCATGCGCATGGGGCTTTTTACCGGGCTGGCGATTGCAATCCACAATTTCCCCGAAGGGCTGGCGACGCTGACGGCCTCCCTTGCCAATCCCGAGCTCGGTCTGCCGATTGCCATCGCGATTGCGATTCACAATATCCCCGAGGGCATTGCTGTGGCCGTGCCCGTGTATTTTGCCACCGGCGACCGGCGCCGCGCCTTTACGCTCTCGTTTCTCTCGGGGCTGGCCGAACCGGTGGGCGCGCTGGTGGGATTTCTTCTCATCATGCCGTTTTTCAACGAGTCGGTCTTCGGCTTCACGTTTGCCGCCGTCGCCGGCATCATGGTCTTTATCAGCCTTGACGAGCTGCTGCCCTCGGCCGAGGCCTACGGTGAGCACCACCTCTCGATTTACGGTCTGGTGGCCGGCATGGGCGTGATGGCCGCAAGCCTTCTGCTGCTGGGCTAGGACGGGCTGCCTGCCGCGGCATTGATCTGCGCGCGGTGCGTGATCGCCCAGTGAAAGACATACTGCTGATAGAGTCCTGCGAGCGGCGAATCCATCCAGGCCGGCCGTCTGCCGCCGTAGGCAGCGCGGAAAATTTTGAGCATCCATGTATCCACCGGCGCCACCTCCAGGCGGGCGTACCCGAACAGCGCCACGCAGCTCGCGACCTTGATGCCGACGCCCGGGAGCGTCTGCAGTGCCTCAAGAAGTGCCGGCGTTGCCAGAGCGCGCCAGTCCTCCGGTGAGCTGACCATGCGCTCAATTGCCGCCTTCACATACACATCCCGGTAGCCCAGTCCCATCGCCCGCAGATCCGTCGCACTCAGGTGCCGCAGACGGCGCGGCTCGGGGAAGCCTCTTAGCCCGGCACCGATACGCACCCCGTGAGCGCAGAGCCGCTCAACGGCCTGAGCGATCGCCGGAATGCTTTTGCGCTGAGAAATGATAAACGTCACGAGCATCTCCCACGGGTCCTGCCGCAGGATCCGCAGGCCGCGGGCGGCAGCCGCAGCGGTGCGCAGAAACGTATCCTCTTCGGGAATCGCGGCGCGCAGCGCCCGGTAGTTGCGCCCGAGATCGAAATAGGGCAGCCAGAGTGTCTCCCACTCCTGCGCTGAGGCACTCACCCGAAAGTCTCCTGCGCCAAGCTCGCGGATTTTCACCGCGCGCCGTCCGGTGACAAAACGCCAGAGGCCGGGCGAGAGTTCGCGCGCACGAAAGCACTGCCCGGAGTTGGCCATGAGCGCCGGCGAAAAATCGTCATCAATGTGAATATCCATGCCTTTGCGGAACCTGCAGAAAAATATCAGCAAAAAGCATACACCAGCACAGCGAGGACTGCCGGCGCTCTCAGAGAAGACTGTGCAGCGGCGGTTGCGCATTTCCGGCCGCACGTACTGACCGCGCAAATACCTGCCGCGCCGGCGTGATTATTTACGCACCATGTTAATTTTTACCCGAACTACGGGTAAATCCTAACTGAAACCTCTCCAGCTTACTGGCACAATAAATCACGACTTTCTGTGCCGGAAAAAAGCTGTGAAAATTGCTGACACTGCAGTTTAACGCCGCTCAAAAGATGCCGCTTTTCTGCGACCTTCCGGCTCTATCTGGTGCAGAATATCCGCATCGGTTTTACGTTTTTGTCTTCAGACCACACCATGCTTACCAGCAAAGACATCTACAGGATGTACGCACTATTTGCCAACGGGAAGACGATACGCCAGATCTCCGAGATGACCGGCTATTCCCGCGCAACCGTGTCCCGCCATGTCAGGGAAGGGGGCACGGAGGAGACGCGCACGAAACACAAAACACTCGAGCCGCACCGGGAATTCATCGTCCGGGCTTTTTTCGCTTCTGACGGCAACTGCCACGTCGTTCAGGCGCTTCTGGAAAAAGAGAGGAATGTCCGCGTCTCGACCCGCACGATCCGGCGCTTCTGCGAGGAGTTCCGTCCCGAACTTGAACGCGTGCGCCGCATGGCCGAAGAGCGCTATGAGGCGTACCTGGATACGATCACGCGCTCGGGCAAGCCCGTCAGTGCCGCGCAGCAGGAGGTGATCCGTCAGCTCTCGCTCAAAGGGTATCAGCCCGCCGAGATCAGCCGCACGACCGGTCACAGCCTCAATACGGTGAAAAAGTATCTCGGGCTCGAAGGGCCGCGCGAGGACAGTCCCGCACGTCTGCTCGCCCGCCACCGCGACTGGCTTCTCTCGGAACTGGTCCGCGTCAACGGCAACTTTGCCGAACTCCACCGCCGCTTTACGGCCACGTTCGGTGTGCAGGTCAATATGCGAAGCTTCCGCCGGCATGTGATGGCCTACCGCGAGGAGGCGTACGCGCAAAACGAGGCACGCTATCTCGCAGAGCAGAAAAAGCGCCTTGCCGAAAAGGCAAAGCGCGAAAAGACAGAATAGACCCGGGGCAGGGCAGCGGTGCCGGCCGGCTTACGGCACAAACACGATCGTTTTCACGAATGTCACCTTCACGGGAATGCCGCCGAGCCTGACCGGTTCAAAGCGCATACCGGCAATCGCTTTTTCAGCCTCCTCATTGAAGTCAAGCGGCGGTGTGCCGCGGCTGATCACCCGCGTGCGGATCACCTCGCCGGTCTCGCCCACCACGAACTCCACTCTCACGCGCACCGTTTTCGCGTATCCCATCGAGCGGGCCCGTCTCGGGTAGCGCGGCTCGGCATCCCGCAGAATCGTAAAGCGAAGCGATCCTTTTCCGGTCGCGCGGTACGTGCCGTCACCGTTTGCCACAAGTGAGGCGTCGCCCACGCCTTCGGAGCGCTTTTTCAGTCCCTCACCGGCGCCTGGGAGCGCTGCTGCGCCAGACGCCTCACCCAGGGCCGTGCCGGCCTTCGTTTCTCCGCCACCAGCTGCGCCCCGGGCATTCTCAGTGCGCCTGCCGGCCGCAGATGGCGCCTCTGCGGCTTCAGTTCTTTGAGGAGCCTTCGTCACCGTCTCTGCCGGTGCCGGCTTCGCCGGCGTTTCCGTCCTCTGCGTCTTTACCGGCTTTTCCGCTTCCTTCACGGGTTTCCTCGCGGTTTTCCTCGCGGGTTTCTTCTCCGGCGCAGTCTCCTTCACGCGCGACGCTGGCGCGTTCTGAACTGTGGCATCGGGCTGCTCAGGAGGCTCTGCCGGAGGTGCTTTATCAGGATGCCTCTCTGGCATCTTCACGGGCTGCGGCGCCGGCGATTCTGCCTCTTGCACCGGTTCGGGAGCCGCGCTCTCAGGGATACTGTCGGACAGAGACTCAGACGCCGCCGGCAGCTTTTCGGCAGCGTCGCCCCCCGCGGAGGCGACATCGGGCAGATCAGGAGAATTAATGCCAGTTTCGATCCCTTTCGGGATATTTTCGACTGTGCTGCCAGCCATCCCGCCGTCGCCCAGCAGCACGACCATTTCGGAGGCGCCGCCTGCGGCGGCCGTGCCGCCCGCGCGCAGACTCAGGAGTGCCGAGAGTGCCAGAAAGAGTCCCGCGTGAATCAGTGCGGCGGTGATCAGAGGAACCGAAAGCGCCCGCCCGGCAGCGCTCGGCATGCCGTCGTTAACGCGCATCATCTGAGTTCTCTCCCCGGGCAGCGCTTTGCACCGGCGGTTTTGCCGCCACGCTCACCCGGGTGATGCCGGCGGCGCGGATGGCGTCCATCACTTCAATCACCGAGCCGTATCCCGCGGCACGGTCTCCGCGCAGTACAACGCTCAGTGCGCTGTTGCGGCGGAAGGCATCACTGAGTCGTGCGGTGAGTTCCGCTTCGCTCACCGGCTCGTCCTCGAGGTAGACGGTGCCTGTGGCGCTCACCGCCACGGCGAGCATGCGCTCCTCGGGCGTCACCGCGGAGGAGAGCGCCGGAAGTGTGACCGGCATGGTCTTCTGTACGACCATGTTGAGCATATTCATCATGAAAAAGACGAGCAGGAAAAAGATGATATCGATCATCGGGATAATCATCAGCACCGGCGTCTTTTTCTCCTTGTGGTTGATGAGCCGCATTGAGCCTTCTCCTTTTTATCTGTCGCCCGGCTCGTGCATGAGCACCAGCCCGGTGCCGGTTTCGAGCTCCGAGATGAGGCGCGTGGCGCGCGCATCGAGCAGCACGTAAAAAAGCATCGCCACAATGGCGATCAGCAGGCCGAAGGCCGTGGCGATCAGCGCCTCGGCAACGCCGCCCGTGATCGCAAACGGCTTGCCGTCGGCAACGCTCAGCACATCAAACGCCTGAATCATGCCTGTGACCGTGCCAAGCAGCCCCATGAGGGGAGCGAGTGTCACGATGGCCGAAAGCAGGTTGAGCCGAGAGCGCAGCTCGCCGGCGAGGCGCTGTGCGTGCAGCTCAAACCAGCCCGCCTCGCTGGTGATTGTCGGGCGTGTACGGAAGAATTCCGCCAGAAGCGCCCCGGTAACGCCGCCCGCCTGCCGGCAGGCCTCTTCGCCGCCGCGCCGCTCAAGCCCGCTCTTAAGGAGCGCCATGTCTGTCGCAGCCCGCCGGTACGTGAGCATGCGTTCGAGAAAAATGCCGAGCGCGGCGATACTCGTGAACAGGAGCGGATACATGATCCAGCCGCCCGTCTGAAAAAGCGTCAGAAGTGTTTTCATTCGTAATCCTCAGAATCCTCGCAGTGTTAAATACGGTAAATCAGCGGCTTGTACCCGGGGCAGGGCGCCCGTCCGGCGCAGGCCACCCTGCAGAGCCCGCTCAGAGGGGCCTACCACGTCGCGCGCATGCCCACAAAGAACGTGCGTGCATTGCCGAGAACGACTGTCTGCGAACTGCCGACGTCGTCACCCCCGTACTCGTAGTAGGTTTTGTCAAAGAGATTCGTCACACCGGCATACGCCTCGAAGTGATCGTTATGACGGTACTTAAGGCGCAGGTTCGTGAGGCTGTAGCTTTTCATGAACGCACCGTCGACATCATCGGTCGTGCGGATAAAGTTCACGTAGCGGCCGTAGTAGAGCCAGGCGGCACTCGCCTGAAGGCGGTCTGTGACATCCCACGTGGCGCGCAGTGTGGCACGGTACTTGGGAACCTTTTTGAGTCCCTTGTCGGTGTAGTTGTCCTTCTGCTTGAGCTGCGCGCATTTCTCCGCGTCCGCACACTTTGTGCGGCCCATCGTATAGGCGATGCTCTCCTCAAGCGTCACGGGGCCGAGCTTCTGACTGAGCGTGAGATCCGCGCCCCAGCGGCGGGTGTTGAGCAGATTCACCGTGCGCATGCTCAGACCGTCATCGTTGAACAAGTAATAGCGGCTCATCTGGTTGTCGGTCTGCGAAGCCCAGAGCGTTGCACTCACCGTGCTCCACGGAAACACCTCGCGCCAGCCGAGCTCAAAGAGATCGTACGTTTCATCATCGGCCTGCGTGGCCTCGAGCCGCTTGACCTTTTTGCCGTTGACGCGGTAGCTGTTCTGGTCGGACACCAGAATGCCGTCGGGGAGCGTGTAGCCTCGCTCGTAGCGTGCATACACGCGGCCCGTATCCCGGTAGTGGTACGCCGCCGAGAGCTCAAAGGCCGCATTGCGCCGGCGGGTCTCATCGGTGCCGAGCGCCTCGCTCACTTTCCCGAGTTTGCTGAACGACCAGTCAGTGAGCTCATAGCGCGCACCGGCATTGACTTCCCACTTACCCCAGCGGTTGGTGTTAAGCGCATAAAGCGCATATGTGTCCGTCTCGTAGGTGAAGTCAAAGAGCACCGGGAGGTATTTGCCCGAGACATACTCAATGCTCTCGTAGTCAAGATTGGCATACTTGTGAAGCAGATCCACACCCACGAGCAGCTCGCCCCAGGGGGCATAGCGCCAGTTCGTTTTGCTTCTCAAACCGTAGCCTTTAATGTCCATGGCGTGGTTGTCGTACGTGTCGCCCTGGTAACTTCCCTCGTAGTAGAAGGCGTCGTTGACAAAGGAGAGCGAGTCACCCGCCTCGGCGCGCCACGAAAGACTCACCATGTCCATCTGCTGGTCCGCGCGGATGTAGCCCGGCCGGTATTCGCGCACAGGTTTCCCTCTGGCATCCGTGCCGACCGTCACGCGCACGGGTTCCGGCACGAAGTCACGACCCTCGCGCTCGAGTTTGTACTTGGAAACGTTGTTGACGAGCTGACTGTCTTCACGCATGCGGCTTGCGCGCAGGATGAACTGCTGCGTGGGCGTCGCGTCAAAGCGCAGACCGAAGCTCGCGTAGTTCATGTTGGCGTATGTGTCTTTGAAGACCAGATCACGGTCGGTTTTGCTGAGCGCGAATTCCACCGCACCCCGGTTACCGGCAAAAGTGGTGCCTGCTGTGGCGCCCAGACGGTAGCCGTCGGAGTTCCATTCGCCTGAGAGCGTGCTTTTGGGCGTTTTGAGCGTACGCAGCGAGCTTGTCATGCTCACCACACCGCCGGCGGCACCCGAGCCGTACATCACGGAGCCGCCGCCCGGGATCACCTCAACGCGTTCGAGCTGCTCGACCGGAATCACGTTGTAGTTCATGGAGAAGGGGTGCGAGGTGATCGTCGTGATCGGCGCCCCGTCAATGATGACCTGCAGATTGCGGCTCGCAGTTTCCGAGCCCTGACCGCGCCCGTCGATCGCATTGCGTCCGGTCGTATTCACATTCACTGATGGGATCTGCGAGAGCACATCCGAAACGGTGCGGTTGCCAGAGGCCTCAATCTGGTCTCGCGTCACCACAAGAATCTCTTTGGTGTTCTGCAGACGTTCGATTTCCACATAGTCGGGCCGCACGACCGTATCGCCAAGTTCAATGGCACCGGTGCCCGTGTCTTCCTCAGGCGGTTCAGGAACAAAAGAGGAGGGGGCTGCCGTCGCGCTGAACGCGGCAAGCATGGCGGCAGATAGAAGTGTCGCTTTCATTTTTTTCTCTGAAAATGGGTGAAGGTCAAATGATAATGATTCTCATTATATTTTGCAAAACCACTTTTTCAACAGCATTTTTCTGTGCTGTTGATGAGAGGGAAGTGCTGCGGTCACATTTTCAGGAGAGATAAACGGCTGTGAGAGCGTCCTTTTCCGGCCATATCAGACCATTTGGTTCAATAACACACTGTTGCAGGCTCACAACAGCCTGAGCAGTGACACGTGACCGTGTTAAAGGCACTCTGTTCCTTGCGTTTAGTCAAAAATGTGCAACTCGCGCAAAAATTTCTCCATCTGCATCAGGACAGAACACCGCTTCCAGTAGGAGTATTGGAAATACTGCACCGTCCGAAAACACGCTTTCAGGCGCTGTTTTCACAAAAACATGAAAATCGATCGCGCCGCTATCTGAAACCACCTCTAAAGGCAAACCCATGAGAAGCACCAATCCCGGCTTTGTCCCGGACTCTCCTTTTTACCGCCCGCTGCCGCCAGAATGGCTTGACTTTTTTGCCCGTTTCCCGAAGGCTGAACTGCACTGCCACCTGCTCGGCACCATCACAAAAGAAACCTTCCGCGACCTTGTGAGGCTCTCCGGCTCGACGGCCCTGACAGCCGCCGAAATCGACGAGTTTTATACGCGCGGCGAAAAGCCCGTCGGCGTGCTGCGCATCTTCCGCGCGCTCGAGAAGGACATTCTCACGAAGCCGGAGTTTCTCCGCCGCATCACGCTTGAGCATCTTGAACGGGCCGCCGCGCTCGGTGTGCGCTACATTGAGTTTTTCTGGAACTGGACCGGTCTAGCGCACTCGATGAGTTTTGAAGCCGCACAGGCTCAGATTGTCGAAGGACTCAGAGAAGGTGAGCAGCGCTTTGGCATCACCGGCCGTCTGATTCCCTCGATCGACCGCGAGGATACGCCCGAAGCGGCGGTCGAGCTCGTGCGCGAAATGATCGCTCACCGGCAGCCTGAAACCATCGGTCTCGGGATCGACTACCGCGAAACCGACCATGAGCCCGAAAACTTCTGGAAAGCCTACCGTCTGGCGAAAGAGGCCGGTTTCCTGACGACGGCGCATGCGGGCGAGTTCGGAGAGCACTGGCGCAATGTCGAGACCGCGCTCACGCTGCTTGAATGCGACAGAATCGATCACGGCTACACGATTGTCGACAACGAGGCGCTTGCCGCTTCCGAGGCTGCCCGCAACACCTTCTTTTCTGTCGTTCCGACCAACTCCTACTATCTGAGAACATTCTCAGACGAGGAGTGGGCAGTGCGCCATCCGATCCGGAAAATGGTGGAGCTCGGTCTGCGCGTGTTCCCGAACACAGACGATCCGGCTATGCATCAGGTCAATGCCAGTGAGGCATGGATGCTGATGTTCAACTATCTCGGTTTCTCACTCTCCGATCTGCGCGGCTTTCTGCTCAACAGTATTGAAGCCGCCTGGGCCGATGAAACACTCAAAGCACGCTGGCGCAAAGAGTGGCCCGAAGCGTTTGACACACTGGCAGCCGGACTGCCTGCCATCGGCTAAAGGAGGGCAGGGGAGATGTTTGAAACGCTTATCTGCGTCATCGCACTGATCATTGCCGGCTACGGCATTGCGCGAAACTACAACGCCGTGGTCGTGCTCTTTGTTGTCGGTCTGGCGCTTCTGTATATTTCGGTTGGGCTCGGGCACGATGTGCTGCCCGCCAAAACAGCCTCCGGACTTGTGTGGGCGGATCCCTTTAAAGTGATCAAAAACCTCTTTGTGTCGCAGTACTCCAATGCGGGTCTGATCATTCTGACGCTTTTCGGCTTTGCGGCCTACATGTCGCATATCGGCGCCAACGAAATGGTTATCCGCGTGCTGTCGCGTCCGCTCTCGGGCATCAGCTCGCCGTACATCCTGGTGCCGTTTGTCTTCTGGATCGGCACGCTCGCCCAGATCATCATTCCTAGCGCCGCCTCGCTGGCCGTTGTCCTGATGTCCACGCTCTATCCGGTTCTGCGGGCCGCAAAGATGTCGCCGCTCACGGCAGGTGCAGTGATTGCCACCACGGCTACCATCGTTCCGACACCGCTCGGGGGTGATAATGTGGTTGCCGCCCGTGTGCTCGGATTTGAAAACGTGGTTGACTACGTGTTTTATCACCACGCACCCATCACTGTTCCCGCGATTCTGATCATGGGTGTTGTGCATTATTTCTGGCAGAAGCATATGGACAGAAAAGACGGCGGTGTGGTAGGCGAAGATCCCGCTCAAGGTATTGAGAAGCGCGACTTTTCGCATGTTCCGCTCTGGTACGCCGTGTTTCCTGTGCTCCCGCTCATCCTTACCATCGTGTTCTGGATCTTTGCCAAGTCAGTGAAGATCGGGCTCGTGGAAATCACACTCTTTTCGTTCTTCCTTGCGCTTGCCGCTGAGGTTATCCGCAAGCGTAACCTTCGCAGCGCTACCGCTGACGTCGGCCTCTTTTTCAAAGGCATGGGAGAGGGCTTTCACAAAGTGGTCGTGCTGATTGTGGCCGCCTCAACAGCGGTCGCCGGCCTGAAGTCGCTCGGACTGATTGACACGATTTCAAGCTCGATTGCGAACTTCGAGAACGCAAAAACCGGTCTGATGCTCGCTTTCTCCGGCATTACCGCGCTGATCACGTTTATCAGCGGCTCAGGTAACGCCGTTTTCTACAGCTTTATCGAGATTATTCCCGAAATCGCTCATAAAGCCGGTATTGATCCGATCATGGTTGCGCTGCCGATGCAGTGCACCTCCAACCTGATCCGCGCGGTCTCACCCGTGGCAGCCGTCGTGATTATCGTGGCGGGTTTCCTGAAGATCAACCCGCTCACCCTGGTAAAACGCACGAGCGTGCCGCTGCTCTCGGGCTTTGCTGCAGTGATCGGTCTCTCTGTTGTGAAGTACAGCGGACTCTTCTGAGCACGCTGAGCGTCTTTAAACCTCTAAGCACAGTGTGAAAACGCTGTGCTTCTTTTTTGGATGCGCAGCGGCGGAGTGGCATTTTTTCAAAGTTATCTGCTAATATTTTAGCAGTTACGTATCCTGAAACTGACGAATTTTCCTTCCGCCTCGGAAGTCGAATCCGGCAGCGGGAGCCGTAACCGCGGAATAAATCAAAGGCGCCAGCCGGCGCCCGCTAAAAGGCAACCGGAGAACGGAAAATGGATAAGCAGAAAAAATTGCTGGTACTCGAAAAAATGGATTACCTCGATAAGCGTTACGATCTCGAGAGAGAATACAAACGCTACGTACTTGATTTTTGTGACATGATTGACCTGACAGGTGCATGCATGGATTCTGAATCCGTCGACGACCCGGTTCTGGAGCCGCTGTGCAACGTGCGCGACCGGCTGCTCGGTATCGCACACGAGCTGCTTATACTGGATGCGGAAATCGGAAAAGTCCGCCACCTTATCGCTCCCGACAGGTTCGAATCGACCGAGACAAGCCTGGAAATCCTTACAAACAAGCTTTCACTCAACTAGAAAAGCACCGAAACAGCTCAGGGTGAAGAGGGCGGTGGGATTCCGGAAAGCTGACACTAAGGCACAGTCCGCCTGACTGTGCCTTTTTTGCAGCCGCAGGCAGGATATCTGTTAAAATTTTGGTAATTATCTTTGAAAACAAGGATTTATCATTGCCATGAGCCCTTCCGAAGAACCCGAATTCTCTGAAACCATCCGTCTTGGCATCGCAAACCGGCTCCGGCAGACAAGAATTGCCCTGAAACTCTCACAGGAGGCGCTTTCACAGGTCTCCGGCGTGAGTCTTGGAAGCCTCAGACGCTTTGAAGTCACCGGTGAGATTTCGCTCAAACATCTGGTGAGCCTGGCGATTACACTCGACAGAGCAGAGGATTTCGAAGGCCTGTTCGCCCGCCCCGGTCTTCTGGATGCCTTAGCTGCAGAAGCCGGAGGAAGCGTAAAAAGACGCAGGGCCCCCAGGAAACCGAAATACACCGGACTCTGACAAATATTCACGTTCGTATGTTAAGCCGGTGCGCTCCGTTAAGCCGGAGCCCTCAACATGTGTGAAAGCCGAAAACGGGCAGCGGCACGCACGAACCAAAAGCCATCCTGAAGTCGGCAGGAAAAAAAAGTGAGAAAGACTCACGGCGCTCACGTATCAGCACAGAGCGGCTGTCTGCATATCCTGTCAGAGAATATACACAAGAAGAACCGGCGGCAAAAAAGTACTTTTCAGCCTTAAAAATTATTCAACATAATAGTCGTTATGTTGAATATTTCAATTTTCAGCCGGTTTTGATGCTTTCAGGCACTTTTGCGCCTGACCGAACTTCAGCCGTCACGGACGACGGTTTTTAAGCCGTTCCCTTTCCTCGCGTCTGCAAAACCGGTGAGATTACTGATAAGATTTCCTTCGATCCGCCCGCTTTTTTTCTTTTCAGGAATCCGGATGTATGCGAGCCATTAAACAGTACATTGTCGACGCCTTCTGTGCGGAAGTTTTTCGCGGCAACCCGGCCGCGGTCTGTATCCTTACCGCGCCGTTGAGCGATGAGCTCATGCTCAGAATCGCTCAGGAAAACCGTCTCTCGGAAACCGCTTTTCTGCTGCCTGAATCCGGTCACTACCGGTTGCGCTGGTTTACGCCGGGCGCTGAAGTTGATCTGTGCGGACATGCCACACTCGGAAGCGCTTTTGTGGCACTTAACTACCTCACGCCCGAGGCACAGTCCGTGCGTTTTGAAACATTGAGCGGCACGCTTACCGTCAAACGGGAAGGAAACCGCTTTGCGATGGACTTTCCCGCCTACCGGCTTGAGAAAGTCGAACTCACCGACGGGCTCAAATCCGGCCTCCTCAAGGCGCTCGGGGCCGTGCCGCTTGAGGTTTACAGCGCCCGCGACCTGGTGTGCGTCTTTGACGATGAGCGCATTGTGCGTGAAATGAAACCGGATTTTGAGGCCTTAAAGGCCATTCCCGGGCTTCTTGTGCATGTGACGGCGCCCGGCAGAGACTTTGACATGGTCTCTCGCAGCTTTGCGCCCAAAATCGCCATCGATGAGGATCCGGTGTGCGGCTCGGGACACTGCCATCTCGTTCCCTACTGGTCAAACCGCCTCGGCAAGACCGCCCTCCTCGCCTGTCAGGCTTCCGAGCGCGGTGGTGTGCTCTGGTGTGAGGACAATGCGAACCGCATCACACTCAAGGGCGAGGTGGCCCTCTTTAGCGAAGGCACCATTCACGTGCCGGACTGATCAGCGAAAGGAACCCAAACGAAAAAAGGAGGCGTCTGAGCGTCTCCTTTTTTTCAGAAGAGTTTTGTTGCGGCCGCACCAAGCAGCATCAGCGCGATGCCGGCGCTCTTTTTCAGATTGACCGGCCGGCGGGCTGTGCCGAAAAGGCCGAAATGGTCCACCAGTACGCCGCCGAGCGTCGCCCCGATGAGAAGCACCATCACCGTTCCGCCGGTGCCGATGACGTGCGAGAGCGTCACATTCACATAGACATAAATTGCGCCAAGCACGCCGCCAAGCCACGCCCACCAGGGCCCGAAACCCTCGTGCTGCGGGCGCCGCAGAGGCACTTTTCCGCTCAGGATAAGAAACGAGCAGATCAGCGTCAGCAGAAGAATACCGGTGACAAACGAGACGACCGTGCTTTTGAGCGCCGAGTGGACAATCTGGCCGAGGTAGCCGTTCACGGCCACCTGCACCGCGCCCAGTGTGCCCGAGGCAACGGCAAAAGCGCGCCAGAGCCAGAGCGAGAGCTCACCTGAGGCAACGGCAGGCTGCGCACCCTCGCCCTGCCTTGCGAGCGCGGTGAAAACCACACCGGCCACCAGAAGCGCTGCGCCGAGAATCCGGTAGAGCGAAAGCGGCGAAACCGGTGCGTGAAAAAGCCCGAAATGGTCAATGATAAGTCCCATCAGAATCTGTCCGAACACCGGAAAAATCACGGTCTGCACGCCGCCCAGCCTCGGAAGGAGCAGCACGTTTCCTGTGAGAAACACCACCCCGCAAAAGCCCCCTAGCCAGATCCAGGCAGGCTCGCCGGAGAGTCTGGCCCACGGATACGCCAGTGTCTCGCCGCTCAGAAGGAGCACGGCGAGCAGAAAAAGGAGCGATACGGCAAAAGAGATCCAGCTCGCGACAAAAGGCGAGCCGAATTTGAGCCGCAGCCGCAGATTCATGCCTGTCTGAAACGGGGCGCCGAGTCCGGCCAGTATGCCGGCTAACCAGGAAAACATAGTGGGTGATGGGGCCTGCTTGTTGAACTGCGCATAGCATACTGGATTTACGCCTGCCACAGGCGTGCCGGCGCTGTGCAAAATCCGATACCGCCTGCGGTTTTGTGCTCTGTCGCTACACGGAACGCCTCAACTGTGCTAAAAAGAGAGTATGTGTAAAGAGAGGAGCTGTTAAACACTATGCCGTCGCATCCGCAGACCGATGACCCGGATCCTTCAGCCCGCCAGACAAACGGGGAGCCTTCCCGGAACGACAACCAGCACGGACTCACGCCTGAACGGCAGCGCAAACGTCGCCGCCGTCAGGTAAACCGTCAGTCCGGACTGCGCTACCAGCTGCCTGCAGGTCTGCTGCAGTTTGAAAAGGGAGAGTCTCTTCCTGAAGGCCTGAAGGTGCTCGCGCGTACCCATCATGTCTACACCATTACGGAGAGCCGTGAAAATCTCGCCAGAGACGCCTTTGAACGTCTTGCCCGGGATATGGGGGCGAATGCCGTGCTTAACATCACCACCCGTGAAGACAGCGAACAGTACGGCGGCAAGGTCTTCCGCCGCTTTGTGATCAAAGGGACGCCGGCGATTGTCGGCGCCGAGTCCCGCGCGCCGTCTGCGGTCTCCAAATCAATGGCTATCCGCCACTTCCCCAATCCTGCCGTGGTGAAGGCCTATCAGCGCCGCGCCCGTGATCTGCAGCGCTCGGAAAAGAAAATCCGCGCCGACGAGGGCTTTGAGCGGATGGATCGCTCGATTGCACAGAATGTGCTCTTTGGCGTTCTGGTCGTGCTCGCCCTTATCGCCGCCTTTGCGTTTAACCGGTAAAACTGCCTTCCTATGCTTGCCGCCTTTGCGATTTTCGCGCTCACCATCACGTTTGTGATCTGGCAGCCTAAAGGACTCAATATCGCGTGGAGTGCGCTCGCAGGCGCCCTCCTCGCGCTGGCCACCGGCATTGTCAGCCTCGAGGATATCCCGGTTGTCTGGAACATTGTCTGGAATGCCACCGCCACGCTGATTGCGATTATTGTCTCAAGCCTTCTGCTTGACGAGGCGGGCTTTTTTGAATGGGCGGCACTGCACGTCGCACGCTGGGGCCGCGGTTCGGGACTGCGGCTTTTTGTTCTCGTGATCCTTCTCGGGGCCGTTTTCTCGTGTTTTTTTGCTAATGACGGCGCCGTGCTGATTCTCACACCGCTTCTGATGGCCATGCTTCATGCGCTCGGGTTTGACAAGCGCCCTACCATCGCCTTTGTTGTGGCGGCAGGCTTTATTGTGGATTCGGCAAGCATTCCGCTCATCGTCTCGAATCTGGTGAACATCGTGAGCGCCGACTTTTTCGGACTCAATTTTGCGCAGTATGCCGCTGTGATGGTGCCGGTGAATCTCGCCGGCATTGCCGCCGCCCTGCTCACGCTTTATCTCTACTTCCGGCATTTCATCCCCGCGCGCTATGACGTCAGCCGGCTTGCGATCCCGGCCTCGGCGATCCGCGATCCGCTCACCTTTAAAGCGGGCTGGATCGTGCTCTCGCTGCAGCTTGCAGGCTTTTTCATTCTCGAGCCGCTTGGCATTCCGGTGAGCGTTCTCTCGGGCGCTGCTGCACTCTGTCTGCTCCTGGTGGCCATGCGGGGACGTGTGATTGATACTCGATCGGTCCTTAAAACCGCCCCCTGGCACATCGTGATTTTTTCGCTTGCCATGTATCTGGTGGTCTACGGGCTGAAAAATGCCGGCGTCACGCAGCTGCTCTCCGATGTGCTGACTGCGCTCGCCGGGTTGGGGCTCACCTGGGCCACTGTGGGAACCGGGTTTATCACGGCGTTCCTCTCCTCCGTGATGAACAATCTGCCGTCTGTGCTCATCGGTGCGCTCGCCATTGACGGGTCCGCCGCGGACGGCATTGTACGGGAAGGCATGATCTACGCCAACGTGATCGGCTGCGATCTCGGCCCTAAAATCACCCCGATCGGGAGTCTTGCCACGCTGCTGTGGCTTTTTGTGCTTGAAAAGAAGAATCTCACCATCAGCTGGGGACTGTATTTCCGCATCGGCATTGTGCTCACGCTCCCGGTGCTGCTCGCCACGCTGCTGACGCTGAGCTGGGTACTCTCACTCTGACCAGGCTTCAGACAGAAACGGGTCAGACACAAATTGCGTCTGACCCGTCAGCGGTGAACCGGTTACAGAAACCCGTTATTTTGCGCCAAGCATCGCGGATTTAAGCCCCGAATCAATTGCCTTGGGACCGAGCCAGATGCCGAGCACGCTCATATAGAGGTCGCGCCCGCCGAGGTTCTGATCGATCAGCTTCTTGTTGACATAGACAGCCGTTTTGTTCGCGTCGGTGAAGTCAAAGTCAATCACATCACCCGTTTTCACGTCGCCAATCTTGTTCATGCACGCGACGAGAGCATCGATTTCGCTCTGAATGCGCTTGCGGGTCACTTCTGGCGTGTTGTCGGCAAGACCTTCAACCAGTGCGTCAACAAAAGTCTTTGCCCCCACATCGCGCGCCATCACAAGGCGCACACGCATCGGTGCAGGCAGTTTGGCAATCGCATCAAGACTCGCGGCGGCACCGTTCAAATAAAGCCCGGCCGCATAGACTTTGAAAAACACCTTGGTGCGCATACCGGCGCCAGAGAGCTTGAGCGTGCTGCCCGCAACGGCGGCGCTTTCCTCAAACTGCGCGTCACCGACCTGAACGGCGGCCATCGACTGCGAGGCCATCACGGAGGTGGCAAGAAGCGCTGCGAGAAGTGTTCTGATCTTCATGGAAAAGTTATCCTCAAACGTTTGGTTTGTTTTACGACGCAGGCAGTATAGACCGTCCGCGGGCCTCATAACACCTCTGAAAATACCCAATGCGGACTAATCCGCCTAAGAAGCGGCAAAAAGCTGAGAGCGCAAAAAGCCGGACGTTCCGTCACAGGAATCATCCGGCTTAAAAAGGCTCTCAACGTTCAGACTGCTCTTATTGAGCTTTCTGCTTGGCCAGCAAATCGCGGATTTCGCGCAGCAGCGCAATATCTTCCGGAGTGGGAGCGGGCTTGGCCTTTTCCTCTTCCTCTTTCTTCTTCGAGAGGCGGGCGGCTTCAGCCTCGAGGCGGGCACGCAGCGTGGTCACGGCCTTGATGAGCCAGAAGATCACGAAGGCGAGCAGCAGGAACTGCACAATGGCGGTAAGGAAGGCGCCGTAGCCGAACACGGTGGCACCGGCCTTGACCAATGCGTCATAGGTCTGCGGACCCGTATAGCCTTCGACGGGCTTGAGCACGACAAAGAGATTCGTAAAATCAGGACGGCCGACGAGCACGCCGAGCAGCGGGTTCACAATGTCCTTCACGAGGCTGTTGACAATGTTGGAGAAGGCTGCACCGATGATCACGGCAACGGCCAGATCCATCACATTGCCTTTGGAGATAAAGGCCTGAAATTCTTTCAAAAACTGACGCATGATAGTAAAAGTTCGCTAAAAGTTATACAAAAACAAATGTGTCCCGGGGCTGCATCTGCACAGCACCTGAGCCGGTATTACGGCTCGCACGGCGCGGCAGACTCACCCCCGAACGTTGAGAGCAGGCGGAAAATGTTTTCCAATGCTGCTTTGAGCATCAGATCTTCACGATAGGCATCCTGCCCGAGCGGCGTATCGGAAGAGGAAACTGGCGCGACCGGGAAAATCGCACTGACCCCGGCAGCATAGAAATCGTCGGCATTCTCCGGCATGAAACGGGTAAGCAGCACAAAAGGCGCACTCCCCTTTTCCCTGAGCACCCCGGCAATGAGTCCCGACTCAAGCGACTGAAGCGTCACCTCGGGGAGTGCCGCCACAATAAGGTCGGCACTGCACTGCGGCGTTTTCTCGCCCTCAGTGGCGAAAACCGCAGCGGGGTCGTTTTCAACCTGAGCGTAAAGCATGCCGCGCATACCGGCAAGGGCACCGCCGCCGGTGAGCCCCCCGGCGAGGCCGAGGAGTTTTTCACCGCCCTGACGCTGGATGGTGGCGGCAACGTGACGAAGGCCCGCCTCAAGAAGTGCAACGTGCTCCTGCGTCACGCCGTCCTCCGCGCCCACCTTTGCGAGCAGCGACTGAGGGGCGTTGAGCGTGTCAGAACCTTCTGCGAGCACCGTGATTTTATGCGCGTTCGGGCTCAGGAAAAAGCGGTTGGGCTGAATCTTGTCAATGGCTGTGAGCGAGGCGCCCATCGGCAGGAAGGGCTTGCCCTGACGGTTGAAAAAGCGCACGCCAAGCGCGGCAGCCAGACCGCAGCCCGCGTCTGCGCAGCAGATGCCGGCAAGCGAGACGATCACATTTCTGTGACCGGCCGAGAGTGCGTGGGCAAGGAGTTCGCCCACGCCGTAGCTTGTGGTGTTGAGCGCACTGAACCCGGGCTGGCGCAGCTGCATGCCGGCGGCCTCCGAGGCGGCGATCACGGCCGTGTCACCCGCGCTCAGATAGCGTGCCGTCACCGGCACACCGCACGGTCCCATCACAGGCATCACGACGAACTGACCGCCTTTACTGGCACGGTACAGCTCAAGGAGCTCCATGCCGGAGAGCTCACTGTGCAGAGTCCTGATACTGACAGAACCGCCAAAAACCTTACTGGCAGCCTGAATCATCGCTTTGATGCGGTTTGCGGACAGACTCGGACTGAAACTCTCAGGGATACACAACAACTGCATTTGTTTTCTACTCACACCTACCGGGCTAATTCACTTCCGGGACACTGCCCATTCACAATGTCTCAGATTAATCTTTTATTTTAGCAAACCTGCTCAAAAGTCGGAAATTTTCAGTTTCAGAGCGTTCAGCACCCGGAGAGAAAGTCGGTTATAGTTTCAGGCTCGAAGTCCGACACAAAACACAAAGCGCAAATGTTCACAATTCTCAAATGGTCTTTCGCCGCTCTGGCTGCCATCGCGGCCGCAGGCGGCCTCTGGTATGTCACAACGGACGAGTTCGGTGCGGAAATGTCGCCCGAAGCGCTCAAACGCTTCGAGCGCTCGCCAAACTATATTAACGGGCACTTTGTCAACACCGACCCCGTGCCCGCTAACACCCCGGGAGCCAAAGACGCGCCGAAGGTGAGCATGCTCTCATGGTTTTTCTCCGTGGTAATGCCGCCCGACGGCAAGCAGCCCGCTGAACCCCTGCCCTCCGTGCGGTTTGATCCGGTGCGCGCCCAGCGCAATATCCCCAACGACGCCGTTATCACGTGGCTCGGTCACTCTGGGGTGGTGCTTCATCTGGACGGAGAAACGATTGTGGTGGATCCGGTCGTCAAACGCGCCTCGCCCCTTCCGGTGACCGGCAAACCTTTTGAGACGGTCGTGCCGCTCGAAGCGTGGATGCTCCCGCAGGTCATCGACGCAATGCTCATCTCGCACGACCATTACGACCATCTCGAGGCGGACACGATCCGCTTTCTCGCGCCGCGCGTCTCGCAGTTCTACTGTCCGCTCGGCGTCGGCGAGCACCTCAAGCGCTGGGGGATTGCGCCCGATCGCATCACCGAGCTTGACTGGGACGAGACTGCACGTCTTGGCGGACTGCGCGTGACCCTCACCGAAAGCCGGCACTTCTCGGGACGCACATTCAAAGGGCGTGACACCACACTCTGGGGCGGCTTTGTGGTCGAAGGCAGCCAGAAATTCTATTTCTCGGGCGACGGCGGCTACGGTGCGCACTTTGCGAGAATCGGTGAGCGCTACGGCCCGTTTGACTTTGCCTTTATCGAAAACGGCGCTTATAACGCAGCCTGGGCCGGTATTCACATGACACCCGAAGAGACACTCTCGGCAGCGGTCGACGTCGGTGCAAAGCGCGTCATGCCGGTGCACTGGGGCCGGTTTGATCTGGCGTTTCACCCGTGGACCGAGCCCGTCGAGCGGCTCATCAAAGCGGCGCGCGTCCGGCCGGACATCACAATTGTGACCCCGGTGATCGGCGAGAGCTTTCTCACGAGCGATGCGCCCGGGATGACTGAACGCTGGTGGCGGCGCGTGAAGTAGCCTCGTTTTCAACGACTTCTTACAGGTTTTTGTGCCGCTTTGACACGACTTGCGCTAAGATAGATCCTTTACGTGATTTGACTTACAGTTGAGTACTCTAGTTTGCCATGTTGACACCGGAAGAAATCGCCACCATCAGCCACTGCCTCTCCAACCCCACCCGCTTCGCGATCATCGGCTGGCTTAAGCAGCCGGAGAAACATTTCCCTGCGAACTGCACGGGTGTGCCTAACGGGGTCGGGGTGTGCATGGGACTGATTGCTGACAAGGCCGGGCTTTCCACCTCGACCGTCTCGCTTTATCTCTCGAAGATGGTCTCGGCAGGTCTGATGTCAAGCCAGCGCATCGGCAAGTGGACGTACTACCGTCTCGAGCCCGAACGCCTGAAGGCCTACGGCGACGCTGTGGTCAATTTCGGACTCGACTGAGAACCGCGCGGGTCCGCCCGTCATCACCAGTTTCAAGCCTTAGCCCCGGCTCTCCGGCGCTGAGGCTTTTCTTTTATGCTCCGCCTGAGCACCCCTCACAGAGCACTGTGCGGAAACGGTTAACACCTGTTTTAGAAATACAGGATTGTCATTAATCCAAACACTCTAGGGACTTTTTCACGGCCAAAACGCCCGAGTAAAGGCTGTTTCGGCTGGTATAGTTAAATGACGCCGCGCGCTTTGCGGCGCAACTCCTATTAACCGGTTTCTGGAAAAAAGACCCGATGAAAAAACGTGAATTACTCAAAGGCGCTTTTGCGCTCGGCACACTCAGTGCGCTCACACCGCGCGCCTTTGCGGCGGTCAGTCCCGCCATCGACCCGACGATTAACGTGGAAAACCAGAATTTCTGGGGTGAGATGCTCGACAAATACCGTCACGACAAAAAAGTCACCGAACTGCTGTTTGTCCGTTATCTCGGCGGCTGCAACGCCCGCATCCAGTTCTACGTGAAGTCGGGTAAGAAAGAGATCTGGCATCTCAAGTTTGAATCCGCGGGTTACGTTGGCAAACAGGGCATCGACAAGGAAAAGGAAGGCGATGCGAAGACGCCTACGGGTGACTTCGGTGTGCTCGAGGCATTCGGCATCATGCCCAACCCCGGCACCGCCCTGCCCTGGATTGATGTCACGCCGACGACCTATGCCTGTGACGAGCAGGGTCCGCACTACAACAAAATCATCGACACGAAGAAAACCGGCCACCAGTGCAAGGGGGAGGAGATGTACGAAATCACCCCCTGCTACAACTACGGTATCGCCACGGACTTCAATAAGGAAGGTGTCTGGCCCAAGGGCAGCGCTATCTTTGTGCATGTCAAGGGCGCCAAACCCTACACGGGCGGCTGCATCGCGCTTGATGAAGCCGATATGGTCACGGTGCTCAAGGCGGCTCACGCAGGCATGCGTGTGATCGTGCACGGCAACTGATAGCAGCAGCGCTTTAAAGTGCAATGCGCCCGGCGGAATTCCGTCGGGCGCACTCTTCTCTGAGCCGGGTACTTCTGCTCAGAAGCGGTTTACTGCAGGCGGCTTAGTACATCACACCCGAGATACCGAGACCCACAGCCACGGCAATGATCGTGGCAACGAGACCGGGAATCATGAAGGAGTGGTTGAGCACGTACTTGCCGATGCGCGTCGTGCCGGAGCCGTCAAAGGCGATGGCAGCCACGAGCGAACCGTAGGTCGGGATGAAGAAGTAGCCGTTCACAGCCGGGAACATGGCGATGAGCGTCTGGCAGGGAATGCCCAGCGCGGCACCGAGCGGCATCACAGCGCGGGCCGTGGCGGCCTGCGAGTAAAGAAGCACGGAGACGAAGAAGAGCACGAAGGCGAACGTCCAGGGCATAGCCTTTGCAATGTCACCGACCTGCGCGATCAGTTCGGCCTTGTGAGCGCCCACGAAGGAGTCACCGAGCCAGGCCAGACCGAAAATACCGATCATGGCCACAACACCGGCACGCATGGTCGGCGTGGCAACAATCTTGTCAACCTGCGGGCGGCAGGTCACAAGGATGGCAGCGGCGTTCACCAGCATGAAGATTTCAAGCACCGTAGCCATACCGAGCGGCTTTTCAGCGCCGGGCAGCGTGCGCAGCGACGGAATCAGACCGGCCGAGACGGCAATCGCCACACAGACGAGAAACACGATGGCAGAGCGCTTGCCGGTGGCGGGAATTTCACGCGTGGCACTCGTGCCGGCCGTCTTGACCAGACCGGCCTTGACGCGGGCCTGGAAGTCCGGATCGTCAGCGAGTTCCTTGCCAAGGCGCATGGAGATCAGACCGGCCACGATCACGCCGCACAGCGTCGAGGGCACGCAGATAAGCAGAATGTCCGTCAGACCGAAGTCGGTGAAGTGATAGGCGGTGAACATGCCGAGCATGGCAGCCGTGGCGGCGGAGACCGGCGAGGCGGTAATGGACTGCTGAGAGGCAATCGTTGCCACAGCCATCGGGCGTTCCGGACGGATACCGGCGGACATGGCCACCTCATAGATCACAGGCTGGAGCGGATACACAACGTGCCCGGTACCGGCAAGGAACGTAAAGAGCCAGGTGACGAGCGGCGCGAGAATCGTGATGTATTTCGGATTGGAGCGGATGATCTTTTCCGCCACGGCCACGAGGAAGTCAATCCCGCCCGCAGCGTCCATCGTGGCGGCAGCCGTCACCACGCCGAGAATAATCAGCAGCACATCCACCGGTGGCGCTGTAGGCGTCACACCGAAAAAGACACTGAGAATAAAAAGACCGACCCCGCCCCAGATACCGAGGCCGACGCCGTTAAAACGCGCACCGATGAAAATGCAGGCGAGCATGATCACCAGTTCAATCCAGAATAGTGCAGACATAGTCAGTATTCGACGGGAAAGAGTGATCAGAAATGCGATCACGGATTTCCTCATCAGCTCCATGGTTGAGATTATTTTTCACACCGGACGTCTGCCTCTGACCGTCATACGCAAACGTCCGGAGTGTCTGATTTCCTCCGCCTCCTGAAAATCCTGTTGATTGGGATATTCTGCGGCAGAGAGGATACGGAGTGCCGGGCATTCTGCAGACCGCACCCGCGAAAGGAACCGGAGATTCCGTTTCTTACGACTAATTATTAATAGCTAAACCGCTCGGGTAAAGTCTATAATCCGATCAGACTACAATCAATTTTGATCACTTGGACCATGAGAAAAATCGATAATCTTGAAAGCTACCGCATCATTGCGAGCGTTGCACAGACCGGCAGCGCCAGGCTCACCGGTGAGCTGCTCGGCATCGAAACCACGAACGTGTTCCGGTGCCTGCGGCAGATGGAGGAGGAGCTCGGCGTGCAGCTCTTTGACCGCGAAACACGGCCGATGCGCCTCACACTCAAGGGGGAGCTCTTCTGTGCGGCGGCCACGCAGATGCTTGAGATGCAGCGGCATCTGCTGGAGAATTTCAGCGATGACGTCAACGCCGACGGCGGGCTGATCAGGATTGCCTCCACAGCTGGGGCGCGTCACGATACGATCACACCGGCGATTGTGAGTTATCTCAGCGAGCACCCAGGCGTGCAGTTTGAGCTTGCCGACTTCATTGACGGCAGCACGAACTTTATGCGTACGCTCAAAGGTGAGGAGAACGATATCGTGCTGCGCTACGCCGCCGGAGGCTCGGAGCCTGAAGGGGTCTACCGCATCGAACTCGCCGCGGTGCCCTTTTTCGCCTGCGCCTCGCCCGTGTATATCCAGCGCCACGGTGAACCGGAGAGCCCGGCTGACTGCATCCGGCACACCGGGATTCTGCTTCAGCTCGCGGGCCGGAAAATCGTCGAGCATCTGGTCTGCAACGGTGTCTCTGAGCGGCTTCAGTGGGCAAATGTCACCCGCTTTAACAGCCAGCTCGATGCGCGTGACGCACTGGTGATGGGCGCGGGCGTGATTCCCGATCTCGCACTGCCCTATTTCTACGACGTGCTCCGGGCGGGACAGGCGGTTCCGGTGATGCGCGGCTGGCACCGGCCGGCAACAACGATCTGCCTGTATGTGGCACACGAAGCGATGAAAAAGCGGCG
>OGMW01000454.1_pt1 | contig 44197 bp, 36 predicted proteins | sample 1573281 | NCBI WGS metagenome assembly OGMW01 (sample SAMEA2581907, study PRJEB24529) | metagenome | biome: Human gut stool | place: China | collected 2011 | reverse complement strand
GACCGATACGTGTACTTCTCTCTGGAGATGGAGTCCCTGCTGAAAGAGTTCCAGCGGGAGTGTGCCTGGGAAACGGAGACGTATGATGGGAGGGAATTGGAGACTTCAGACTACATCTTCCGCCGCCATGGAGAGCGGCTCCCCATGACGCCCTCCACTTTCACCTGGCGGTTCAAGCTGATTCTGAAGAAGCATGGTCTGCCCTCTGCCCTGAATGTCCACTCCCTGCGCCACACCAACGCCAGTCTGCTGATCGCCGGCGGGGCCGACGTGGCCACCGTAGCGGGCCTGCTGGGCCACAGTCAGCCGTCCACCACGCTGGACATCTATACACACGCTTTCGATAAGAACAAAAAGGCAGCCAGTCAGGTGCTGCAGGAGGGGTTGGAGATATAATGATCTACAGAGAGGAAAAACAGCCGCAGATTCCCGTCAACCATTGCGCCTGGTGCGGATCGTATGACCTGGGGATCGGCTGGCAGCAAAATGAGGCCATCGTGACCTTCCGGCGGAACGGACTCCTGGGCAACCGGCTGAAGTATGTGATCTGCCGGAACTGCGGTGCGGTTCTGTACCAGTATGTGGCGGAGCCGTGGAGGTTTCCTCCGGCGGAATAGAGGGCTGTAGAAGTACCAACGCCCTACCGCAAAATATGAAACTTCTATAACGTAAAAACCGCCGAAAGCAAATTGCTTTCGGCGGTTTTGGTACGCTTAGCCAAATTTGGGTCAATAGCCTACAGAGATGGGGTTATCAAGCGATCAAGCAGGAAGTCGTTGGGCCCTAGGTATTTTGTGGGTTTTGGCCATTTTTTAGGAAAATTGCCAAATTTCCAAAAATACCCAGAGCCGTTGCAACACAATGACTCCGGGTGTTTTCCGGATAGTGGTCTTCGTATGACACTGTACGATTTACTGGTCAGAAGTGCCAGTTGGGAGCTCCCATTCTCTTACCTGGGTGAAAAACGGGCGTTGCAGGCGATCACGAAAATCTTCCAGATCAGACTCCGACCAGATGTACAGACCCTGTCGGGCTTTTTGCCCAGTTTTTCCGAAAGCAATTCCATCTGCCACAAGTTGCTGCACAGATCTCGCATTGCACAATGTGGGATAGATATTTCCGGCGATGGCTGCCTCCAATTCATATCCGACGGCATCGAAATATTCCAGCAGGCCAATGGATGCATACCGCATACCCACGGCGTAACGTACAGCTCTGTCGATATCGGCTGGTTCCGCAACTCCCCGCTCAATGAGGTCAATGCATTCCCTATACAGAGCCTGAGCCAGCCGATTGACTATGAACCCGGGAACGCTGTGGTTGAGGATTATTGTCTGCCGGTGCAGAGAGTCCATCAACGCCTTGGCCCGCCGCAGCGTAGAGGGGCTCGTTGCCTTGCATCCCACCAATTCCACCAGCGGCTGCAGATGAACCGGCTGAAATGGGTGGGCAATCAGAAAGCGGTCGGGATTGGGAATATCAGCTGCGAGTTGGTCCGCGTCCATGGAAGACGTACACGATGCAAAAATAGTATCCGGCCTGCAGATGGAGGCAATCTTAGCATAGACCTCCCGCTTGACATCCGGGTCTTCCGATACCGCTTCCAGAATAAAGGTGCAGTCCTTCAGCGCCTCCAATTCATCGGAAAAGATCAGCAGATTCATTGCTGCCGCCTTATTTTCTTCGGACGCTAGACCCTCGGCAATAAGATCATCCCAGTTATGCTCAATTGCGCGTTTGCAGCGGCTGATTCCTCTGGCGGAGTGTCCAACTACCACAACTGCATACCCATTACCTGTAGTCAAGGTAGCCTGACCGGAGCCAATGGTACCCGTTCCGTAAACACCAATGATTTCTTTTCTTATCATATTGTACCTCTTGTGATATGTGTTGCGGCCTGGATATTCCAGGCCGCAATTTTTTGTTATGCCAGGCCGAACATTGCACATAGAGGGATCAGCAGCAATGTTTCAACAATAGGCGCAATGACGGACACCACGCAGACGTGCCAGTAGCCCTGTCGATGAGTGGTGTGGCTGTGGTTGAGGATATTGCACACAAAGCCGCTTTGCGGAGTGGAATCCAGAGTGCTGGATGCAACCACGATCACCCGGTGCAGCGCCTCGGCGTTGACACCCATGGCCAGGAACCTCTCACCCAGGATGGGACAGACAATGGCCATACTGCCGGAGGAGGAGTTCATAACTCCCGCCATCAGCATGGTGGCAATGCCGGCGATCAGCAGGGGATTGCCGTCCAGATTGAGGACAAAGTCTGTAATTTCCTGGAAAGCCGGTGTCGCGGCGACCACAGCACCGTAGCCCGCTGCGGCGGCAGTAATGGAAATCGTCTTCAGCCCAGAGAACACACTGTCCTGCACCTCGGCGCTGATCTCCTTCAGGCTGTGGGGCATATGCTTGAAGTAGAACACAAATGCTGCCACAATACCAGCCAGCAAGGAGGTGACAATGGGCTGCTTGGCCACATTCAGCACCAGCAGGATCACCAGCATGGGCAGCACAGATGCCAGCACGGAGGGGCCAGAGCTTTCCTTACCCACCTCAGTGGCGGGAGCCTCTCCCTCCAGCTCTTCAAAGTGTTCCCCGCGATTCTTGGCCCGTTTGACGACCCACATCACATAAGCAGTGCAAAACACCAGCTTCAACACAGTAGAGATCATGCCCGGAACAGCGGCGGCGGCCACTGTGGTGCCAAGATAGACAGTGGGTGTCGCGTTCTGGATAGACGGTGTGAAGGGCGCGGTCATCGTCGCACCGACACAGCCCACAAAATAAGCGGCAGCAAAGAACTTGCGGGGGATGTCTGCCCTGCGGAACATAGCCATGGCCAGGGGGTACATGGTAAACATGGCCACAAACAGGTTGACCCCGCCCAATGTTAAGATAATGCCCATGATGATCAGGCCGATGATTGCAAAGCGATCTCCAAAGGCTCGGAAGATAAATGTAGAGATGCTGTTGGCCGCGCCGCTGATCTCCACCAGCTTTCCAAAGAGTGCACCCAGCATAAATAATAGGAAGAAATCTCTTACGTAGTCTCCAAAGCCTGTCATGTATGTGGCGGTAATTCCATCATACAAGTCCATCTGCTGTGTCAGCAAGAGAAAGATAGAGGACAGGATCGTGGCGATGACGATGGGAACATTTTTCAGAACCAGCGCAATGAACAGTGCAATGGCCAATAATAAAAACAGGATATTCATTCAGAACCCTCCTCGACGGATACAGGATAGACTTTGTGATCCAGTACGTGTACATCGTGACCAGGGATGATCTTGATATGTTCTGTCTGTTCCAGCGCCTCTATTTTCTCATAGGTCTTGAAATATGCTTTTACATCGGAATGCAGCCCGCCGATGATGTGCCGGAGCTTTCCGTTGCCCTCCCAGTTCTGATACAGGTTGATGCAGTCGCCTGCCAGCAGATACGGGCCGTTCTCCGTGGAGACCAGTACACCCTGGATACCGTCAGAATGACCGGGTAGCAAAATCAGGCGGATGCCGTCATCAATCTCAGTATCTCCGTCCACGGTGACCAGCTGATCCCTAGCTCGCATCCAGCTAGACACCACACCGTATTGCGGAGATTCGTAGGTGGCACGGTGGATGGGCAGTGGATCCAGTGCATATTCCAATTCCGATGCCTGTACATAGATCTTTTTGCCAGGAAACTTGTGGTTGCCGCAGCTGTGGTCCCAGTGGAGATGGGTGTTGATGATATAGTCCAAATCCCCCGGCGCAAGGTCAAAGTCTCTCCTCAGAACCTCCACGATCTCACACCCGTCCGGAATATTTAGGGGCATATGATACTTGGCACCCCATTCGGCATCGCAGGGGCCGGTGTCCACCAGGATTTTTCTACCGTTGCTGCCCAGAAGCAAAAAGGAGATGAATGGACAAGTCATTTTGACGCCGGGATCCACCATATAAGTAAAGCTGGACTTATCATGTACTGGAATTTCCCCCAGATATATGGGAAAAATCTTGTAGGTTGTAAGCATATGGTTCTCCTCCTCAGTAGGGATATACGCTGTGCTCCAGCACCTTCATATCATGACCTGGAAGGATGACCTTGAAATCGATCTTATCCATCTTTTTGAAGGTCTCTTCATACTCTCTCAGGTCTACATGGATACCTGCAGGCACATGGTGGTATTTGGCATTGCCTTCCCAGTTTTCATAAATATTGACTGTGTCGCCGGCAATGAGATAATAGCCATCCTCTGTGTTGACACGTACGCACTGAGAACCGGGAGTGTGTCCGGGAGTCAAGAACACTTCGATGCCGGGAATAATCTCTTCATCGCCGTCCAGGACAACCAGCTTCGTGCCGGCAGAAGCCCAGACAGGTGTCAATCCGCACTGCGGAGACTCGTAGGTATACCAGTGTAGTTCCACAGGATTGATGGCATACAGGACTTCCCGCTTCTGGGTATAGACTTTTTTGCTGGGGAAGCAGTCATTGTTCTGGCAGTGGTCCCAATGCAGATGCGTGCAGATGATGAAGTCAATATCTTCCGGTTTCAGTCCGTGCTTTTCCAAGACCTTGAGCAGGTGAACCTCTGGGGGCACGTCTGCCTCCACATGGCTGTGATATCTTTTAATGACCTCCAGATTTTTGGGGCCGGTGTCCACCAGAATGTTCTTCCCATCACCCTGTACCAAAAAGGCCAGATAGGGAGAGTGCATCTTGACACCATAGTCAAAGGTGAATGTGTGCATGGATTTTTCATACCTGGTCATCTCGCCCAGGTACAGCGGTTTGATGGTATAGGTTGGTTTGTTCATAGCTGGCCCTCCATTCACACGTTATCCAGTTCCACATCCAGCAAATAGGAGCAAAGGCACTTCCCGTGGGTATCCAGCCGCAGGCTGCGGGTCACACCGCCACCCAGGGTTTTGGTCAGGACGAAATTCAGCGCGCCGATCTTGGGTAGCTCATACCGGGTGACTGTCCCGCGGCAGTATCCGGCAAATACCTTGGCTACCAGCTCAACCGTGACTTTTTCTTTGATGAACTCGTAATCCTTCATATCGTAGGCGATGACAGAAATATTGGAGATATCGCCTTTATCGCCGGTTCGGGAGTGTGCGATTTCCAGCAGCTTCATCTTACAAAACCTCCTCCACATAAGAGATCTCGATATCTTCACGAGGCACCAGGACAGACAACACCGCGACCAGCTCCGTGATATGGCGTTCCATACCGCCGCAGTTGGCGGGGCCGTCAATAGTAAAGGCATCCACCTCATTGAAGATCATGGTGAGCATCTCTTTTTCGGCATCGCGTACGGCAACCCGCATCCGCAGCTCCAGCGGCTCGGCTCCGCCGGGGAACCCCTCCGACAGGTCCCGGGGATACAGGGAGTTGTAGCCGATAATATCCACCCGGTGCTCTGCAGGATGGTAGTAGGTCTCAATGATCTTCTCCATGGTCTGAACAGCCAGTACCATCCGTTCAAAACACTTGGGGCCTCCGAAGCTCAGTCCGCAGCTCCCGATGTACCCGTCTTTGTATCCCACACTGACTTTCAGCGTGTCGGTCCGGGGGCGGCCGGTAGCGCCTGTTACCCGAACACGGTCCTTTCCGACCTGTTCAAAGGCGACTTGGGAGAAGTCCGCCACACAGTCTGGCGTATAGTAGCTGGAGGGATCGTGGATCTCGTAAATCAGTTGCTCTGAGCAGGTCTGCACGTCTACGCGTCCGCCGGTCCCCTCCAACTTGGAGATCTCGATGGTGCCGTCCTCACTGACATCCGCATAGGGAAACCCCAGATGCCACAGATCTTCTACATCCTTATATCCGGGCACGCAGAAGTTACCGCCGCTGACCTGTCCGGAGCACTCCAGAAGATGTCCCACAACAGTCCCCTTGCCCATCAGATCATAGTTATCCATGGGCCAGTTGAACTCGTATACCAGCGGCCCGAGAAACAGCGCGGGATCGGAGCAGCGGCCTGTGATGACGATATCTGCACCGTCCTTAAGAGCCTGCACGATGCCGGCGCAGCCCAGATAGGCGTTGGCGGCCACTTTGTTCTTCAAATCGCCAAGCCGCTCACCAGTTTCAAAAATGGGGTAGTCCGCGTACCGGTCCAAACGGTCAAAAATGTCATCTCCCAGCACACCTACAATTTTTAGGCCGGAGATTCCTGCACTTCTGGCAATCTCTGCGGTTTTTTCAACAGCTTTCTGAACATTTGCGCCACCCATGTTGGTAATGACTTTCACATGTTTTTCCGCGGCGATAGGCAGGATCTTCTTCATACGATATGCGAGATAAGGATTGTAACCAATGTTGGGGTCTAGATTTTTCTCCTTTTGTGCAATGGCTATGGTCCGTTCTGCCAGACACTCCAAGCAGAAATAGTCCAGCTGTCCCTTCTCAAGCAATTCAATTCCGGGTTCTACCCGATCATTGCTGAAGCCTGCGCCAGAACCGATGCGAATTGTCCGCATTTGAAAAAATCCCTCCCTCTTAATGTCATTTTTTGATGGCTGGTTTTGTTAGGACCTCTCAAATTAGTATCCTCTGTAAATAATTTAGCATTGCGAAAAAAGGGACTCAATGTTACAATGGTATCAATTTGATGGCTGGATTTGTACTCATAGAATAAACCCATTCTACAGAGGAAAGGTGAAACTGTGCAAAATGTGCAAAATTGACTATGAGACGATCCAAGAATTTCTGAGCTTTTCATTTCATTACAACAATATGGATCTGCTGGTAGATCGGGCAGCGGAGGTGCTGAAAAATCCCATTGCAGTGTTTGACAAGAACTACTACACGGTATCATATTCTGATACCACTGATGTTCAGGATGAGGTGTGGACTGCCGGAAAGAAGCGAGGATACTGTCTTTTTGAATATGCGGCTATGCTCCATGGGGTGGAGAGTATGCGGGGAACTCCGCTGCCCTTTCAAATCTTTGATGACTGGGGGCCCCATCGGAGGCGAATATGTCCTCTGATCTCCAACTCTCTGACCATCGGGTATCTTTCCGTGCTGGAATACCATACCGCTTTTGATGCGGTCCCTGGGGAGATCTACGATCTCGTGGCAGGCGTTTTGGTAAAGGAGCTTACCATCGAACAGGCAATCAGGCTTAGCCACCAGCATGACTCCGCAGAAATGCTGCTATCCAGCATACTGAATGAAGGCTTTGCCAATCGTGCGCTTTTTCTCCAGAGAATTTTGGGAACAGTTTTCGAGCAGGCCGGTCCTTATTCCCTGATCGGTATCAATATGCACGCGTTTTCTTCTCGAGTCTCCGGAGAGCGGCATTTCAAGGCACGTTTGGGAACGATCTTTCCAAAGGCGTGGTCCCTGTTTTTCCGAGAATATGTGGTCTTACTGGTGGAGTGCGGAAAAAGCAGGCAAATTCCGCAGGACGGATTGCAGCAGTTGGAGGGATACCTGTCAGAGCATGATCTGTGCGCCGGTATCAGTGATACATTCTCAGACCTGTATGAGATCCGGCGTTACTTTAATCAGGCTGCCATGGCAGAAAAAATGGCCAGGATCTCCGGGAGTGATGCCAGGATCGCCCAATATGATGACTACAGGCTTTGGCGGCTTGCTGCCTCGATCCCCGCAGAACAGCGGACGGACTATGTCAGTGCTTTTTTGCGTAATCTGATGGCATACGATATAGACAATCAGTCCGACTATGTAAAAACATTGTTTATCTATCTGAAAAACGGACAGAGCTTGGCTTTGACGGCCCAGGAACTGCATGTACATCGAAATACAGTCGTGTACCGGATTGAAAAAATGCGTGAAAGGTTCGGCGGTGTGTTTGATTCTCCTTACCATAATTTTCAGAATTTTTTTGGTTGCCTGCTTTTGCTGACCTCTGATGGGCAACCCGGATCCACGGATTATTTTGATACCATTTAACAACATCTTGTCTATTACTCCATATATTGGGACGATCTTGCGACAGCGTTCTCCGCAAATTCCGTTGAACGCTGGAACTGGTCAAAAAGCCAATTCTCTGTCAAAATACTGATAAGCGTTAAAAGCAAGAAAGCCTCCGCAATGCAAGGATTTCAGTGAATTTGTACAAGTTTCTCGTCATTTGCAAAAAGGCCCGGAGCCATTGCGATGCAATGGCTCCGGGCCTTTTTGCAAATAGTGGTCAGGCTCACACAGCTCGGTTCAACCGGCTCGCCAGATCAATGAAATCTTTTATATCCTCCCGTATTTGACGTTTATGAAAGCAATATGCTTTCGGCAGTTTTTGTCAAGTGTTGCAGGTCGCTTCCTCAGGAAGAAGTGGAGTGGAGTATTACACTGGCGAAGTACACGGAGCTGTGGCTCCGTGAGATCGCTCCCGGCAAGCTGACCAAGCCTACCCCGGCCAGGGACCGGCAGGACATTGATTGCTTCCTGCCAGTCCTAGGGCACTACAAGCTGACGGAACTTCGGCCGGAGTATTTCCGGCAGCTCCACTCCGGTCTTCGGAAAGTGAAGAATCAAAGAACGTGAAAGCCGCTCTCCGAGTGCACTGTGGAGGGTGTACACGCAACGCTGTGTACGATCCTCTCAGATGCCATGGAGGGCGGCTTTCTGGACCATACCCCGGCTTGGCGGACATACCACTATACCGGGAAAAAGAAAGAGAAGGTGATCGCTGGCGAGGCCACCGCCCAGCAGCTCATTGCCGTACTGGAGGAGGGGAACCTCAAGTACGAGACCTACTTCAAGCTCATCATCGCCACCGGGATGCGCCGGGGCGAATGCTGCGGGTTGCAGTGGGGCGACATCAACTGGGATGAGCGGTCCATTCACATCCAGCAGAATGTGGTAAAGGTCACCGGCGAGGATATCATCGCCAAGGAGACAAAGACTGTGGCCGGAGGCCGGTATGTTTACTTCTCTCTGGAGATGGTGTCCCTGCTGCAGGAGTTCCAGCGGGAGTGCGCCTGGGAGACGGAAACGTATGATGGGCGGGAATTAGAGGATACGGACTATATCTTCCGCCGTCACGGAGACCGGCTCCCCATGACGCCCTCCACCTTCACCTGGCGGTTCAAGCTGATCTTAAAGAAGCACGGCCTGCCCCCTGCCCTGAACGTCCACTCCCTGCGGCACACCAACGCCAGCCTCCTGATCGCGGGCGGGGCCGACGTAGCCACAGTGGCGGGACTGCTGGGCGCCACAGTCAGCCCTCCACTACGCTGGACATCTACACACACGCATTTAATAAGAACAAGAAAGCGGCCAGTCAGGTTCTGCAGGAGGGACTGGAGATTTGATGAAATACAGAGAAACGAAACAGCCGCAGATCCCCGTCAACCACTGCGCCTGGTGCGGATCGTATAACCTGGGGATCGGCTGGCAACAGAACGAGGCCATCGTGACCTTCCGGCGGAATGGACCCCCGAGCAACCGGCTGAAGTATATCATTTACCGGAACTGCGACGCTGTGCTGTACCAGTGTGTGGCGGAGCCGCGGAGGTTTCCTCTGGCTGAGTGAAAGCGGCAACAGAAAGAAATCCCCCGTCCTTTGGACGGGGGGTAATTCTTCGATGGCAGCTCATTTTTGTTGGACAGCCCCGACAAACGCCTCAAAAATTTTCCTGCTGGACTCTTCCTGCAGGGACATCTCCGGATGCCACTGGACGCCCCAGACAAAGGTCTTGCCGGGCAGATACATCGCCTCGATGAGGTCATCTGTGCTGCGGGCCATTTCTACGAGACTGGGGGCTAAACTCCTGATCGCCTGGTGGTGACAGCTGTTCACCTCCAGTTCCGTCTTTCCCAGCAGAGAGGCCAGAGGCGTCATCGGCCATATATGCACCGTGTGGGCCATCCGGTCGTAGGGCGGCTTCATGGAATGCCCGATCTCTGACGGGTGCTCCGTGGGCAGGTCCTGATAAAGGGTTCCGCCCAAGGCTGCATTTAGGAACTGAATACCCCGGCAGATGCCCAGGATGGGCTTGTCCCGCTCCAAAGCCTGTCGGAGTAACTCCTGCTCCAGAGCGTCCCGGGCAGGGCACAGCTCGCCGCAGAAGGGCTCCATGGCCTCCCCGTACAGCTGGGGATCGACATCCTGCCCACCAGTAAAGAGAAAACCATCGCAGAGATCCGCGAGCTGGGCAATATCCGCCCCATTGGTTGTCAGCGGCAGGATGACGGGGATGGCACCGGCTTCCTTCACTCCTTCCAGATACCCCGGCAGCATCCAGTAGGACTTCTTTTCCTCGTCCCACAGGGGCGTTACCCCGATGATGGGTTTCTCCATAGTTCATCACCTCTGATTGATAAAAGCAAAGAGGCACTCGAAATTCGAGTGCCTCTTTGCACGTGGTACGCCCGACTGGATTCGAACCAGCGGCCTTCAGAGTCGGAGTCTGACGCGCTATCCAACTGCGCCACGGGCGCATACCTAAAAAACTGTATTTTATTATAACACGGGATTTTCAAAATTGGTAGTCAAATAGTAGTCAACGGAAACAGAATTTTTTCTCTCTGCCCGTTAAAACCAAAGACTCCCAACGCTTTGCGCCATCTCTCAACTGAACGAGCCTGAAATGTCGGAGTCATCAGGCGGTCAAAGGGGAAACCGTTGTGGCCCAGTGGTTTTGTTGGTTTTTGGCAAATTGGGGGAGAATTGCAGAAAATCCCCGGAGGCATTGCGGCGCAGTGCCTCCGGGGATTTTCTGCAATAGTAGTCAAATAGTAGTCTGCGTCAGATGCAGAACGGTTTGGAGGCCGGTGCTGCCTCACGCTTCCAGGTAGCGCTCAGCCAGGGCGGCAAGAGGGCCGATATAGCGATCGCTGATATCCGCAATCACCTGGGCCGCCTGCGCGTCGTCGTACACATGCGAGGTGATATTTCGGGAGGCCAGCATATCCAGCCAGACCTGCTGGTCGCTGATGATCTGCGCGGCATAGGCAGCCTTGAATACCTGCTTGGAGAGAACGATCCCGCTCATGTCGGCCCCCTGGTCTTCCAGGTATTCCCGCAGGGACTTCCAGGCCAGCTCAAAGGTGAACTCAAAGCGCAGGATCACGCCGTCACGAATGACGGTGGAGTCCGGATTTTGGCCGAGATCGGACAGTGCCTCCCGGAGCCGTTCCACAGCCCTGCGGTAATTTTCAACTTTCTGCAGCATAAAGGATCACACCGTCCTTTTCGATGTTCGACAAAAATTCAGGGGCCATATCAGGGGCCACATGGACGATATCCAGCTTCAGTAGGGTCGGAAGCTCCTCTGCATCCAGCCAGAAGGAGGTCCGATTTTCCGGGGGCATCCCGTACACCGCCAGGTCAATATCGCTGCGCTCACGGAAATCTCCCCTGGCCCGGGAGCCGAAGAGGACCAGTTTCCGGGCTCCATACCGGCGGGCCAGCTCGCCGAGCTGACGGTAGATCTGTTCCATGGATACCTCCTTGGCCGTTCCCCTGCCGGGCAGCAATTTCGCTGTGGGGAATTCTCTGCGGATGCACAGCGGCAGGCGAATCTTCTGCCGCGATCGAACGCAGAATGCCGGCCGTCTCATTTTTGTTATCATAACACAAAGCGTATAGAAATAAAAGGCAATCTTCCCATAGGTACTGCTAATATCCCTTCCGGCCGCAGATATCGTCAAATTCCGTTTACTTTATTGAAGAATCCCCTTGCCAGACGCTTTCACCTACATTTTAGAAATGTGGGAGCAAACTGTAATAGCTATATAGCGATTTCCAATGATATCTTGTCGCCAGTTGACATAAAGGATCCATGTTAAAGTTGTATTTTTTGTAATCCATGATTCTCCTGAAATGTTCTTGCCAAAATACTCTGATATCGGGCTTCTCCTTGCTACATAGAGAGAACCATGACTTAATCATTAACAGTTCCTGCTATACCGGAAAATGGATTGGAATCTGGAGCTTAACCAAGATTGTACTGTCACTATAATCATATATGGATGTCTTAGCCAAAACTTCTCCCAAATAATCTCCAACAATCTGGTAATGATTATCACAAATAAACATAAGAAGCTGATCAAGTCCGATCGACTCCGAACGCCCATCCAACGCGCAGTAGTTACGATAAAGGCAGGCGTAAGTTCCGGACTGAATAACCTTCTGAGGAAGCCGGGTCTGCATGGGCCCATCTGTCAGGAGCAGTGCTCCGCAACAAATATATTTGTGATTTATCAAATCTTGCCTTGCTATTGTGCAGCAGGCCTGATGTAGGAGAGAGCGCGGAAGATGCTCCTCCAGCAGGATATTCTTTACCTGGTCTAGCGCCTGCTCCCACGGTGAACCCTCAGGATAATCCTCCTGCAAATCATATGCATCTATTGCGAAGTCAAGGGCGAACCGTTTCGGGATAAATTCTACGAATGCGGAATCCAAAACAGGAGGATTCCGCAATCTTGCGCAACTACTGAGCTGCTTTATGAGCAGATCTCTTGAAGCAGTGTCTCTGGCGATCTGCTCGTTCAACTCATCAATGCGTTTATTGAGAAGCGCTTCAAACAGAGAAAGGTTCCTCTTTTCCAGCATAGATTTGATCTGCTGAAGAGACAAGCCCATGGACTTCATCTGCAAAATCTTTTCCAGACGCTGAAATTGGCTTTTAGAATAGTAGCGGTATCCATTTTTTTCATCGATATACTGAGGCACCAGCAATCCCATGTCGTGATACAAACGCAAAGTCCGCTGAGAAATCATAAAGATCTGTGCCATTTCGCCAATACTGATCTGATCGTTTCCGCCTGCATAATATCCCATTTCATCAGCTTCCTTTCTTCTATCTGCAACCAATGTAGATTATAGGGAATCACCGGTCAGCTTTCAAGGTCAATCATCAAAAGATACTATCACGCGCATATGGCGCAGGACGAAATCTTCCCCCTATGGGAGCCTCAAAAAAAGAAAACAAATGCTTTTTACCCAATTATTTCCTTAAATCTCTTGCTTTTTCTATTTTTTCAATAAAACAGCTCTGGTATTTTTAACGTTGACTCTTCCACTGCGGCAGAGTCTACAATGTTTATGTAGTTTAGATGGTTTCTTCAAAGTCAGGGAAACATCTGAACCAGCGCTCATCCCCGTTTGTCGAATCCAGCAAAGTCAGCAGATCGGACGCACCGAAAACTCATGTATGTTTGAAAGGAGAATTCATATGAAAAAAAAGAACCTGTGCCTGGTATCCCTTCTCCTGGTCGTTTCCCTTTTGGTCGGTTGCGGAGTCGTGCAAAATCCTCCTTCCGACACAGCAGACTCGCAGGAACAAACCTCAACAGACGGAACAACCGCTACTGGCGACACGCAGTCCCTCCCACTGGAGGGTGCGGATATCGTACTCAAGCTGTCTCACACAGACAATGACATCAGCATGCTCAGCAATACTTGGAATTGCTATGCCCGTACATTTAAGAGTCGGCTGGAGATCCTTTCCGGCGGAACCATGACCGTAGATATCTATCCCAACAGCCAGCTCGGTGACGAAACCTCCACCTTGGAGCAATGCTCAAAAGGAACGGTCGACATCGTAGTCGGGGCAACCTGCGGCAACCTCGCCACTTGGGTGCCGAACTTCAATGTGTTTGATATTCCCTATCTTATTGATGATCTGGAGGTATGCAATTTAGTCTGCCAGGGGGAGATTTTGGACGAGCTAAACGGCATGCTGCAATCAAGCGGCAACATGCAGGTCCTCAGCCTCATGGCTACCGCATATCGGAATCTGGATACCTGGAACGCCCCCATCCACAACGTGTCTGAGGTCAAGGGGATGAAGGTTCGCATTCAGTCCATCGACGCGCATACGAACATGGTCAAGGGCTGGGGTGCGATCCCTGCATCCGTCTCCTTCTCTGAGTTGTATTCTGCTGCCTCCACCGGCGTCATTGACGCTTTTGAAAACGCCAACTATACACTGTTCATGAACAACCTGTATGAGACCGTGCAGTATATCACCGAAACAAATCACCTGGCAAACGCCTGTATGTGCGTGATAAGCGACAAGACTCTGAGTTCTCTCACAGATGAGCAGGTCCAGTGGGTCAAAGGCGCTGCTTCTGAAGCCCGCAAGGCGGCTCTGGGCGTCGTCGCTGCCAACGATGTCAATGTCATGCAGGATCTTCAGGAGAACAATATCGAAATCATCTCTCTGACGGACGAAGAAAAAGCCGGGTTCAAAGATGCCTGCTATGACCTCTGCGTCGACGCTGTTCTGCAGAATGTGGACGAGGACTTTTATCAGCGCTTTTTAACTGCGTATCAGGAGGCCGCTGCATATCTTGGCAAGGCCTGATTGAAGCATTGCATCTGCCGCGTTTCCCCTTTCCGGGGAGCCTTCTCTTCCGGAAAGGGGAAACGGGATCAAGCGGGAGGAGAATCTGATCATGGAAAAGATAAAAAAGTTTCAGGCAGGGCTTGCAAAAATCAGTCTGATCGTATCGGCCGCTATACTGGCCTCCGTTGCACTGTGCATCCTGCTGGCAGTTGCGGATCGGCATATTCTCAAAATAGGGCTCATCTGGACCGAGCAGTATGCACGATATATGCTGATTTGGAGCACTTTTATCGCTGCAAATGTGTTGATCTATCGAAACGATCTCATGAGAGTGGACTTCCTCGATAATTTTTGGCCCGAGGGAATGAAAAGGATTCGAGAAGCCTTGTATAACTTGTTGTTTATCGTCATGTTGTCGATCCTCGGTTGGTTCGGGATGGAGCAAGCAGTGGATTATATCGGTGTCTCCCTGCTCGGCATCAACGTTGATAAATTTTGGGTATATCTCTGCATCCCTGTTGGGGCAGTCTTGATGATGGTCCAATATCTTTTGAATCTTTTGGTAATGTTTGTTGAAAAGAAGGGGGCGGGTACAGCGTGAGCGGTCCTTTGATCATTTTACTGGTTGTGCTTTTTTCCATGCTATTGATCGGTGCTCCCGTTATCATGGCAATTGGAACAGCAGCCATGGCTTACTTTTTTGTCGCACCAGGCATGGTCAGCGAGCTGATGATGTATGCCCACAGGCTCTTCACCGGCATGGACAGTTTTATCTATATATGCATTCCCCTGTTCATGCTCTCGGGCGATTTGATGGGTTACATCGGCCTGATGGATCGCGTTGTAGATTTCTGCCGGTTGTTTGTCGGCCGTTTCCGCGGCGGCATTGCATACGTCAACGTACTGGCAAGCATGATGTTCGGCGGCATTTCCGGATCTGCTATCGCCGATATTGCAGCCCTCGGTCCCGTGGAAATCAGCATGATGACAAAGGACGGCTATAACAAAGAATTGTCAGCCGCATTGACAGCCACTACCTCTATTCAGGGCCCGGTCATTCCTCCCAGCATCCCCTCGGTGATGTTTGCAAGCTTGACCAGCGTATCGGTGGGAGCAATGTTTATCGCAGGCGTCATTCCCGGTATTATGCTGGGCCTGGGGCAAATCGTTGTTCTCTACTTCATGGGAAAAAAGTACAATTTCCCGAAATCTGACGTTCGATATGCCCCGAAAGATGCGTTCAAAATCATCCTTTCCTCTTTTTCCGCCATCTTTATGATCATCCTCATCCTCGGCGGAATCATCGGCGGCATCTTCACGGCAACGGAAGCGTCTGCAGTCTCCGTGCTGTATGCATTAATTCTGGGATTTTTGGTCTACCGGAACCTGACCGTCAAAAATCTGTGGGAAGCCGTTAAACACACGGCCACCGGTTCCGCTTCTATCTTTTTGATCATTGGATTCACTTCCATTATCAGCTGGATTCTGGCAGTGGAAAATGTTCCCACCATGATCAGTTCTCTGGTATACAGCTACAACATCTCTCCCTATCTTCTTCTCTTCATCTGCAATATTTTCTTCCTTTTTAATGGAATGTGGGTCTCTGACTCCGCCCAGCTCATCTTGTTTGCGCCAATCTTTACTCCGATCTTTCAAAGCATGGGCGTCAGTGCCGTTCATTTCGGGCTGGTGATGGTCGTAAACGTTATGATCGGTCTGATCACTCCTCCGTACGGCGTGGGGCTTTATACGGTGGCCAGCGTAAGCGGATGCGAATTGAAAAAGATCGTGAGAGCATCTCTGCCGTTTACCGCAGTCTGCATTGTTGTCTTGTTCATTATCACCTATTTCCCTGTTTTTGTCCTGACACTGCCCAGGCTCGTAGGATACGCGGTATAAGAGGAGCCATTTAGTATCTGGAGGGAATTCTTTTGAAACAGAAACATCGTGTACTATTGATCGAACCAACCATCCAGCCAGTAGGCGTAGATCTTTTAAGGGAAAACTGTGACGTATACATGGCTCCGGATGGTGCAGAAGAGACCCTGATCAAAAACATCCATCAATTTCAAATTGAGGGGATGGTCACTCGGGTAGAGACCATCACACGCAGACTGCTGGAGCAGTGCCCGTCTCTCCGGGTTATCCAGCAGCATGGCACAGGACTGGACAACATTGACGTCGGCGCCGCAACAGAACTCGGTGTCCGGATCCAGAACATTCCGGACGGAAACTACACCTCTGTTTCTGAACACGTCATCATGTCCATCTTGGCACTCAGCCGGAATCTGCTCCAGGCGGATCTGGCTGTGCGGCACGGAAATTGGAAATATCGGGAAACCAATATCCCCCATGAAATCGCGGGAAAAACCTTGCTCATTATCGGCCTTGGCCGGATCGGCCGCGATGTCGCAAAAAAGGCCTTGGCACTGGATATGCGTATCGTTGGGTTTGATCCTTTCGTATCAGCAGACCAGATGACATCCATTCATGTCACAAAAGTCAACACTTTGAACGAAGGTCTTTCTCAAGCCGATTACGTGACGATCCAACTGCATCTTACTCCCGAAACGCGGGGTATGATCTCCACCGAACAGCTCCATCACATGAAGCCGACTTCTGCCCTGATCAATTTGAGCCGCGGGCCCGTGGTGGATCAGCAGGCGTTGTACGCTGCGCTGCGAGATCGTGTGATTGCTGCGGCTGCCTTAGATGTATTTGAAAAGGAACCCCCTGATTTTACCGACCCGTTGTTCTCACTGCCAAATGTTATTCTGACCCCGCATTTTGGCGGCGACACATATGAGGCGAAACAGCGGTTGGCCCAAAAGGCCGCAGAAAACATTATCCTCGCATTGGATGGAAAGGACACCTACAACTGGGTCAACCAGCGTGCCATGGAAGCGCGTTCCAATTCAAAAAATTCTCTGGCATAAATCTATCGTCCACAGCAGAAAGGAGAAATTTCTACTATGAAAATGCATTTTGGTGTCATGACAGCTCTGATCACCCCCCTGAAAGAAGACGGAGTCACTCTGAATGAAGACGCATATGTAAAAATCATTGAAGACCAGATCCAGCACGGCGTCCACAGCCTCCTCACCATGGGCGGCACCGGTGAGTCCCTCACTCTGCCGCGCGAGACAAAAAAACGGGCCATTGAGCTGGCCGTTCAAACGGTCAATCATCGGGTTCCTGTGATCGCAAGCGTTGTGGAACTGAGTGTCTATGATGCAATCGAATCCGCCAAAATCGTCAAGGAATCCGGAGCCGACGTCCTGCTTTTGAGCAACCCTTACGGAGGAAATACCCGTCTTTCCGGAGTGATCGAATTCTTCAAAATGGTGGACGACGCCGTTGATATGCCCATCATCATTTACAATTTTCCTGGCCGTACCGGGTATAATGTCAGCCCGGACATTGTGGAAAAGCTGCTGGAAGCCGTCCCCAACATCTGTGGAATCAAGGAGTGTGCGGAGCGCTTTGAGCAAACCATGGAGTTGATCGGCCGCTTCGGTGATAGAATGGCGATTCTTTCCGGAAACGAGTTTCTCGGAGCATGGGAAATGCTTTGCGGAGCTGACGGCTGCGTTGTGGCAACCGGAAACGTCATGATCAAGCAGCTTCTTGAGCTGTACAATATCTCCAAATCGGGCGATATTGCAAAAACCACGGAATATGGCCTTTCCCTGTTCCCGCTGATGCGCGCTCTGTTCAAATCCCCGAATCCCGGACCCAGCAAGTACGGCATGATCCTCAGAGGCTTTGCAGCCGGAAAGCCCACTGTTCCTTGTGTAGAGTGCGAGGAGGCCGTCAAGGCGGAAGTAACAGCTGAAATGAAAAAACTGGGCATCATTTGATCGTCCTGTCGAAATAGAGGAGAATTTTCCATGCAGAAAAACACATTGCCGACCATCGGCTTTCTCGGATGCGGAGCGATTGTGAACGCTATGGTCACCGGATTTTGTGAGCGCGCCGCTGATGCGCCATATCCCCTGGTCGTATCCGATATGAAAACAGAAAACTGCGCAAAACTCCAAGCGAAGTACCCGGATCGTGTCACTGCCGCCAAAAGCCTTCAGGACTGTGTGGACGCTTCTGATTGGGTCGTGATTGCCGTTTGGCCCCAGTCCGGGGAAGAAGTCCTTCGCTCTTTGACATTTCGGCCGACCCACAAGGTCATCAATGTCATGTTCGATAAAACCGTGGAAGAGTGCTCCTCGTGGATGAACTGCAAGGTCGCCACCATACTTCATATGATTCCTGGGACATTTCTCTCCTTTTACCCAGGTCCCATCGTTCAATGTCCGCCCACGCCAGAGGCTGAGGAAATCTTCGGTCATATCGGAAAAGTGGTCAACGTTGCAAGCCGCTACCAGGCTGCTGTATTCGGCTCTATCACGGGCCTGTTCGCTCCCACTTTTGCCGTGATGGACCACATCATTGATTGGGCTGCCGCACAGGGTGTCCCTGTCGATGCCGCCACGACTTACGTGACCAATATGTTCGCGGCAGTATGCCAGGAGGCCTGCAGCAAGGACAAAAACGGGGTGCATTATATGGCGACTGTCAGCACCCCCGGCGGCATCAATCTTCAGGCGCTGGATTTGATTGGAAGAAGCGGTGGATTCCAGGCTTGGGTGGACGCCATGGATCCAATCTTAGTACGTACCGCAGGAAATATACCTAAGAACTAATACTCACATAGGCTAACACATCTTTTTAGCAGACTGACAGCGTGGAAATCCGTGCTGTCAGTCTGCCACATTTTTGAAGTTATTCCGTATGTACGCGCTCCAGCCCAGACATCATCCAAGCGTCCTCCGCTAGGTATCTGCCCGTCTCTAACTTGTGGCAGCCCAGGAGTGCCTCTGGCGTGCCCACAAACAGCACCTCGCCCCCCTGCGCCCCGCCTGCCGGGCCCATGTCAATGATCCAATCTGCTGCGGCGATCAGTTCTCGGCGGTGCTCCACCACCACGACGGTGTTTCCGCTGCTCACCAGCCGCTGCAGCAGTCCCAGCAGCTGCTTCACATCCTGGCTGTGGAGGCCGGTGGTGGGCTCGTCCAGCACGTAGATATTCCCCGTCTTATGTAGCTCGCTGGCCAGTTTCAGCCGCTGGATCTCTCCGCCGGACAGGGTGCTGGTGGGCTGCCCCAGCGTCACATAGCCCAGCCCCACTTCCCGCAGCGCCTGGAGCGGAGTCCGGATGCCCGGCTGCTCAAAGAACACCAGCGCCTGCTCCACGGTCAGCTCCATCACCTGCTCGATCGTCTTCTCCCGATAGGTATAGCTCAGGGCGGTGGGGTTATACCTCCGTCCGCCGCATTCCTCACAGCGGATGGTCACCGGGTCCGCAAACGCCACATCCGGGGTGATCTCCCCCTTCCCCTTGCAGACCGGGCAGGCGCCTTTGGAGTTGAAGCTGAACCACTGCACACTGACGCGGTTAGCTTTTGCAAACAGCTTGCGAATCTCGTCCATCACGCCGGTATATGTGGCGGGAGTGGAGCGGGAAGATGTCCCGATGGGCCTCTGATCCACCACAACGGTCCGAGGATACCGTGCCACAAATTCATGGCAAATCAGGCTGCTTTTCCCGGAACCAGCCACACCAGTCACGGCGGTAAGGACTCCCTTTGGAATGGTCACCGTCACATCCTTCAAATTGTTCAGCGCCGCATGTTCGATCCGATATCCCTCGGTCCAGGGCCGGGGACGGGTATTGATGGCATACTGCTCCCGAAGAGATGCCGCCGTCAGTGTACTGCCATCCCACAGAGCCTGCACGGACCCCTGGTAAACGATCCTTCCCCCTTGCTCGCCGGCCTTCGGCCCCAGTTCGATCACATGGTCCGCCAGCTCCAGGATCTGCCGGTTGTGCTCCACCACCAGGACCGTGTTGTGGTGGTCCCTGAGTTCCAACAGCAGGTCCCCGATGCGCCTGGCGTCCGCCGGATGCAGGCCCGCCGTGGGCTCATCGAAGATATAGGTGATGTTGCTGAGACTGCTCCCCAGATGCCGCACCATTTTCAGCCGCTGCGCCTCACCACCGGAGAGCGTGTCCGTCCGGCGGGACAGGCTCAGATAGTCCAGCCCCACTCGAACCATCCGCCGCAGGCACTGGAGGAGCTGGCCGGCAATGGGCCGCCCCAGGGAATCGTCAATCTTCTCCAGAACGCGGATCAGGTCGCTGACCTGCATCTTTTCGCATTCCGCAATGTTAAAGCCGCAGATCCGGGAGGCCAGTGCCTTGGGATTCAGTCCGCTGCCGCCACAGGTGGGGCAGGGTGAGCGCCGCATGAACCAGGCCGCCTCTTCACGGACACCGCGCTGCAGCCCGGAGATGTCGCGGTTCAGGTACAGCCGGTTGAAACGGGAGACCACACCCTCGTAGGGGAGCTTTGACACCTGTCCGGTGTTGTTGCGGGCATAGTCCATGACCAGCGGCGTGTCCGGCCCGATCCGCAGGATCTGCCACTCCTCCTCGGTGAAGTCCCGCAGCTTCTTGTCAGGGTCCAGCAGCGGGTTGTTGTAGTAGTAAAAGGACTGCCAGCTCCCGGTGGAAAACTGACTGAAGCGAATGGCCCCTTCCCGAATGGACTTCTCCCGGTCAAACATCCTCTCCTCGTCCAGCTGGACCCGCACGCCCAAACCGGTGCAGTCCGGGCACATCCCGTGGGGATGGTTCATGGAATAGGCCATGGAGCCTCCGGCGCTGGGCCGGCCCACCCTGGAAAACAGCAGACGTAGCAGCGGCGCGGCGTCCACCGCCGTCCCGACCGTGGAGCGGGCGTTGGCGCCGATGGGCTGCTGATCCACCACCACGCAGGGGGTCAGATTCCGGATGTCCTCCACCGGCGGCCGCTCATGCCGGGGCAGCCGGTTCCGCAGGTACAGCGGATAGGTGGATTGCCACTGCCGTCCACTCTCCTCCGCAATGGTGTCAAAGGCAAGGGAGCTCTTTCCCGAACCGGAGACCCCCGCCAGCACCACCAGTTTTTCCTTCGGGATCTCCACGTCAACATGCTTGAGGTTGTTGGCACAGGCCCCTCTGATCTCGATCTGTTCTCTGTTCTGCATATTCTCCACTCGCTATCCTCTCAATACTGCGGATCCTCCGCCCCGCCCCCAGGCAGCCGGGCAGGCACGGTCCTCCGCCGCAAAATCAACCAATAGGGGATCAGCACCAACAAGATGCAAACCCAGCTCACAGGGAACGAGGCGTACACCCATGCAACATCCACCGTGCCGACCTCCAGAAGGGAGATCCAGGCCAAACGCACTCCGCAGGTCCCCAGCAGATTGATGACCATGGGAGCCACCGACCTTCCGTATCCCCGGATTCCACCCATGAGGACATCGGCGATCCCCCACAGGGTATAGACGGAGGCCACGATCCAGAGACGGTGCACACCGGCGGCGATCACCGCCGGGTCCTCGTTGTAAAGGGCGATCAGCCAGCCGGACAGCGCCAGGGCCGTACCGCTCTGGACGATACCCAGGAGTATCGTGCAGGAAAGGCAGGTGCGCATGACCCTTCCGATGCGTCCGTGCTCTCCCGCCCCCAGGTTCTGGCCGGTGAAGGTCTGGCACGCCTGCTGAAAGGCGTTCATGGAGAGGTAGAGAAAGTTCTCCACGCTCATGGCGGCGCTGCATCCCGCCATCACCACGCTGCCGTAGGCGTTGATCGCCCCCTGTATGGCGATGTTGGCGATGCTGAACAGGCTGGCTTGTATCCCGGCCGGGACGCCGATGCGGGCGATCTCCCACAGGCGCCGCCGGTCCAGGCACAGCTGCCTCCAGGAAAAGCGGAAGGCGTCCCGCTCCCAGGACAGCGAGCGCAGGATCAGGCCGGCGCTGCCCCCCTGGCTGATCACCGTGGCCAGGGCCACACCCGCCACATCCATTTCCAGGGCGATGACAAAATACAGGTTCAGTCCCAGGTTCAGCACCCCGCTCAGCAGCAGAAACAGCAGCGGCCGCTGGGTGTCTCCCTTGGCCCGCAGCGCGGCGGCGCCATAGTTGTACAGCATGGTAAAGGGCGTTCCCAGGAAGTAGATGCGGACATAGAGCAGCGCCAGAGGCCGCACATCCGCCGGGACCGACATCAGCCGCAGCGCCGCGTCGGCGGCAAGGACCCCCACGCCCCCCAGCAAAACGCCTCCAGCCAGCGCCAGGGTCACGGCGGTGTGCAGCGTCCGGGAGATCTCCCGGTCGTGCCCCGTCAGTCCCAGGTAATGGGCGATGACCACATTGACGCCCACGGACGCGCCGATCAGGAGGTTGACGAACAGCGCGATGATGCTGACGGTGCTGCCCACGGCGGCCAGGCTGGCGTGGCCGGCAAACCGGCCCACCACCACGCTGTCCGCCGCGCTGAAGAGCATCTGCAGGATGTTGGACGCCATCAGCGGAAGGCTGAACCGCAAAATCTTGCCCAGCAGCGGGCCGTGGGTCATATCGATGGAAAACCGGTCCCTCATGCGCCCAGCCCCGCCCCGGAGAGCCGCCGCTCCGCCGCCTCCAGCGAGGGATAGCCGCAGCGGACGACCGTATCCTCCAGGATCATGCGGTTCATGTTCCGCCCCGCTTTCCGCAACTTTTCCACGTAGGCGGCATACAGTCTCAAAGTCTCCACGGAGTAGGTCAGAAGTTCCCCCCGCAGATAGGTCTCAAAGGAGGCGGCGTTCTGACGGTCGGCGGAGCGGGAGATGTCCCGCCCCCGGCTGGCCAGCGCGGGGTACTGCGCGGCCAGCTCCTCCTGCCAGCGGACATGCTCCCGGCAGATCCAGTCCGCCAGCCACTCCTTTTCCATGGAGGGCACCGGCAGGAAGCCCCGCAGCGCGGCGTACTCCGCAGGGCTGGTCCGCTCCATCATATAGGCGTATTTCTCACACAGCAGGTTCCGCCCCTCCGTCTGGGCGCTGCGCAGATCGTCCAGATAGCTGTCCAGCATGGGCTGGTTCCAGGCCCGCATCTGGCTGGTGCGCATCAGGCGGAAGGTCTCCCAGTCGTCCTGGCAGTGGGCCCGGCCGCCGCAGTTCTGGACCTTGTCCATCATCTCCCACTCGATGCCCACAATGGTCCCGATGGTCTGCTCTCTTCTCTCCATAGTCCTCATTCCTCCATCACATGGCTCTTTCGCAGGGCCGGGTCCCGGATCCCATCCCGCACCTTCTCCGCATGGGGCAGCAAAAAGGTATCTGTTCCCGGCGACAGCCCCTGTCTCCTCAGTTCCTCCGCCGTATCCCGGCAGATCGCCTCCACCACTTCCGCCCGCTCCGGGCCGTCCGGCGCGGCCGCCAGCGCCCCGAACCGCTCATAGGCGTCCGGCAGCCGCTCCATGTCCCGCAGTCCCCGGTGCCGCCACTTGTAAAAGGGCGCGTAGCGGCGGTTCAGCAGGTACACCGCGGACATGGCGGCGTCCGTGAAGGCCGCCAGCGCCAGCTGCGCCGCCACCGGTTCCCCTCTCCGCAGGCAGCGGGGATAATTGTACTGTCCGGCCTGGGCCATCACCGCCAGACGGGCCGCCAGCTTTTTCCGCCGCACATCCTCCGGATAGAAGGCCAGAAGGCGCTCCCGCACTGCGGAAAACGCCCCCAGAGGGTCCTGAAACACGGCGCCGTTGACCGCCGCAGCCAGGAAGGCCTCCGGCGCCCGGCGCCACTGCTCCAGTGTCTCCGGCCCGTGGGGACAGCCTGTGTAGCGGGCGTACCAGCGGGGGATGCACAGGCAGCCCACCCGGCCTGCGCCGCCGGGCGTCTGCCGCCGCGGCGGCCAGCCCTCAAACGCGGGAGGAAGGGAGCGGTACAGCGCCTGCACCGCCGCTCCCAGCCGGGCGTGGTCCGTCTCCGTCAGCCAGATGCAGAAGCCGGGCCCCCAGTCGTGGTCCCGGGAGAGGGCATCGTCAAAGCCGAAGCACTCGGACCCCTCGCCCGCCAGGCCCACCGCCGCCCGCTCCAGCGCCTCCGGCAGCCGCGCCTCGAACGCGGGCAGTCCCGCGCGCTCCCAGTAAGCCCTGGCCAGCGCGAGGCCGTTCACAGGGCGGCCTCCGCCCGCAGGCGCCGCAGATCCTCGGCCACCGCTCTGGCGCGGTCGCTCTCCGCTCCGAACAGGCGGGTGTAGACCGCCTCTGCCCGCTCCAGCGCGGCCACCGCGCCCTCCCGGTCTCCCAGCCGCTCACAAACCCAGCGCATGTTCTGACAGGTGATCCCGTATTCCTCGTTCTCACCGAAAAACCGGCGGGTATACTGGGCGGACTGCCGGTACAGCGCCAGCGCCCGCCGCAGATCCCCCTGCCCGCACAGGAACCCCGCCAGGCTGTTCAGGACCGCCGCATAGTGGACCCGCTGTTCCTCCGGGCACTTTTCATATTCCTGCAGGGCCCGGTTCACGCACAGCAGCGCCTTGTCCCGGTCCCCGGCGGCCTGATACAGCGTGGTGAGGTTGTTGTAGGTGACGGCCAGCTCCGCCCGCCGGTCCCCGCGTCCCTCCAGCCGCTTCAGCGCCCGGAGCAGATAGTCGATGGCCTTCTCCAGCTCCCCGGTCTCCCGGTATACCAGAGAGAGGTTGTTCAAAACGCTGGTATAGGCGTCGCTGTCCTCCAGGCCCGCCTGCCGGTAGCACTCTATGGCCCGCAGGAAAAGGCTCTCCGCCTCCGAGGCCCTGTGCAGCAGGCGGCAGGTACCCGCCATGTTGTTGAGGACAGTGGCATAGCCCCCGCTGTCCCGTCCCCGCAGTTTCCTAGCCAGGTCCTCTGCCCGCCGGAACGCGGAAAGGGACTCTTCATACCGGCCCGTGCCCCGGAAAAAGGAGCCCAGCTCATTCCAGACGGCCAGTTCCAGCTCCCGGTCCGTCTCCCCTTCCGCCCGGCAGAGGCTCTCTTGCAAAAACGCCTCCACGGCCTCAGGAAATCCCTGCCGGTAAACGCCGTCCAGCTGTTCAAAAAAGGGACTCAGTCTCTCTTCCATACCGGCTCCTCTCTCCGAAAACCCCTAGTTTTCTACAATTAGGAATTATAAGGAAACCGCCCGCCGGATGATTTGCATAAACTCATGTGATTTTTGCCTGCCGTCGGTACCCATGTGCACGTGAGAGATTGCAAAAAACAGACGAGGTCAGGCACACTCTCCCCTCCGGTATGCCGCTATAATCTAAAGAAGCTGAATGGTCTGTTGCCGGCTGTTCCCATGCCGCGGCCATCTCAAACACACAGGAGGTCATGTTATGGAAAATTTTGAGTTCTACAGCCCCACTTACTTTGTCTTTGGCAAGGGCACCGAAAACGAAACCGGCAAATTCGTGAAGAAGTACGGCGGCCACAAGGTGCTGATCCACTACGGCGGCGGCTCCGTGGTCCGCTCCGGCCTGCTGGATCGGGTGAAGGCCTCCCTGGACGCCGAGGGCATCCAGCACGTGGAGCTGGGCGGCGTCAAGGCCAGCCCCCACAGCGATCTGGTCTATCAGGGCATCGAACTGGCCCGGAAGGAGGGCGTGGACTTCGTCCTGCCTATCGGCGGCGGTTCCGTCATGGACTCCGCAAAGGGCATCGCCCTGGGCGCTGTCTACGACGGGGACTTCTGGGACTTCTACTGCGGCAAGGCCGGCCCCGTCACCAAGGCCTTGCCTGTGGGCTGCGTGGTCACCATCGCCGCCTCTGGCTCCGAGGGCTCCACGGACTCCGTGGTGACTCTGGTCACCGAGGACGGCAAGCAGTATAAGCGCTGCGCCGACGGCGACATCCTGCGCCCCCTGTTCGCTATCATGAACCCTGAGCTGATGATGACCCTGCCTCCCTATCAGACCGCCAGCGGCATCGCCGATATCATGGCCCACTGCATGGAGCGCTATTTCTCCCACACCAAGGAGAATGAGCTGACGGATCGGCTGCTGGAGGCCGTGATGCTGACCATGATCAAAGAGGGCAAGCGCGTCATGAAGGACCCCTCTAACTACGACGCCCGCGCCAACATCATGTGGGCCGCCATGGTGGCGCAGAACAACTCCACCGGTGTGGGCCGTGCGCAGGACTGGGGCACTCACCACATGGATAATGAAATCGGCATCCTCTACGGTGCCTCCCACGGCGCGGGCCTGGCCCTACTGTTCCCCTACTGGATGGAATACGCCATGAAGACTCAGGGACCGGAGCTGTTCGTCAAGTACGCCACCCGGGTCTGGGGCTGCCAGAACGACTTCGAACACCCGGAAGTGACCGCCAGAGAGGGTATCCAGCGGTTCCGCGACTTCATGACGGAGATCGGCATGCCCGCCACCATCAGCGAGCTGGGCGGCAAGGCGGAGGACATCCCCGTCATGGTGGAGAATATGTTCTACGGCGCTCCCAACCACGGCAACTTCGTGAAGCTGACCCCGGAGATCGCCGCGGAGATCTACAAGATGGCTCTTTGATCCCGTCGCCCATATCACTCCTCTTCTTTTTCATAGGCAAGGCAGTCCAGGCAGCTTCGGTTGCCTGGACTGCCTTTTACTGCGCCTCAGCGGGTTTCCGTTTTGCAGGCCCTTCTCCCCAGTCCGCCGCTCCGGTCAGGGCCTCCCGGCCCTCCCCCGGGCGGACCGCCGAAGGGGCAGGAACCTCTTTGCGTTTCTGCAAAACGGGCTTTGCAAAATCGCAAAATAATTTTGCGCAAACCGCCCACGGCCGCCGCTGCCGCCGCTTCTCCGTTTTGTAAAAATGACTTTGCAGTTTCTCATGTGTGTCCTCCAAACAGCCGAGACGCAGCACATCTTTTGGTGTCTTTGTACAATTATCGGGGGGCGTGCCATTTTCTTTTTTGTGTTATGGCACGTTTTTTGCTACATAGTCCGGCAGTTGGGCGCCCCCCCTGAATGACCGCAAAAAAGGAGAAAGGCATCATGAACAACGCAAAACGTAAATTCAAACTCGGCATGCACAGCTACACCCTGCACCTCAGCGGCTGCGGAGAGAGCTGGGGCTTTCAGTCCTCCGGAGAGATCCATGCGTTTGAACGGGTTCTGACGCTGGATAAGCTGATGGAATTTGCCGTGCAGGAAGGGATCGACGTTCTCCACATCACACTGGTGGATCTGGACAACGACACCTCCCCGGAGCATCTGGCCCATGTCAAGGCGCTGTCCGAGCAGCTGGGCGTGGAGCTGGAGCTGAACGTCTCCTTCAACGCCCCCTGCGATCCCCGCGTCAACACCACCATCGACCAGGCCGTTGAGATCGGCCACGCCATCGGCGCGAAGCTGGTGAAGTTCAGCACCGATGTGGAGCACGGAGAGAAGCTGTCCCATTCCTGCATGAGCCCCGAGGCCATGGCGCAGTGTGCCAAGCTGGTGACGGAATTCAAGAAGAATCTGCCCCTCATCGAAAAGTACAACATGAAGATCGCCATCGAGAACCACTGCGATCTGTGGTCGGACGAGGTCATCTGGATGGTGACGCAGATCGATCATCCCCTGGTGGGAGCCTGCCTCGACACCATGAACTCCCAAAATCTGATGGAGGGCATCGCCTCCTGCATCGAGAAGATGGCGCCCTACACGTATTGCTGCCACTTCTGCGACACCAAGATCATCGTTGATCCTGACGGCGTGCACTCCTACGGCTGCACCCTGGGCGAGGGTAGCATCGACCTGGTCCGGGTCATGAACACCCTTCGCCGGGTGGCCCCTCCCGAGCTGGACACCATTGACCTGGAGATCGAAATGCCCCTGTCCATGTACACCCTGGAAGAGGGCAGGGCAGAGGAGATCAAAGCCATGCGCAAGAGCATCCAGTATCTGCACGATGTATTGGACGTCGGTGTCCGGGGACGCTAAAACAGCTTCGCGGCATATACCGGCGACCATGATCGTCGAAAAAATGAATGAGAGTAGAGAAAGGAAACGACCATGGCAAACTTTATCAATACATTCAACGGCCTTGTCTGGGCGACCCCTCTGATCGCATTGACCTTCGGCGGAGCCCTGCTCTATACCATCATCCTGAAGTTCTGCAACATCAAAAACGTCAAACTGCAGTGGAAGCTGCTCAAATCCGGCGGCGGCTCTCAGGAGGGCATCTCCCCCTTTGAGACCTTCTGCTCCGTCGTGGCCTACCGCGTCGCCGTGGGCAACATCGGCGGCGTGATGGTGGCCATCTTGTACGGCGGTCCCGGCGCCGTGCTCTGGATGCCCATCACGGCCCTTGTGACCTCCGCCATCTCCTACGCGGAAAACAGCCTTGGCCAGGTCTACAAGGTCCGGATGGACGGTCAGTACCGCGGCGGCCCCTATTTCTACATGGCCAACGGCATCAAGTGGAAGGCCCTGGGCAAGGCCATGGCGGTCATCTTCGCCCTGTTCGCCACCATCGGTGTTCCCTTCATGGTGACCGGCCCCAGCGCCAGCAACATCTCCATGGCGTTTGAAAACAGCCTGGGCGTGGCCCCGATCATCTCCGGTATCGTGATCGCGGTCCTGCTGTTCCTGGTGATCTCCGGCGGCATCCGCCGCATCGCGTCCGTCTCCACCATCATCGTCCCCTTCATGACGGTGGGCTACCTGCTGCTGACGATCATCACCCTGGTCGGCAACGCCTCCGCCGTCCCCGACGCCATTGCCACCATCTGCGCCAGCGCCTTCAACGGCAGCGCCATGTTCGGCGGAATGATCGGCGCCGCCTTCTCCTACGGTGTCAAGCGGGCCGTCAACTCCTCCGGCGCCGGCTTCGGTGAGACGCCCGCCTCCGCGGCGGCCGCCGAGACGCCCCACCCCGCCACCCAGGGGCTGGTCACGGCCTTCTCCGTGTATATCGATGTCGCCGTCTGCATCTGCTCCGGCCTGATGGCGATCGTCACCGACTGCTTCAACGTCATGGGCCCCGACGGCTCCACCTATCTCCACATCGGCGAGGGCTCCGCCAAGATGGCCGAGCAGGCCGCCACCAACACGGCCGGCGTCGTGTGGGTCCAGGAGGGCGCCAACACCGCCCTTCCCATCGGCGGCATCCTGGTGGCCATCATGCTGGCCTGCTTCGCATACTCCACCTGCATCGCATATTACTACGAGGGTGAGGCCGGCCTTGCCTATCTGTTCCGCAACAAGTCCGCTGAATTCCGCAACAAGCTGATCTGGATCATCCGCATCGCGATGCCCATTTTCTTCGCGCTGTGGTCCGTGGTCCCCGCCGCCACCGTGTGGGCCGTCAGCGAGATCATGTTCGGTCTGATGGCATGGTTCAACCTGATCGCCTGCATCCTGCTGATCCCCACGGTCAAAAAGGTCAACGACGACTACTTCGCGCAGAGAAAGGCCGGGGTATCCGACCCCTATTTCGATCCCGAGAAGCTGGGCATCGAAAACGCCGACATCTGGATGGACATCAACTCCGACCGGATCAAGGCTGGAAAATAAAGCAGCCGGACGAATCTTGCAAGTTCCAAAACAATATCGTACAATAAATTCTAACAAGCTCTGTACGGACGAGGGGGGCGCGCCATGACCTACAAAGACATTTTCGACATTCTCTCCCAATGCGGCCTTGGCGCGCTCCTGCTCTCCGGCGACGGAAAGATCCTGGACATCAACGCGGTCGGGGACCAGCTCCTCCTTGGAAACGGCGAGCTGATCGGAAAGCATCTGAGCCGCATCGCTCCGGCCCTCTGCGAGCCCGTTGAAAAAGAGAAATACGAAAACGTGGCTTTCGGGAAGTATGTGATGCGCTGTCCCGCGCCCCAGGCCGACGATCTTCCGCCCCGGGCCCAGTTGGTGGCCTTTCAGGACGCCTCCGACAGGGTACAGCGGGACATGCTGCTGAGCATCGTCAATCAGAGCACCGAGGGCGTGATCCTGTGCGACGAGAAGAGCAGGATCTGCCTGCTCAACGACGCCGCGGTCAAAATGGACTCCATCGTCGCTTCCGAGGTGATCGGAGACGACATCCGAAACGTCTACTTCACCCACGACCACTCCGATCTGCTCGTTCCCACGGTCATCCGCGACAAAACGCCCATGCGGAACGTCCGTCAGTACTACACCACCCGGTACGGCCGCGATGTGGACATCGTGTCCAACAGCTTCCCGGTCCTCCGGGGGGAACAGACGCTGGGCGGGTTCAGCCTCATGGAGGACTGGGCCATGGTGGATCAGCTGCACAAGCAGATCATCGACCTGCAGGAGAAGCTGACGGATCTGACCTCCCCGGGAAACAAGCGGAGCACCAAGAGCACGCTGACCGCGAAATACCATTTTCAGGACATCACCCATGTCAGCACGGCCATGCACGACATCATCGCCCACTGCAAGCAGGCGGCGAAATCGGACTCCTCTGTGATGATCTACGGCGAGACAGGCACCGGCAAGGAATTGATCGCCCAAAGCCTGCACAACGCCAGCAAGCGGGCAAACGGCCCCTTCCTGGCCATCAACTGCGCCGCCCTGCCGGAGCCTCTGCTGGAGAGCCTTCTGTTCGGCACGGAGCGCGGCTCTTACACGGGAGCGGAATCCCGGGCAGGCCTTTTCGAACAGGCCAACCACGGCACGCTTCTGTTGGATGAGCTCAATTCCATGAACATCAGCGTCCAGTCCAAACTCCTGCGGGTGCTGCAGGACGGGATGGTCCGGCGGGTGGGCGGCGTCTCCGAGACCCACGTGGACGTGCGGGTGCTCTCCAGCATCAATGTCCCGCCGTATCAGGCCATTGCGGAGGGAAATCTCCGCCAGGATCTGTTTTACCGTCTGGGCGTGGTGAACATCACCGTTCCGCCCCTGCGGGAACGGCGGGAGGACATTCCCCTGCTGGCCAAGCAGTTCATCATGGAGTTCAACAAAAAGCTGGGCAAAAACGTCTCCAACCTGCATCTGGACACCCTGAATCTGTTTCAGGAGTACCAGTGGCCCGGCAATGTGCGGGAGTTTCAGCACGTGATCGAGCACGCCATGAACATCATCCCCGCCGACTGCTCCGTGCTCACGCCGGAATACATCTTCATGCCGGCGGTCGTCCAACATCCTCCGGCGGCAAGCAGAACTCCGCTCCCGGGCACCCCTCAGATGCCGAAAAAGCGCGCTCCAGCGGAGGAGGTCTCCCTGAACGGTCATATGCAGAATGTGGAGCGGGAGGCGATCTGCAAGGTCCTTCAGGCCTGCGGCGGCAACGTGACCAAGGCCGCGAAGCTGCTGAAAATGAGCCGCCAAAGCCTACAGTACCGCATCAAGCGCTATCAGATCGACCTCCAGGAGCTGATGCAGGAAACTTTCCAAAACCTGGATTTTTAATGAATGCCTTTCCCTTTCACTGTGCGTGAAAACGCACACTTCCTTAAAGGAAGAGAGCTGATGCCGACACATCAGCTCTCTTCCGCATTTTTTCTCGATAACTGCGCCGGCGGCTCACCAGCCCAGCTTCGCCAGGAATTTGATCTTGCTTCTGGGGGCCATGGGCTCTCCGTTGTCCGGTGCGTCAGCCACCTCGGGCTCCGGCTCAAACATGCCGTCCGCCCTCCGCGGCCGCTTCAAAATGAATCGGATGAAGCCCAGCATGCAGGCAAGGCAGATGAAGCACATGGGGATGCCGGCAAAGGACTTGATGGTCTTGACGCCGTTGATTCCGCCCAGCACCACGAACACCGCCGCCACCACGGCAAAAACGGTGCCCCAGAACAGCTTCATCCAAACGGGGGCCTCCGTGGTCTCATCGGAGTCGTCCATGCACATGCCGGCCAGCGTCACCGCCATGGAGTCGCACTGGGTGACGAGGGAGATCGTAATGATCACCAGCATGACGATCTTGGCGATCGTACTGATCGGCAGCACATCGAACAGCGCCAGCGTCAGCGCCTCGGCGCCCTGGGTGTTGTAGATGGTCAGGAAGTCCATGCTGCCCTCCCACAGCTGCGCGTGCAGGATCGTGCCGCCAAAGACCGTGAACCAGACGATGCCGAACAGGGCGGGCAGCAGCCACTCGATCAGAACGAACTCCCGCAGCGTACGGCCGTTGGCGCAGCGGACCATGAACAGGCCCAGTAACGGCGCATAGGCCATCCAGTCCACCCACCAGTACATATCCCAGTTCTGGGGCCACATACCCGCATCGGGATAGGGTGCAGTATTCAGACTGTTGGCAAAAAACTCGGTGAAATAGCTGCCCAGGGTCTCTGTGAACAGATTGCAGAGATAGGTGGTGGGCCCGGCCAGGAACACAAACAGTAGCAGGATAAAGAAGAGCTGAACGTTCCGGTTGGAGAGCCAGGTGATGCCGGCCCGCAGGCCGCTGATGGCGGAGGCGTTGTAGCACACGAACATCACGACAATGATCGCAACGTAGATGATCATGCTGGGCTCGATGCCCGCAAACGCCTTGACTGCGGTGGACAGCTGCATGGCACCGTATCCCAGGCCGCCCGCCACAGCGGCGGTCAGGGCGAAGGCGGACCAGGCGTCAAAGGCGTTGGCCCATTTGCTGTGGATCACATCTTTGCCGAAGATCGGGATCAGCATGGTGCTGGTCCGGAAGGGCGCCCGCTTGTTCAGGATCAGATAGGCCAGAATGACGCCGGTGACCACGCAGGTGGCGTAGGGCGTCAGGCCCCACTGCATGAAGCAGCGCACCATGCTCCAGAGGACGGCCCCGTTGCTGCCGGCCTCCAGGCCGGTATACGCCGGGGGCTCCATTGCAAAGATCAGCGGCTCCGCAGCGCCCCAGAACACCACGCCGGCGCCGATTCCGGTACATAGCGAAATGCCGAACCACTGCATCATGGTGAATTTTGGCTTGGCATTGGGGCCACCCAGCTTTACTTTGCCCAGAGGCGTAACCATCACCACAACACAGAAAATGACCATGGCCAGGCACACCAGGCTGGAGAACCAGCCAAGGCCCCACATGGCATTGTTCATCACCAGGTTATACAGGACGTCGTAGAACGCCTCGGCATTGATGACGATCGCAGCCAGCATCAAGATGAACAGGACCACCGTCACCGACATGACGGACCATTTGACTTTCGCTTTCTCTTTCACTTTTTCTTCCTCCCTAAGTATTGGCAGTTTTCCGGGAATTTGCTTGATTCGACCCTCCTCCTATACGGTTGATTTTGTGTGCGGGGGGATGTGGATGAGATGAGAAAATAGGTATCGGGGCACGGCCGTCCGGCTCCAGCCCCGTTATCCCAGACGTTTGAAGCAGGGGCACTCCCGGTAGGCCTTGGGGGTCATACCGGTGATCGAATGGAAGGCGCGGGTAAAGGTGGAATTGCTGCTGTATCCCACCATCACCGCGATCTCCATGACGCTGAAATTGGTCTCCACCAGCAGATCCTTCGCCCGGTTCACCCGGATGTGACGCAAATACAGGCTGGGAGAACAGCCGGTCTGCTGCTTGAACCAGTCGTTGTAATAAGTGACGTTATAGCTCTCCATCTCCGCCAGCTGATTGACGGTGATGGGCAGGTCATAGTGTTCTCCGATGTACCGAATAGAGGGCGCAGCGCAGTTTTCGCACAGTTTGCTGTATAAGTAGCTATAGAGGTGGCGGACGGACTTGCTGTCCGGGTTCTGCCGCAGTTCACTCTGGATCAGCTCCACCAGCTGGGTGATCTGGCCGTGCATGGACACCACGGTGGGATAGCACAGCGCCGCCACCTCGCGGTTGTCCAAGACCTCCAGCGGCAAATTGAGCACCAGCAGCCGCCCGCGGTAGTTGCAGCGGTGGTTCATGCCGGGCGGGACGAAAAACAGCTCCTGGAGCTTCACCTCATACTCCGTCTCCTCCGCGCGGATCCGCATGGTCTCCTGCAGAGGCACCAGGATCTGGGGATACGGATGGCTGTGCTCTCCCGTGCACTCCTGAAAGATCTGAATACAGACGTGCTCGCTCATGATGTTACCTCCTCGCTGCGCTCACCGTACGGTCTTCACATACCGCCGGACCACGTTCCGGCAGGCCTCCATCTGCTCCGGTGTGGGGGTGGGCACATGCCCCAGCAGATAGGGGCGGCCCAGCTTCTCGTAGGTCGCGGTGCCCAGCTTGTGATAGGGCAGCAGCTCCACATGGTCCAGCCAGTTCAGCCGGGCGCAGAAACGGCCGATGTCCTCCAGCTCCCGGGGATCGTCGTTGATCCCCGGTATGATGGGCGTTCGGACCACCAGGCGGGGGCATTTTTCCAGCTGATTGGTCCGCAGCAGATTGTCCAGGATCACCTGATTCTTGGCGCCGCAGTACTGCTGGTGCAGTCCGCTGCTGAAAAACTTCAGATCCACATAGGCGGTATTGATGTGGGGCAGAAGCGGCTCGATCTTCTCCCAGGGGGCAAAAAAGGAGGTCTCCACCGCCGTGTTGATGCACTCCATCCTGGCGTTCTTCAGCAGCGCCAGGGTGAACTCCGGCTGCGCCAGGATCTCCCCTCCGGAGAGGGTCAACCCCCCGGTGGAGATGAAGTAGAACAGCGAGTCCTTGCGGATCTCCCGCATCACCTCGCCCACGGTCATCCGGGCGCCGTAGGTGTTCTCCCCGGCCCTTTCCACCTGGAAGGACTGGCTCTCCGGGGTGGAGCACCACTGGCAGCGGAGGGGACAGCCCTTCAGAAACACCACGGTCCGCAGGCCCTCTCCATCGTGGATGGAGGAGCGCTCGATCCGCAGCACGACGCCCTCCCGGTCCTTGTCAAAAGTCTCCAGCATTACACGGTACGCCTCCTTTCCCATCGACGGGCTGCGCCATGTCAGGCGCGCGGCCCTTCTCCGGATATTCCTGCGGCCCCGGCTCCCCCAGCCGCGCCGCCCGGTCTCTGCGTCCGTAATACAAAAGAGAAAAAAGGGCGGACGCGATGCCAAACGACTCGCTGAGAACGCCGGAGTACGAACTGACATAGAGGTTGTAAATGATCCAGCCCGGACCGACAACGGCGATCTTTCCCAGACGGATGACCGTCTCCCGGCATGTCCAGTTGGTCAGGACAAAGAACACCGCGGCGACACACGGCAGCAGGCTGTACAGATCCTTCCACGTGGCCATGCAGGCAAGGGCGGCCAGCAGGCAGAACAGCCAGCGCCAGCCGGCCCAGGCAGCCCACTTTTTCCCGTTCATGAAAAACAGGAGCACAATGTTGCTGCAGACCGCGATGGCGATGTTGATGCAGCCGCTGTACGCTCCCAGCATCAGGAAATGGACGATAAACAGCCCGTTTCCCACCACCTGCAAAAACACGATCCAATTGCTTCTCTTACAGGCAAAGCTGCTGATGCAAAGGCCCATCCCCGCAAAGCCGATCACCTGCGTGAGTATATCGTACATATCGGATTCCTCTTCCAGAAAAAGTAAGGGCATCCCCGCCGCGGCCGTCCGGCCATTCTTGTGTCAACACACAGTCGCCGGGCCGGGGACCCGCCTGCGGAGGGGAGCTTCCTCTCCACAGGCACAGGTCCTCCCGCGGCAGGGACCCCTTACCGCAGTCTTATCTTCCGCAGCAGCCGCCGACCCAGCTGTTGATCTCCGTGCGGCCGATGATCTCGTCCTGGGTCTCCTTGCCCAGCTCCACAAAGAAGGCGGTGTAGCCGGCCACCCGGATCAGCAGATCCCGGTGCTTGTCGGGATTCACCTGGGCGTCGATCAGGGTCTCGCGGTCCACGCAGTTGATCTGTGCGTGATACACGTCCAGCATGCACATGGTCTTGAGCATATTCATGCCGTGGGCGATGCCGTCCTCGCCCTTGAGCATCTCCGGCTCGAACTTCATGTTCAACTGGGTGCCCTGGGTGAAGCGGGCGTGCGGGATGTGGCTGACGGACTTCAGCAGGGCCGTGGGGCCGTTGACGTCGGTGCCGCCGGTGGCGCCGATGCCATCGGTCAGCGGCGTGCGGGCGTTGCGGCCGGAGGGCAGGGCGCCCACCCACTGACCGATGGGCGTGTTGCCGGAGACTGGCAGCATGCCGCAGGTCATCTTGCCGAAGAGCGTATCATATTTCTCGAACTGATCCACCACATGGGTAAAGATCTCGCCTACGCAGAAGTCGGCCCGCTCATCGTCGTTGCCGTACTTGGGCGCCGCCAGGCACATGGCCTGTACGTCCTCATACCCCACGAAGTCGGCATCCAGCGCCTGGATCAGCCGCTCCATAGTCAGCTTCTTTTCGTCGTAGACCAGGTGCTTCACCGCTGCCACGGAGTTGATGATGTCCGCCTGGCCCACGGTAATCACGCCGCCGCCCACGGTGTACTTGGCCGCGCCCGGCTGGCTGTAATCCTTGCCCACCTCCATGCAGTGGGGGAAGCCCAGGGACAGCACCGGCACAGGGCGGTAGTTCATGCTGAGGTAGTCCAGCAGCTGGTTGCCGGAGGTGATCACATCCACGGCGTGGTCGATATGGGCCTTGACAGCGTTGAAGAAGTCGTCAAAGGTCTTGAAATCCCGTGGATCACCGGTGTGAACGGAGACCTGTTCGCCGGTGATGCGGCTGCGGCCATCGTTCAGGGCCAGCTCCACCATGGCGCCCATGTTGATGTCGGCGATGTCGGTGTATTCCTTCAGCTTGCCGGAGAGGTTGGTCTCCACACAGCCGCAGGGGTTCCAGTCCCAGGCCTCGCTGAGGGGAACGCCCTTGTTCAGCATCATGCGGATGCCAACATCGTTGGCGTACACCGCCGGCATGGTCAGGCCCATGCCGATGCATTCAACTGCCTTATGCAGCAGAGAATCCGGGTTCTTGGAAATACTGTAGGTCACAGAGAGGTTGGGCTCTTTGAACTTTACGTCTTCTGTGGCCTGAATCATCATGTAGCTGAGCTCGTTGGTGGCATCGTTACCGTACTGGTCGATGCCGCCGCAGCTGGTCTGAACGGTGATGCAGTAGCCGGCCGCATACTGCGCAGTGACCTCGTCTTGGAACAGGGACATCTCCGCCACCTTGATCCACAGGCAGTCCAGCAGTTCCTGGGCGTCGTCGTCCGTGAGGATACCGGCAGCCTTGTCGGCCTTGTAGTAGGGATACAAATACTGGTCCAGGCGGCCCAGGTTGTAGGAGGAGGCGTTCTGCTCCATGTAGCAGGCGTACTCATAGGACAGGATGGACTGGCAGGCCTCGTAGAACGTGCGGGCGGGATGCTCCGGCACCCAGCGGCAGACCTCCGCGATCTTCAGCAGCTCCGCCTTGCGGACGGGATCGGCACACTCCGCCGCCTTCTGCTCCGCCAGTTCCGCATGACGGTGGGCCAGGTGGATAACGGCATCCGCCACCATGATCTCGGCGCGATAGAAGAAAGACTTCTCCAGGTCGCCCGGCACCGCGTCATCCAGCTTGGCCAAGGCTGCCTCCGCCTCTTTTTTGATACCGCCGATGCCCACCTTCAGCAGCCGGCGCCAGTCCACGGTGGTCTCGCCGTAGCCCCGGACGGCCTTGCGGTCGATGAAGATGATGCCGTTGGTGCGCAGGGTCTCCATATCCTTGGGGGCCATCAGCCGCCAGCGGTCCAGGACGCACTTGTTCTTCCAGTAGTCCTTGACCTCCTCCAGGTAGATCTTCTTGCCCTCTTCGCTGAGATAGAACGGGTCGAAGGGGCGGGTGCTGATGGTATCCACTTCCTTCTCAATGACTCCAGAGGCGCTGTCCGGGTTCAGAATACCCGCCCGGGGCTTGAAGCCCACGCCGCCGACCAGCAGCTCGTGGTCCTGGATGTAGATCTGCTTCTTCTCGCAGGTCCTGGCATAACCTGTGGCCTTCTGAAGGATCCAGGGCTGACCCTCTGTCTCCTTGAATCCCTCAGTGACGTATTTGGCGTTGTAGACATCCATATCCACCCGGGTATTCAGATACTGCTGCCGCAGCGCCTCAATGCGCTCCATATAAGCTTTTGCCATGTCATGTTCCTCCCCAATCAATTTTTCGGTTTTACCGGATTTCAGTTCTCTCTTTGTTGGCTACTCTTTTCGCCATGATATTGAAGCAAAATATATGCCAAAATAGCAATCTTCCAATTTTTTACCGGACATACCGCCCTCATTCCTGTGCAGTCTGTACAAACTTTGCCGTTCCTCTGCCGTTTTTGCCCAACTTTCGTCTGCGAGTTTTTCTCTTTCCCACAAAGGCGGGATCTCCGGCATCCAGACCGCTCTCACCGGTGCAAAAAGGATGGGTGCAAACTTTTTTGCGGTTCTTTTGCACCCCCTGCAAAAAATATTTGCTCCCCACATTTGTCTTGTCACTTTTGCACAAGTTTTCTCTTCCAATCCTCTGCATCTGTCGTTTGATGGAACAACAGCGTTCTCCCGGGGGAAGGCCCCTCTGCCGGGACCTCCTGCGCAAAAAAGTTCTGCGGACCGCGGCAAGCCGCGGTCCGCAGAACCAGGTATAGGAGGTAAGGGGATCCAGATTATTTCGGGGTGAACACGCCCTGGCGCAGATAGGCCTGCAGCTGCTCATGGGTCATGTGGCCGATCTCCAGATAGTCCAGCGTGTACTTGCTCTGGCCAGCCAGATCCCGCTTGAGCATGGTGCTGGCCAGCAGGATCATGGAGTCGATGATGGGAGTCTCCACGCCGTACTTCTTGCCCAGCTGGCTCATGAGATAGCAGCCCACGGGCACGTCCTCGGTGATGTAGCGGTTCTCCAGATCAAAGGGACCATCGCCGAAGAAGTTCTCATACTTCTCCGTGAAGGGAACGGCAAAGTCGGGGCCCATGTACTCCTTGCCGTACATGGTGGTACGGGAGAAGAAGTCCTCGTAATTGACCGTGCACAGGCCCACTTCCATGGCCTTGGCCAGGGCCTTCTCCTCCTCCCAGAACCGGGCCTGGACCTCGGCGATGGCCGGGCACAGGGCAAAGCCGTACAGGGAGTAGTTCTTCTTCTCCTGACCCAGGACGGTGTCAAAGTTCTGCATGACGGCGGCACCCAGAACAGCGCCGGGCACATGGATGACCGGATTCACATTGGACAGGTTGATGTCCAGCACGGTGTTGCCCCGGACGAAGCCATGGTGGAACTCCTCGCCCTTCTTGGAGATGGTGACCTCACCCTCTGCGTCCATGATGGCGCCGAAAGCGGGAATGTACCAAGCGGAGGCCATGAAGTCATCGGTGTCGGTATCGGGCAGGGCGCAGCCGCGGATGGTGGTGATGCGGTCCTCCACCTTGCACTCGTTGGTGACCACGCCGCCGCGGCGGACGACACGGATGCCGTAGGGGGCGGTGTACCAGGCGCCCACGATGACCTTCTTGGTGCAGCCCATCTCCCGCATCAGCTTCCGGCAGATGAAGGTGCCGCAGTTGTCGGGCAGGATGTGGATCACCTGGCCGTCCTCCAGCAGGGGAATCAGCTCGCGGAAGATGTCCTCATGGGCAATGGCGACGGCGGCCACGATGATGATGCCGGCGCCCTTGACGGCCTTGGCCATATCGTCGGTAGCCATAGCGATCTTCACCGTGCCCTTGCGCTGATAGCCGAAGTAGCTGAACTGGGCACCGGAGAGGGTGATGCCGGTCTTCTCAATGTTGGTAAAGTTGATCTTGGCGAAACGGGGCTGATCCCACAGGCGAACCTCCTTACCCTCCAGGGCGCAGTCCGCGGCCATGGTCTTGCCGACCGCGCCGGCGCCCAGGATCGCGATGGGCATATCCTTCAAATAACTCATATCCATAGTGACATCCTCCTTTTGTTTTTCCGCCGGTATCAGTGCCGGCGCGCTTGCTTGGTTTCCTGGCTGCTCTCTCATCCACTGAGGCCATTGTAGCTAAGGGCAAAACCCTGTGCTTTGCTGAATCTGTCTGGTTTTTTGCAGACTTTCGGATTGTTTTCCGCCGTTTTTCCGGTCTGTGCCCGCTTCATTTATAATAGGAAAACCGCCTTCGGGGAACAGGACAGAAACAGCAAAAAACATGCGAAAAGAGGCAAATTCTCCCCTTCCTGCCTCCGATACAATGGAATCGAAAATGGACCGGCGGCCTCTCCGCCTCTGTCCGCAAAGGAGTAACCTATATTGATACCTGATAAGGGGGAAATCGTATGGCAACAAAAATTGAAATCATGGACGGCAACCAGGCAGCGGCGTACATCTCCTATGCCTTCACGGAAGTGGCGGGCATCTTCCCCATCACGCCCTCCTCTCCCATGGCGGAGTATGTGGACGAGTGGGCCGCTAACGGAAAGAAAAACCTTTTCGGCCAGCCGGTCCAGGTGGTCGAAATGCAGTCTGAGGGCGGTGCCGCCGGCACGGTCCACGGCTCTCTCCAGTCCGGCGCTCTGACTACCACTTACACTGCCTCCCAAGGCTTGCTGCTGATGATCCCCAATATGTACAAGATCGCCGGCGAGATGCTGCCGGGCGTGTTCCATGTCTCCGCCCGCACTCTCTCCGCCCACGCCCTGTCCATCTTCGGAGACCACTCCGACGTGATGGGTGTCCGCAGCACTGGCTTTGCCTTGCTGGCCTCCTCCTCGCCTCAGGAGGTCATGGACCTGGGCGCTGTGGCCCATCTCACTGCTATCCACTGCCGGATGCCCTTCCTGCATTTCTTCGACGGCTTCCGCACATCCCACGAGATTCAGAAGATTGAGGCTCTGGACTATGAAGACCTGCGTCCCCTGGTGGACATGGATTCACTGAAGGCCTTCCGGGCCCACTCCCTGAACCCGGAGCACCCTGCCACCCGCGGCACCACCGTAAACCCTGACATCTTCTTCCAGTGCCGGGAGGCCTGCAATCAGAAGGTGGACGCCATCCCCGCCGCCGTGGAGCAGTACATGGTGGAAATCAGCCGCATCACCGGCCGCCCCTATCACCTCTTTGACTACTATGGCGCTCCTGACGCGGAACGGGTCATCATCCTCATGGGCTCCGCCGCCGAGACCGCCAAGGAGACCGTGGACTACCTGACCGCCCGGGGCGAGAAAGTGGGTCTCATTAATGTCCATCTGTATCGCCCCTTCTCCGCCGACCACTTCCTCGCCGCCGTACCCAGCTCCTGCAAGCGTCTGGCGGTGCTGGACCGGACCAAGGAGCCCGGCGCTATGGGCGAGCCCCTGTATCAGGACGTGTGTGCCGTCTATCAGCGCCGGAACATCCCCATGGAGATCGTGGGCGGCCGGTACGGTCTCTCCTCCAAGGACACCACCCCGGGCCAGATCCTGGCGGTGTTCGAGAACCTAAAGGCGGAGACGCCCAAGCACAACTTCACCATTGGCATCTTGGACGACGTGACCCACACCTCCCTGCCTGCGGCCGAGGAGATCGAAACCTCTCCCGCCGGCCAGACCAGCGCCGAGTTCTGGGGCATGGGCTCCGACGGCACCGTGGGTGCCAACAAGAACTCCATTAAGATCATCGGCCACTCCACCAGCCTCTACTGCCAGGCCTACTTCGTCTATGACTCCAAGAAGTCCGGCGGCCTGACCCAGAGCCACCTGCGCTTCGGCAAGGTGCCCATCCGCTCCCCCTATCTGATCTCCTCTGCGGACTTCGTGGCCTGCCACACTCCCTCTTATGTCCATAAGTACGACATGGTGAAAAACCTCAAAGAGGGCGGCACCTTCCTGCTCAACTGCCCCTGGGACCAGGCGGGCCTGGAGAAGAACCTGCCTGCGGCCATGAAGCGGGCCCTGGCGGCCAAGCACGCCAGGCTCTATACCATCGACGCCATCCGCATCGCCCGGGAGCTGGGTCTGGGCAGCCGGACCAACACCATCCTGCAGGCCGCCTTCTTCACCCTCACCGGGGTCATCCCCATCGACCAGGCGGTCTCCGAGATGAAGGAGGCCATCTACAAGACCTACTACAAGAAGAAGGGCCAGGCAGTGGTGGACATGAATAACGCCTCCATCGACCACGGCATCAACGAGCTCCAGGAAGTCCCTATCCCCGACAGTTGGCTGGACGCCCAGGACACGCCTCGGGAGAGCAGCGCCCCCGCCTTCATCCAGGATGTAGTGGCTGTGATGAACCGCCAGGAGGGCGACAGCATCCCCGTGTCCACCGTGGTGAAGTACGGCATGGAGGACGGCACCTGGCCCGCAGGTACGTCCAAGTATGAAAAGCGTGGCGCCGCAGTGGAGGTTCCGGAGTGGGACGCCGCCAAGTGCCTGCAATGTAACCAGTGCGCCCTGGTGTGCCCGCATGCGGCCATCCGTCCCATCCTTCTGGACGGCGCCGAAGAGGCCGGCAAGCCTGTGGGCTTCCGCACCGTGGACGCCAAGGGCATGGGCGGCAAATATACCTACCGCCTCCAGGTCTCTCCCTATGACTGCACCGGCTGCGGCAGCTGCGTCAACGTGTGTCTGGCCAAGGAGACGGCCCTGACCATGCGGCCTCTGGAGAGCCAGCTGGACCAGGCGGACAACTGGACCTACGGCGTGGACGCGGTCTCCATCAAGACCGACGCCGTCAGCGACAAGAACGTGAAGGCCTCCCAGTTCGCCAAGCCCTACTTCGAGTTCTCCGGCGCCTGCGCCGGCTGCGGCGAGACCCCCTATATCAAGCTGGTGACCCAGCTGTTCGGTGAGCGGATGTACATCACCAACGCCTCCGGCTGCTCCTCCGCCTACGGTGGCTCCACCCCCTCCTCCCCCTACTGCACGGACTGCAAGGGTCACGGCCCCGCCTGGGCCATGAGCCTGTTCGAGGACAACGCCGAGTACGCCTATGGCTATCTGCTGGGCCAGGACGCGGTGAAGCGGCAGCTGAAGGCCGCCGCGGCGGCCCTGGCGGAACGGGGCGTGGCTGCCGAAGCTTGCCAGGCATACCTGGACAAGGCCGATGACGCCGCTGAGAGCCGTCAAGTCAGTGACGCTCTGCTCTCCGCTCTGGAGCGCGATACCAGCGCCGAGGCCGCCTTCATCCGTCAAAACAAAGAATTCCTGACCAAGAAGAGCGTCTGGGCCTTCGGCGGCGACGGCTGGGCCTACGACATCGGCTACGGCGGACTGGACCACGTGCTGGCCTCCGGCAAGGACATCAACGTGCTGGTGCTGGACACCGAGGTCTACTCCAACACCGGTGGTCAGTCCTCCAAGTCCACCGCCGCGGGCGCCATCGCCAAGTTCTCCGCCGGCGGCAAGGAGGTCAAGAAGAAGGATCTGGGCCTGATGGCCATGAGCTACGGCTACGTGTACGTGGCCCAGGTGGCCATGGGCGCCGACCCCAACCAGACCCTGAAGGCCATCCGGGAGGCGGAGGCCTATCCCGGCCCCTCCATCGTGATCTGCTACTGCCCCTGCATCGAGCACGGCATGAAGGCCAGCATGGGCCTGAGCCAGCTGGAGGAGAAGAAGGCCGTGGAGTGCGGCTACTGGCACCTGTACCGCTACGATCCCCGCCGGAAGGCGGAGGGGAAGAATCCCTTCCAGCTGGATTCCAAGGAGCCCACCGGCGACTTCCAGCAGTTCCTGCTGGGTGAGAACCGTTACGCCTCCTTAAAGCTGGCCTTCCCGGAGAAGTCCCAGGAGCTGTACGAGAAGGCGGCGCGCGACGCGAAGGAGCGTCTGGAGAGCTATCAGCGCCTGGCCAAAGACTGACACCCATTCCAGAAAAACCAGAGGAGCCCGGAATCCGCCGGGCTCCCCTGCGATCTGATGATTTTCAGGAGGAAAAAAGAATGGCTTTGATGACCGCACAGGAATACGTTGAGAGCCTGCGCAAGCTGAACACCCGGGTGTACATGTTCGGCGAGAAGATCGACAACTGGGTGGATCACCCCATGATCCGTCCCTCCATCAACTGCGTCGCCATGACCTACGCCCTGGCTCAGGACCCCCAGTACGCGGAGCTCATGACCGTCAAGTCCAGCCTGACCGGCCACACCATCAACCGCTTCACCCACCTGCATCAGTCCACCGAGGACCTGATGAACAAGGTGAAGATGCAGCGCCTGCTGGGCCAGAAGACCGCCAGCTGCTTCCAGCGCTGCGTGGGCATGGACGCCTTCAACGCCGTGTTCTCCACCACCTATGAGATCGACGAGAAGTACGGCACCCGCT